>ENA-ORDP01001212-ORDP01001212.1-marine-sediment-metagenome-genome-assembly--contig:-NODE-1212-length-14600-cov-3.446614_pt1 | contig 14600 bp, 17 predicted proteins | sample MGYA00248627_ERZ508539 | MGnify/ENA primary metagenome ERZ508539 (study PRJEB26208, sample SAMN05571518) | marine sediment metagenome | biome: deep sea; feature: Hydrothermal vent; material...
ACATGGCTATCAAGCAAGAACTTATTGACGAACTATTATCCGACTACAAGAACCCGGAAGACCTGCTTGGCGAAGGTGGTATTTTCAAGGAATTGAAGAAGGCGCTTTTGGAACGGGCTTTAAGCGCCGAACTGAGCGACCACCTTGGCTACGAGAAGAGCGATCCCAAGGGCCGCAAATCTGGTAATTCGCGCAATGGGCATGGTTCGAAGAAGCTGACCGGCGAAGACGGCGAGATGACGATCTCTGTTCCCCGCGACCGCGATTCCAGCTTCGAGCCGAAAATCGTCAAGAAGGGCCAGCGGCGTTTTGACGGCTTCGACGACAAGATCATTTCGATGTACGCCAGAGGCATGTCGGTGCGTGAGATCCGTGGCCATCTGGAGGAACTGTACGGTGTCGGCGTCTCGCCTGATTTGATTTCCCGCGTCACCGACGAGGTCATGGATGAAGTCCGGGAGTGGCAAAGCCGACCTTTGGATGAAGTTTACCCGATTATTATTTTCGACGCGCTGAGGGTCAAAATCCGCGACGAGGGGACTGTCCGCAACAAGGCCGTTTACCTGGCGCTGGGCTTCACCATGGAGGGCCACAAGGAGGTTCTGGGGCTGTGGATCGAACAGACCGAGGGGGCCAAATTCTGGCTGCGGGTGATGAACGAGATCAAACACCGGGGCGTGGGTGACGTGTTCATCGCCGTGGTTGATGGGCTGAAAGGCTTTCCAGAAGCCATCAACGCCGTCTTCCCGGAGACCTCCGTGCAGACCTGCATCGTCCACATGATCCGCCACAGCCTCAACTATGTGCCATGGAACGATCGCAAGGCCGTGGCGACCGATCTGAAGACTGTTTACCGGGCAGAAAGCGCCGACGCGGCGGCGCTGAGGCTCGATGACTTCGAGGAAAAGTGGGGCAAAAAATATCCGCCCATTGGTCAGTCATGGCGACGAAACTGGGAGCAGGTGATCCCGTTTTTTGCCTATCCTGAAGCGGTGCGAAAAATCATCTACACCACCAACGCCATTGAGAGCCTGAACATGAGCTTGCGGAAAATAATCAAAAACCGGGGCCACTTCCCCAGTGACGATGCGGCGACCAAGCTGCTCTATCTGGCCTTGCGCAACGCCGCTAAAAAGTGGACCATGCCAGCCAGGACATGGAAACAGGCGCTGAACCAGTTCGCCGTCCTGTTCCAGGACCGCTTTCCATCTTCAATATATTGAAGATGGAAAAGCATGAAACGGCCACTTACACGGAAAACCGGACACTTCCATGACCGCGAAACCTTTTACGTTCATCTTATCCGTCGTGACGGCTCGACAGAGACCTTCGTATCCTATCCGGTTTGCAAATGACCCCTGCCATCCATTTCCATGCTGATTCTTGTTTCCGTCGCATGAACGCCCCACTCATTCTGCCTGGCGCTCTGTTTTATCTTATTGCGACGACAATGATCACGGCAACTAGCGCTTGGGCGCACAGTGCCCTGAGTGAAAACATAAATCCCTGGACGGCATGGAACGTGACGCCGGATATTGCGCTCGGCACGATCCTTGTCATGGCCCTTTATATTGTGGGCGCCTGGCGGCAGCGGCGCAAAGCGAACCGCGCGCGGACCTGGCGGCATGTGTTTTTTTTGACCGGCCTGGCCGTGCTTTTCCTGGCCCTTCAGTCGCCTATCGACCCCGTGGCGGAGCGCACATTTTTCGTTCATCAGATTCAGCACCTGTTGCTGCGCATGATTGGCCCGATGCTGATCATACTTTCCTTCCCGCAAGGGAGTTTGGTGGCAGGGACACCCGGCTGGTTGCAACGCCGCATTGCCGCCCCGTTCATTACCAGCCGTGTGATTCGCGGTGGATTTGGGTTCGTCGCCCATCCGGTGATGACGACCGCCCTGTTCATTGGCGCGCTATATTTCTGGCAGATTCCGAAGATTCACAGTGTGGCGCTGTTGAACGACTACATGCACTACCTCATGCATGTCAGCCTGATATTTACCGGCTTCTTGTTTTTTTGGCGCATTTTCGATGCCAGGCCCGCGCCCGTGGGCACCGGTTACGGCGTTCGCCTGATGATGCTATGGCTTGTCGCCCTGTCGAACATCGCGTTCGGTTCATATCTCACACTCAAACAAAGTGTCCTATACCCCGTTTACGATGTTCTTGGGCGGTTGGGCGAGCGTCCCGCCATAGTGGATGAGCGATTAGGGGGGATTATCATTTGGATTCCAGGCAGCATGATGGTTCTTCTGGCCGTCCTGATCGTCGTCCACATGTGGGGCCGCAAGGAAACAAAAGACGATCATCGCCGCGTCGCCAAGCTGGCCAGGCATGGTTACGGTTGGAATGCTCCGCCCATGACGGGTGCCGAACTTATCGCGCAGGCTGCTTCAAAAAACCAGAGCATGGCCTTTGGTTTCGTCGGCTTCGTTTTATCTGTATTCACGGCGGCTATCATGGTTGGGGTGATCTATCAGATGTTGGGGACTTGAAATAAAAACCGGGCAAGCCCGTAATCACCAGCAAGCAAACACTGGCCTGGCATCGGTTTGCGGCCTATGGGCAATGCAAACGAAGCAAGCGGGGCCGACAGTTTTTTCAACCTGCCCCGGCGCGGCGTTCAAGATCGCCAATCCTTTTAAATAAAAGCTACTCGGCCTCGCTTTGGTCTGTTTTTCCGGCCAAAAAACGCCGCAACATGGCCCACGAAAACAGCGCGACCAAAATGAAGAAGAGGCCTAAAAGGAACGTTTCTCCGTCGGGATTGCCTAACCAGGTTTGCAGGAAACCGGACCACACCAGCCCGGTTTCGACGATGTTACTGAAGGCTTGCACGTCTGGTATAAACAACACCCGTCCCCAATAGTATGAAACATACAAGCCTGACAGGAATAGCAAGAGTCCGCTTATGCGACCGAGGTACGGGGACAAACCCTTGATTCCTTTTGCCAGGCCATCGCGTGCAAAAACCGTGGCGATAGCCAGAGCCATAAAGACAGCTCCCATGCCCAGTGCATAGGCAAAGAAACTGAAGGCACTGGCGACCAGACCGCCGGTCATAGAGGTTCCGGTGACCATCATAAAAATCGGTAAGGTACATGATATCGAAACCGTGCCATAACCGACTCCAAAAAGAAGGTCACCCCGCCAGCCGCTGAATTTGTGCCAACGCATGATCGTCGCGATGCCAATAGCGACAAGGACAATGCCAATGGCGAAACCGGCCCAGGGCAGGGAGTCCGTCAACCAGTAAGCCCCGAGCGATACCGCCGAACCGGCCAGTCCAAAGATCAACATGAATCCGGCGGTTGTGACGGCGCCGATTCCGATGGCATGGATGATGCCGTTGGTTCCCCTGTCTATGTCGCGATCTACGTTGCCAAGGCGTCGGGCCAGATAAGCCGGTAGCAAGGCAAAGCCGCACGGGTTGGCCGTTGCGATTGCTCCGGCGACAAAAGCAAACAGAAATTCACCATACATAGAGGGCACCTTTATCCTTTTCCGGGGTCGCCGCTAATCACCAAGGACGCGGCGTTTTTCTTCGAACTCGCCCTTGTCGATCTCGCCTTTTGCGTAACGCTCTTTCAGGATATCCAGAGCAATCTTTCCGGATTGGGGCGCGGCGCCCGGCGCAGACGAATATCCACCGCCCAGCCAGCGAACCATCAGCACGACCACCGCGACGACAGCCGCAAGCATGGCGATCATCATGATCGGTCCGATGATCATTCCCATCCAGCCCCAACCTCCAGCCATCATGTGATAGCCAGAACCCGACCCGTGTTCACCGGCCAGTGCGAAGGAAGACAAGCCCGTGAGAAGGAGAGTCAGAAGCGATAAAAATATTTTTGTTTTCCAAGGCGCTATTCGCATCAGGTTCATAATTCATACATTCCCATATTAAAACGGTTCAGCCTAATTGGCAGTATTCTTTGGTCATCATAGCCTAACATAGCGTAAAAATCTCCTGATCACGACCGGTACCACGAAGACTATGATTTCCGAGAGAGAGCAGGTTTCCTTCGAAAAAATTGGCAAAACGGGCGGAAAAGAGAATGCTTTGATTAAGGCGCTTAGACAATCCTTGGATACGGGCGGCATGATTGGCGGCGCTTGCCGGGTTGGTTATGCTGACCGCCTTTTTGAGGCCGTAAAAAATTGTGGCGGCGGCACCGGCAAAGGCGGTGGCAAACAACGCACCGAAGGTTGATCCGAATATTCCGAAAGTTTCTTTATTCATAGCCTTGGTTTCCGACCGAATTCATTCCGCATCAACCGGCGCAACAAGACAATTTGCTGACATCCTTGTCGAAAGTTTGCGCCGCCAGTTTCAAGCCTTCGACGGTGGTCAGGTACGGGAAAATGGTCTCGGCCAGATCGGTCACCGTCAGGCCATGCTTGATCGCCATAACAGCCGTCTGGATACTGTCGGCACCCTCGGGCGCGAGAATTTGGGCGCCAAGAAGTTTATTTGTCTTGTTGTCGGCAACCAGTTTGATCAGTCCACGGGTATCCCGTGCCGCCAGCGCCCGCGGAATATGCTCGAGGCCGATAACCGATGTCTTGACATCGAACCCTTGTGCCAGTGCCGCAGCTTCGGACAGCCCCACCCCGGCGACTTGCGGATCGGTGAAGACGACCCACGGCATGGCGGAATTATCATAAACCAGACTGTCGCTGTTCATGGCGTTCCTGGCCGCCAGCTTGGCGCCGTATGCAGCCATATAGACAAACTGATCGGTGCCGGTAACATCACCGGCGGCATAGACTCCGGGGCGTGTGGAACGCATCCGGTCGTCGATTTTGATGCCGCCACCAGGCAACAATTCGACGCCGTTCTCTTCCAGGCCTAAGCCATCCGTATTGGGGCGACGCCCCGTGGTAACGAGGACCTGCTCGGCTTTGATGGTCGTATTCTGGTTATTTTCGGTAATATCAAGCTCGACACCTTCCTCGGTCTTCCGAATGGATTGATAGGCAAGCCCGTCGCGCACGGTAATGCCTTCGTCACGCAGATAACTTGTCAGGGCGGTGCTGATCTCCGGCTCCGCCTCGGGTAACAAGCGTGAGCGGCAAACGATGGTAACGTCAACGCCCGAACGGCCCAGCATTTGCGCCAGTTCACAACCGATATATCCGCCGCCAATGACCAGAAGAGACTTCGGAAGTTCTTTCAGCTCCAGCGCTTCGGTACTGGTCAGGTAGGGAACATCCTCGATGCCGGTGATGTCCGGCGCGACCGCCGACGTACCCGTGGCGAAGATGATTTTATCCACCTTGATCTCTTTTCCGTTCACGCTTACGCCATCTTCGGTCAGGCCGGCCGCCCCTTCCATATACGAAACGTTGTTATAGGACGGCAGCACGTCACTGTATTTGGCTTGACGAAGCGCCGTCACAAGATCGTCCTTTTGGGCAGTGAGGGCTTGCCAGTCCTCAATTCTGGCTTCGGCCTTGATGCCGGCGAAACGCGAGGCGGTATTGGCGTGATGGACGGCTTCCATTGCACGGATCATCACCTTGGACGGCACACAACCGACGTTGACACAGGTGCCGCCGATGGTGCCATAGCCGATAAGGGCCACTTGTGCGCCTTCTTCGGCGGCGGTGATGGCGGCGGAAAATCCGGCCGATCCGGCACCAATAACCGCCAGATCATAGTGGCCGCCGGGCTTTTTATCACTAGCTGCATCGCAGCAGTCGGGGGATGAATTGCTCATAATTGTGGTTCCATTTTGTTGTCCTCTGAAGTCGCTTTGCTACGGCGTAAATACCAGGCGTAAGCAACGACGATCACTGCGGCGGCAATAGAAATACGCAACGCGTACCTGAACTCAAGCCACAACAACCCGATTGTGAACGCAGCTACGGCGACACCGATGAACCCGATGGGTCGCGGGCCTACTCTCCCGGCACGGACATACAGGGCATTAGCAACAAGCCCCATTGAAACAAACATTATCGGGAATACGACGTAATCAATACCACCGACCCAGGCCGACAAACCAACGGCTCCCATCCCGATAACCAGTACCGGCGTAAAGCAGCAAAGTGCAGCAACAACGGTGCTGATAATACTCGTCCTTAATGATGTCTTATTGTTCATTTAATTTGCCTCTTTGTTTGATTGATCCGTGCTGGCCTTACCAGCAGCCAAAAATGGAATAAATATTGCCGCCCCTGCTTCAAGGCCTTGTTTGATAGAAAGCCGGTGCCCATTCTGTTTGCCACCTTTCCCGTCGCGCCAGAGGTCCAGATGATTATCGGAGCAGAAGTATGCCATAACGCTACACTGGGTGTCCGCAGCGCAGCCGTCGATGTCCTGAACCCCGGACCAAACGATCGCATTTTCCGGAGAGATCGATGCAATCGTCCGGCCATTATCGCCCGTTTGAATTTGTATGTCGCATTCGCAATGGCGACACTTCGAGAGTATCGCTGTGTCTCTTTCCAGCATCGCCCCAACGCCCAGCGCGTCAATCGCACACATGGCCTTAAGGGTCACCTCGCCAATGCGGACGGCATGTTCGGTATTGCGGTCCGTAAACGGATAGGCCGTCTCAATTGTTTGATCCGATTGAGAGACGACGATTAAATCTCTTTGTTCCAAACTGGAAAGCAAACGGAGCAACTCGGATATTGAAAGCCCCGATCTTTCCACGAGAGCGGCAATTGAAGGAGCGTGTCCCGATTCTACATATAGGTTCAGGATCGCCCTCCGCACTGTTTCCTCGCCAATTGTCATATCTCCCCATCGAGTGGTCATACGCAACCGTCCAAGCGTGTCATTCAGGGATGCGCGAACTTTATCGGAAGTAACAACCGACCAGTCGGGGAACGTCACCCCAGAAAGAAGTTGAATTTCAAGGGTTTCAGTTTGTGCCATTGTTCACTCTGTATAATGAGTCGGAGGAATTGCCGCAGTTGCGGACTTGGGTTTTGCCTTCAAGGCGGTGCCGGATCGTCTTTTGGAGAAGCCGACAAAAACAGCCCCTGTTGCGAGAGCAAAACCCGTCGTCACCATCGGATCAAGTCCGCCAAACCACCCGGCCAAGCCTCCCAGGAAAGAACCCAGCACGACGGCGCCAAGGATGCAAACCGAACATAGTGGGGCGATTATTGCCGCCGTAACTACACCCGCCATTAACTTTTCACTCATCAGACCAATCAATCAGTTAGAGAATCCCAATTTCGACCACCATGATTTGCTATTTTCTGCGAGATCAGATGAGGGTTCAGAAACATTTTTTGCGAGTTTCGAGGGATAACCCGCGTTGAGAGTCGCATCCGTCAGGGTTTCAATTTTTGTTTTGGCGTCATCGAAGGTAACGACGGCGGTTTCCTTCTCCCTTGATACGACGACGCTTTGCACGCCATCTACACTTTCGATACTCTTTTGAACAATGTATGGACATGACGGGCAGTACATTCCCTCGATGGCCAGGGTAACGGTTTGTAGCGCGGCAAGCGCCAGTCCAGAATAGAAAATGGTGACCATCAGGACGGTCGAAGCAATTATCTTTTTCATCTGTTTCTTATCCATTTCAATAATTTAGAAGGTAGGGCGCGGCATATGGGAAGGCCAGGGCGGCGGCGACAAGCAGCGTGGCGCCCCACAAGGAAATCTTGAGAACCCGTGCCGACGTGGGGGTGGCGCAATAAGTACCCGGCTCACAGGCCATTTTCGGCTTGCGGTAAGCCATGTAGAAGCCACCGGCCAGGAAGGCGAATGTTATGGTGACGAAATACGGCTTGTAAGGATAAAGGGCGGTAAGGTTGCCGATCCACGCCCCGCCAATGCCAAGACTAAACAGCACCAACGGCAGAATACAACACGACGAAGCGGCAATCGCTCCGAGAATACTACCCGTCGCCATTAACCTCTTCTTGCCGGTTTCGCCAATTTCCTTGGGAGGGCTTGCCTTTTTTTCATCCTGCAAAGACAGGCCGTAACTGTTTTCCAATATCGCCATCGTTCCCTTTTCCCTCAGGCAAACTTGCCTGTTAATTTATTACCTAAGCATAATGTAAGGGCTGTACCAGATACAGGTGCAAGGATTAATTTCTGACAATTTTGTGAATGGAAATCCGTTTAATTCCAAGGCGCAAATCCTTGGGTCACTAATCCGGTCAGGTGATGGGTGATGTGTAAAGGGCGTTTCATCGACCCATTGACGCCCGGTGCCTCTGAACCGATCATCGAATGAAATCCGAACCGTAAAAAAATACCAGTGCCGGTACGGGTGCGGTCACCAGAGCAATCGTCACAAGGACCCCCAATGCCGAAAACAGCCGACTCAACCCAGCCACCATGACGATGCCGCCACCACCTCCTATCAAGCTGTTTCCCGGTAAATTTAACAATAGCGCAAGAACGAGATAACGCTTCTTAAGAACCCAACGCCCGACCCAGCCAGGCAAGGTATCTTCCATTAATTTGAGACGCTCTTCCCGGCTTCGTTTTTTCATGTTGTCTACGAAAACACAGGCACGATGAAGTCCCAGCGATTTCAGGAACCAGCACGGCAATTTCTCCGAGAATGCAACTCCGGCAAGGTAACTTATCGATAGACCGGCCAAGGTCGCTAAATAGACGAAAGGCGCGGCCTCACTGCCATGCACAATCAGTAGAGCGAGGCCAATTTCGACACCAGGAACAAACGGAATAGCGAGAAGTGCGGCGTACAGCAGTAGCAACGATAGGACCGTCAGTCCAAACAGCATCTTCCCATCTGCCGTCAATGGGTCACTATTCGCAATAAGCAGTCTGGTGAAGACGACATTGACGACAAGAATTACCCCGACAAGAATAATCCATCGGAGAATCGGACGTCCGTGTTTACCGATTTGATCGTTTGGACCTCGTGGAGACTCCAGTTCTGTTGCTCCAGTTTTAGCCAAAAGACTCTCCATTAACTAAATCGGATCGAGTGAATATCCCAAAATAGGGTGCTCTGAACAGAAATCAGGAATTAACGATCATGGGATTTAACATCTAGGGCATGTTTTCTTCGTCCAGGTGCAGCTTTGGATTTATAAAATCCCACACCTAGCACCCCGGCAATAACCGCAAGACCAATTGTCACGGCACCACCATCAGAAAGCCATGCAAAAAATCCCGCCAGGGCACCGCTTGCAAGAATTATAAAAATTAGAGGAACAGCACAGCAGAGCACCATTGGAATAGCCAAAAGGGCGGGCCCAGCCCCACCAGGTTTCTTGTTGTTATTTTTATCGGTCATTTTTTCTCCTGTTCAGCTCAGCATAAAAAGTCTGGCAACATCCTTATGTATGATGCACCCTGTAGTTGATACAGACGCAAGTTCTTTCTGAGAATTATGACAGTGAGGTATTAAATGCCAAAGCATGGAGATTATTCCCGTGGAAAAATCGCTTCGCTGACCGGAAGCAATATTGAAACGGTAAGGTATTACGAGCGCATTGCTTTGATGCCAAACCCACCCCGAAGCGAGAACGGCCATAGACTGTATAGTGATGACCACTTGAAGCGTCTTACATTCATCCTTCGGTGTCGAAATCTTGGCTTCTCCATAGAGGAGATTCGCAGCTTGTTAGGTTTGGTTGATGGCGAGAGTTTTACGTGCGATGAGGTAAGAGACTTAACCCTTGATCACCAGAAAGATGTCAAAAAGAAAATTTCCGATTTAAGAAAGCTAGAAAAAGTGCTCAAGAATATGGCAGCGCAATGTGAGGGTGGCACAGTGCCGGAATGCCCAATCATTGACACCTTGTTTCGGTCCTAAATACGAATGATTGATAGTGATCAGCAACAGGAATACACCTTAACTTCGCTGCCAAACTGTCCAACAAAGTGGGACCACCTCACTTCGATCCGGTGCCACGCGATAGCCCGGCAACGGATTGTATTAGGCCCGGAACCCGTTTACAAAGCGGCATAGCACGAACCACAGGATTCCCCATCATGCGCGCCGAAATCGAAGCCTTCACCCGGCAAATAGAGCAGTCGCTGGAACTGCTGAGGAGGCATCTTTGACTACGACAACGCCAGACGCCGCCTGGAAGAACTAAACTCCCTGTCGGAAAACCCGGACCTGTGGAACGACCCGGACAAGGCCCAGGCGGTGATGAAAGAACGCACCCGCCTGGAAGACGAGCTGGCCGCCATCGACAAGCTGGCCCGGGATTTAAGCGACAATGTCGAGTTGCTGGAAATGGGTGAGGCGGAAGACGATGCGGGCATCATCGCCGAGGCCGAGGCGGCCTTGCTGGCGGCCCGCGATATCGCCGCCAAAGCCGAACTGCAAACCCTGCTGTCCGGCGAGGCCGATGCCAATAATTGCTATCTGGAAGTGCACGCCGGGGCCGGGGGCACGGAAGCACAGGACTGGGCGGAAATGCTGTTGCGCATGTATAGCCGCTGGGCCGACGCCCATGATTACAAGGTCGAATGGATGAGCGAAAGCGCCGGTGAAGAAGCCGGGTTGAAGTCGGCCACGGTTAAAATTTCCGGTCACAACGCCTATGGCTGGCTGCGCACGGAAAGTGGCGTGCACCGGTTGGTGCGCATATCACCTTATGATTCCAGCGCCCGCCGCCACACCAGTTTTTCCTCCATCTGGGTCTATCCTGAAATTGATGACGATATCGACATCGAAATTCTCGACAAGGATATCCGGGTCGATACCTACCGGGCATCCGGGGCCGGCGGGCAGCACGTCAACAAGACCGACAGCGCCATTCGCCTGACCCACCTGGAAACCAACATCGTCGTTCAGTGCCAGAACGACCGCTCGCAGCACAAAAACCGGGCGGCCGCCATGAAAATGCTGAAGGCGCGGCTGTACGAACACGAACTGCAAAAGCGCGAACAAGAACAGCAGGCGGTGCACGACGCCAAGACCGATATCGGCTGGGGTCACCAGATCAGGTCCTACGTGCTGCAACCCTATCAGATGGTCAAGGACCTGCGCACGGAACTGGAAACATCAAACACCCAAGGCGTCCTGGATGGCGATCTGGACGATTTCATGGCCGCCGCCCTGGCCGCCAAAGTTGCAGGAACGCAAGAGGAGTAAGCCGTGATATCGACCCTGGAGAGAACCGAAATGAAACAGGGTTCAGGCGGAAGTGAAGCGGAAAGCCGACAGGGCCACGTCCATGGCGATGCCGGAAAACACTTTTTCGCAGGGATCATCCCCGGCGGCCCCGGCGGCGACCATGAGTGGAATAAGATGTTCTTCGCGGGGATGAATGGTCCGGGCGGCAGGGGCCTGATGCCAATTGATCAAGGCTTCGTCGCGGCCTGACGTTTTCGTCACCGCTTCTGTCAACCATTGATCAAATTCTTCTGACGAGGCGCGGCAACCAGGGTCACCGAACCCGGCCATGTTGTGATAACTCATGCCGCTGCCGACGATCAGGATATTGTGCTGCCGTAACGGTGCCAGTGCCCGCCCCGCTTGCAGGTGCAGGGCCGGGTCCAGACTCTGATGCAGCGATACCTGGACAATGGGAATTTGGGCCGTCGGAAAGATCACCTTGAAGGGAATGAAGACACCGTGATCATAACCCCGGTTGTCATTCGTGTCGGTTGGCAGTCCGGCGTTCGACAGCAGGCGGGCAACCTGTGCGGCCAGCTCGGGCGCACCGGGGGCCGGGTAGGTCAGTTCATAAGTATGGTCGGGGAAACCGTAGTAGTCATATATCAGGGAGGGATGTGCGCCACTTGAAACGGTGAAGGCGGCTTCCTCCCAATGGGCCGAAATGACGACAATGGCGCCCGGTTGTTGGGCCAGGGTATCGCTTAAGGCACTCAACCAGGATTTCATGTCATCCCAGGTATCGGCCGGACCATGGGTCCATTCCATGAAGAAGCAGGGACCGCCGCCGTGGGGAATGAAAAAGGTCGGTTGCGAGGTCACGGTCCCGGTTCCCTACTGCAACAGAATTTCCCGGAACAATACGCCCTCGAATTTGACCGGGGCAATAATGTCCTTGATGATTTTGGTCATGTCCTTGCGCATTCGTTCCGTGCCGGCCCCGCCGGCCAGGTCCTTGCGGGTTTGGCTGCGCAGATAGGTCTGGATTTTGTCGATGATCTTCAATTCGGCTTCCACCAGCAAAGGCAAATCGCGGGTGACGATTTCGGCGACGACCTTGATTTTTATGTAATTGATTCGCGCCGACGTTTTTTTCAGATCGACAACCATCAACGGGAATTCATGATACACAGGCGGTCCGGGCGGAATGACAACCACTTCTTCAACTTCCGGCTCACCGCCTCCGAAAACGCCCATGAAGAAGGCCCCGCCGACCCCGGCCAGAATCAGAACGACAACCCCGGCAATGATCAGGATCAGCTTTTTCTTGCCGCCGGAACTTCCTTTCTCCTCCTCACCTTGTTCCTCGCCTTTTTCGTCTTCGTCTTTATCCGGTTTATCGTCGGCCATGGAAATCTCCGGCAGTAATTCTAATTTGTATCGATTCGATAGATTGCATTGGATTTCCCCCTGCAAGTCAAGGGAACTGTCCTGATCCACCGGCTGGTGCGAATATTGCTTCTGCTTTTACTGAAGGATAAAAGTCAGGAGGGCGACATGGATATGGAGATGCAACGGCGACCGGCAATATTCGGACTGTCCGGGCAATATGTGTTGCCCCGGCAATCTGACCACAGGTTCGCCAAAGCGCTTGATTCAGGTCGCCAGAAGGCCGGAAGCAAGACGGTGGGCGGTGTCCAGGTGACCACGGACAATGAAAATAAGCTAATCCGGAAGGACGGAAAACCCGACGATATTATCGGGTAGTTATTGCCGGGCAGGGGGAGAGATTTTGCCGGCAGGATCGGTGATCAGAGTTTGGTAATGGGCCAGCACCGTTGCCGCAGTTGAGTCAACTTTGGCCACCAAAGTCTTGAAATCGCTGGCCCCGCCCGCTTTCGCAAGTTTGCCTTGCAAGCCTTGAGGAATGGAATGATCGCGGTTTTTGCGCATCGCCCGTGGAATTGTCAGGCGCAGCATAGCTTGCAGGGATTGCCAAAAATCCAGGGCCTCGATCAACGACCAGGCCAGGCTGTCATCGATCAACTTCAGGTCTTTGATATTTAGCAGCATGGTCCGGGTGTCGGTCGCCAACATATCGGTGTGCTTGTGGGCATGGCGCAATAGCAAATACTGGGCGATGAATTCCACATCCACCAGGCCGCCGCGCAAGTGTTTGACATCCCATATAAAATCCGTGTGATGCTCGGCATCGATGCGGTCGCGCATATGGACCACATCGGCCAGCAATTGGGCCGGGTCCCGTTGCCGGATCAGGGTTTCGAAGATGGCCTGGTCAATTTTTTCGCTCAAAACCGCCGAACCGCAGATCACCCTGGCCCGGGTCAGGGCCATGTGTTCCCAGGTCCAGGATTCACTCTGGTGGTAGTGAATGAACGATTGAAGGCTCGAGGCAATTGGCCCCGTCGCGCCCGAGGGCCGCAAACGCATGTCAACTTCATACAGTGAGCCTTCGGCGGTTTGAACCGATATGGCGTTGATCAGCCGTTGGCTCAGGCGGGCAAAATACTGGCTCGGGGGCAGCGGTTTGTCGCCATCGGACGCTTCCGCACCGTCCGCTAAATCATAGATAAACACCAGGTCCAGATCAGATTCTGCAGTCATTTCCCGACTGCCCAGTTTGCCCAGGCTGACCACAGACATGTCAGATCCGGCGATGCGGCCATGGCTGTTGGCGAACTCCTGCTCGACCCTGATGTAGAGCTGGCTGATCGCAACCTGGGCGATATCGCTCAGCGTGTGGGCCGCCAGCCGCGGAACAATGCGCCCACTCAGGCTCTGTACGCCAACCTGAAAACGCCGGTCGTTGGTCCATCTGCGGGTCAGGATCAGAACATCCTCAATATGATTTGCCAATTTAAGCTTTTGGGCCAATTCATTTTCCATGGCCTTCTTTGTTGGCGGCTTGCTGAAAAATCCGGGGGCCAGGACGCTTTCCAGAACTTGTGGCCGACGGGCCAGGTATTGCGCCAGGCGCGGCGCCCCGCCCATGATCTCGGCGACCAGATCGAGCAGGCCGGGATTCGAATAGAACATGGAAAACAATTGCACCCCGGCGGGCAGGCCCGAGAGGAATTCGTCGAACCGGTTGAAGGTGGCGTCCGGGTCCGGGGTCGCGGCCAGGGCCTTCAGCAGGACCGGAAAGAATTCGGTCAGAAGCTCGCGGGCGCGGGCGCTGCGCATGGCCCGGTAGCGCCCGTGATGCCAGCCGCGCACGGTGGTATCGACCATGGTGGCATTTTGAAAGCCCAGGCTTTCGATGGTGCGGAGGGTATCGGGGTCACTGTCGCCGCCGGTAAAAACCAGGTTGCCAAGGGCGTCCTCGCCACCACTCGAAGCGGCCCCAAGGGAGGGTGCATCTTCGAATAATCCGGCGTAATGGGTTTCGACGTTGGTCAGATGGATGATCAGTTCATCGCTCAGGGCGGCGCTGTCATGATAGCCCAGGAAGATGGCGATCTGCCTCAGTTGTTCGGCATCTTCGGGCAGGCTGTGGGTCTGTTTATCGTCGATCATTTGCAGGCGATGTTCGACCCGGCGCAGATATCGGTAGGCG
>ENA-ORDP01001213-ORDP01001213.1-marine-sediment-metagenome-genome-assembly--contig:-NODE-1213-length-14597-cov-4.085477_pt1 | contig 14597 bp, 15 predicted proteins | sample MGYA00248627_ERZ508539 | MGnify/ENA primary metagenome ERZ508539 (study PRJEB26208, sample SAMN05571518) | marine sediment metagenome | biome: deep sea; feature: Hydrothermal vent; material...
GAAAATGAGCCCATCCTTTCCAGGTACATCGGCTTAACCCGTAGGCTCTTTTCAGGCAAGAGATTCCCTTCGACACCGGCCCGAAAGCTTCGTAGCTTACGATACACCCACAGACTTTTGGTCAACGCCTCCACCTTGATGCCTCGCTTCTTGTGAGGGAAAGTGACGAGAGATGGTACGTCAGAAAGTCGAATCTGATGGAAATTAATCCAACAATCCTTCAAGGCCGGAATCCTTGTGGATAATGATCCTTCTTTTTTTCGTAAGCTTGATAACCTTGCCGTTAAAGTCAGCCGTGATGTCAGCATACTGATCGTTGAGAAATTGTTGCATCAATTTTTTTTCTTTTTCGATCCTGTCCACAAGGATTGAAAAATCACGTTGCTTATACTTCCGGCAATCAACTAAAAAGGTTTTGAAGCTTATGCATGATAAAATCTCTTTATCAGAAAAAATAAATTGATGTTCCGGCTCGTCCTTCCGACTGGTATCGATAATGAAAACCTGCCGTCTGGATGCCTTGGAAAATTCAATCTGAAACTGCTCATATATTTCCTGTAAATGCTTCCAAAAGCGCTGCTTCAACTCCTTGAGTTGTGGCTCCAGGCCATTAGCATCCTCTGTCATATCGAAGACATAGCCGTTCCCTTCTTTTTTACCATGATCCTTGCCCGGCTTGAATTCATACGGAATTAACTCTTCGATATAATCATGTCCAAATTCATCCACTTCGCTGTAAATATAAGCAGCCTGCATGGACAAGATGGCGTAACTAAAGGAACCGTCTATCTGCAACCGAGCCCAGGTAGAATAAAGCGAACCATGATATGGTTTACCCTGGTAATTGGCAACATCCTTTTTCCGCCACTCTTCCTGAAACTGATAATCCGCAAAATCATAGTCATAGAGGGTCGGAAAACTCAGTATACTCTGGTCCCTGGCAAAGCTTTCATTAAGGAAAAAGTAATTTTCTCCTATACCCTGCAAGGGCAACATTGCCCCGTTTATCGTGCTCCACTGGGCTTCAGTAAAATGATTTTCGGTCTCATCCATTTTCTCTTCATTTTTTACTGCGATACCAAAGAGTTCCGCCATTAAGAATTGACGGATATTGAAAGTCACCTCTTGTGGCATCCGCACTCGGTATTTTTCCTGCGTCTTTTCATTCCAGGAAAAATAATCCGGTACAAATTTTATAATAGCCCGTCTCAGTTCAGGGAGCATTGTCACCATTCTCCGGAATCTCCAGAATATTCTTGAATATTGGGCGAACCATATTCTGCTCCGCCTGTTTTTCCCACTAAGTTCGGTAAGATTGTAACCAGGCCACTGCTGTGGGTATGACCACATCGTTAGCCACATTCAAAAAGTAATAAACAATCCACATCATCTCTGATTCAATACGCTTTTTGAACGTATTGAGGATTGGAGCATGAACGCCAGCTTGCGGGCGACTTTACCACACGTTGTCTGCACAAAACGGTTTCTCAACCCCAGGTCGCTACGAATGATTCGCGAGATCATCGCCAGTGATCCACAGCAAAGCCGTGCCGAGATTGCTCGTCATGTCTGTGAGCAACTGGATTGGCATGACATTCAGGGCAAACCTAAACTCATGGGGGCCGCTGTCACCTTGTTACGGTTCCATCGAAAAGGCTGGATCCCCTTGCCCGAACCACGCAATCGTGGCAGGACGTCCGGGACCTCGCAGGCGGCACTGCCGGGCAGCTTTTGTGCACCAGAGCACCCGTTGGAATCCTCTTTGCGTCAATTGGGTCCGATCACCCTCAAGGCCGTCTCGATCCCAGCCGACTCGGGTTTATGGAATGGCCTGATCGCCAGGTACCATTACCAGGGCTATCAACCGCTGTGTGGTGCCCAGATCCGTTATTTGATCCATGGGGCGGCGACCGTACTCGGCGCCATCAGCTTTTCTGCCGCTGCCCTGGCCTTGCGTGATCGGGATCAGTGGATCGGCTGGGATCGTCATCAGCGCCAGCGCAACCGTCACCTGATCGTGAACAACAGTCGATTTCTGCTTCTGCCCTGGGTTCGAGTCCCCAATCTGGCCTCACACGTATTGGCCAAGGCCGCACGCCAAGTACCCGCTGACTTTCAACAGCGGTATGGGTATCCGCCAGTACTGCTGGAAACCTTTGTCGAACAAGAGCGCTTTCAAGGCACCTGTTACCGGGCTGCCAACTGGCTCTGTGTGGGCCAGACGCAAGGTCTGGGACGTGACCTGCATGCCTTGAAGCCCGCACAGAAACTGCCGATCAAATCCATCTGGCTGTATCCGTTACGCACAGGAGCCCGTGAACAGCTTTGCCAGAGGCCGGCACCTACAGCACCGGCGGCAGCATGAGCACGCCAGGCATGATCCGTCTTAGCGATGAACTCAGTGGGTTAGATCTGGGGGATGCTCGATTAAATAAACGGGCTTGTCATCTGGCGCAAACCCTCGGCCAACACCCCGATCGATCGATCCCGGCAGCCTGCCGGGGTTGGGATGAAACCAAGGCCGCCTATCGACTGCTGGATTCGGACAAAGTCACTGCTCAGAAGTTACTGGAACCACACTACCGGTGTACCCGGGAACGGATGATGGAACATGATACCGTATTGTGTATTCAGGACACCACAGAACTGGACTATACCGGCAAGAACGATATCGAGGGGCTGGGTACCCTGAACTACGAGAACCGCAAAGGCTTTTATTTGCATCCTACCCTGGCGGTGACCCCGCAACGGCTCCCCTTGGGAATTATCGATAGTTGGAGTTGGGCTCGGCCCCTGGAAGAAGCCAAGGAATCGATCCGTTGGGTCGAAGGCTATCAACGGATCAATGAACTGCAGCAGTATTTGTGGGAACAGGCCTTTGATACGCATTTAGTGTATCTGGCAGACCGGGAAGCGGATTTATTTGCGATCTATGCGGAACACCAGAAACAACAGCAAGCTGGACGGCAAACCGCAGACTGGTTGATTCGTTGCCGGCATGATCGTAACACCCGTACTGGAGAAAAGCTTAAAGCGACGGTAGAACAAAGCCCGGAACTGGGGCGGGTGGCGTTTGATCTGCCCGGGTCCAACCAACGCAAGGGGCAAAAGGGCAAAGGACGCAAAGTCACCCAAATCCTCAAAGCCACTCGAGTGACCCTGTTGCCACCACAGAACAGTGCATACCGTCAACCGATCGAAGTCACGGTGGTCCTGGCCCAGGAGATCAATCCACCTAAATCGGAAGCACCGATCCAGTGGTTGTTGTTGACCAACCGCGAAGTGACTGCCCTGGATGAGGCGGAAAAGATGCTGGACTGGTATTTGTGCCGCTGGCAGATTGAAATCTTTTTTCGCATACTCAAATCTGGCTGCAAGATTGAAGAGCTACAGTTGGAGAAGATCGAACGCCTGGAGCCAGCAGTGATGTTGTATAGGCACTGATTGCCTGGCGTGTTCACTACTTTACCATGATCGGACGAGACTGCCCGGAACTACCGTGCAGCCTGATTCTCGACGAGGAAGAATGGCAAGCCGTTTATCTGGTCGCCAGGCAGCAACCGCCGCCGCAAAAGCCACCGACGATCAACGAAATGCTGCGAATGATTGCCGGGTTTGGCGGATTCCTCAATCGCAAGGGCGATGGCATGCCCGGGTCGCAAACCATCTGGATTGGGTTGCAAAGAAGCAAGGATTTTGTACTTGCGATCAATGCAAAAACCAAGGCCGATTCATTAGGTTATGGGTAACGATGTGGGTTACGATACAGGAACTTGCCAAAGAATCAGGTGGTATGAGTGAACCCTGACGAATAACTGGGAAATGTGAGAAAATAAGTGGGTTTGTGTGCGTTTAAGGGGAGTTTCAGAATCTTAAGACTGACCGCTACTTCTTGAATTCATAGAAAATAGCGTTTATGCTTCCTATGCTCTAGATCATCTTCGGGCAGACCATCCAGCACCTCTGCTCGTCGCATGCCCGCAAATTAATTTCCTCTGCCAAAGATCCATCCCATAACAGAAATCCCAAGGACTGAATCATGGCTTCAGCAAATTTTTCAGACGGGAAGATACCGTAGTTCGAGACAGATGCCATGATGAGAAAACCCACTGGCCTGAAATATCACCGATTTTTGATTAGCCTGATGGCTATCACTTCACTATTGATCTGGTCCCTGGTCCAGGCTGGAAAACTGCCTCCGCCACCGGCCCATAAAAGCAGAAGCAGACAACCGGTCCGTACTCAGCCCGCTGTCCAACGTCATCCTGTAAACCACAAAGTCGCTAATAAAACAGGGCAGGGAATAAAAAACCGGGGAAACCCCCTCCCTCGAAGCAATTTGCACATAAGAAAGCGCCCCCCCAGCCCGGGCAGCAAAATGACCCGCATCCCCCCTACACGGCTCGACCGCTCAAGAATCGGTCATAAAACTCCTGTTATGGGGGGGATAAAACGACCGTCGGCTCCTGTCCGCCGCCCCCGCATCGGATTACAATCTCGACCACTGGTCAGTACCAATCCCTCGTCAACACCCAACAAGGGAATGGGTAAAACGGGTATCCCGGTTAGCAGAAAGCCTGCTACAGCCACCAGACAACCCTTCATTAGCTCCCTGCGGCCGCTGCCGACCATTCAGACACGAACTGCTCACAAGCTGCCGATTCTGTTTAATCGCCCACAAAAGCCTGGCCGGACCGACCAACATCGATCTGCCTTTTTGCCTGGACCGATGCCTTCCGGCAACAGAATCGGTGCGCACATGCCCCCAGGCACAAAAACTATTGGTATCGGCCATGCCATCAAACCAAAGGGAGCAACGAAAAACCCAACGAAAAGCCTGTTTGGTGCCGCATGGCGAAACCGGCGCAAGCTATCCAGTACAACCCAAAAAACATCCTCTGATGGCACGCGACAAGCCAACAAGTCCGGAAAGGAAGCCGCAGGAACCGCGAAATCAGGCGGCAAGAAGAAAGCCTTTTCCTTGGCAGGATTGAACCAAAAGACCGCTGGAATTACCGGAAAAATGGCTGGCACCAAAGCAAAGCAAACTTCTGACCAGGTTGGGGAAACCGGTACCAGGGAGGTGTTGCCCGGCCAATCCGCCAGTGATTCGACACGTTTGATCCCGAATAAACGCAAGTATGCCACCTATAAAGAGTGGAAGGCTGCCCTGCAGGAAAACCTGAAACAACAAATGATTCAGGCGACACGTGAAGCGTTTGGGATTCCCGACAATGCGGAATTGAAATCACCCAAAGATATCGTGGATTTTGTGGAGAAAGGCCAACAGATTGGAGTCAAGTTCAGTCCTGCTGACTGGCGGGCTTATGGCCGCGGCGATGGCGACAAGGTGCTGGGAGATTATGTGCGTAAAGATTTTGGGATAGCCGATAATGCCGGGAAGGACCTGTCGACGAAAGATCTGTTAGATGCCATCGCTACCGCACAGGGTATCGGTGTCGAGAGTATCACCAAAGGATTTATAGACGATTATCTGGCCAGCAAAGCTGGCTCCATGAGTGTCGTGGATTTTATCAACAAGTACAAGTATGGTGGAAATGCTGGCAACCGCTCGGCTGCGGGTGGTCGACCCGGCAGCTCACGATCCTCCGCTTCGGGAACAGGATCCGGCCATGGCATCAACGCTGTCACCAGGCCGGATACACCTGGGGTTGTTGCCAGCAACGGTCATTCTGCTCCCGGACATGCCGAATCGGGCAATGGCTTGACGGCTGCCAGCACCGCTTCCGCAGGCTCCGAAACCAGTCCCTCGGGCGATACAGCAAATTTGGGCCAAGGTGGGCAAAGCAGCAGTGCCCTGATCGGTGATAACAGCACCAGAAACACTACACCGGATACGGATGTAATCGATATTGACTGGGATTCTCAACAGTCTGACACGGAGCACAGCCAGGGAGGCACCATCGGACAAGCTGCCGGCGGGACAGGAAATGATTCCAGCCAAGCAGGCCTGTCCGGACCTTTTGCCGAGGATGCCACCAGTATTATGGAGAACAATGCAGGCAATGGAGCAGGGGTTATCACGGTACAGTCAATTGGTAGCAACGAGCTGCCCGATACCCTGGAGGCAGGTATCGTCACTTCAGAAAATGAAATAGATTCCGGCAAAGGCTATGTAGACCAAAATGCTGGAGTCAGCGGAACCGGAGTTGGCTCGGGAATGAGCGGGCCGTCCTTCAATGCCGGCAGTAACGAGAGTGACAGTAGTCAAAATGCTAGCAATGACGACGGCACCGAAGACAACAGCAGCGACGATAGCAGTAGTAACGAGAGTGACAGTAGTAGCGGCGATAGCAGTAGTAGCAGCGACGGCAGTAGCAGCGATAGCAGTAGCAGCGATAGCAGTAGCAGCGACGGCAGTAGCAGCAGCGATTCAGCGGATTCATCCGACGAGGGTATGCCGGATCCTCTGGCAGATGAACAGAACAGCGGGCCGATCGATCCCGAAGGTTGGCAGGCTCGCCATGATCAAAGCACTTCCGTGGGCCAACCGGGTGACGCGACCAACACGCCGGTTAATGCCAGCATGCTTGCTCCCGTCGCTCCCGACCAGCTGATGCGCCGGGGTGTCGATGAGGTGATTCATACGACCAATGGCAGTAGCACCGGTGAATCACCCGTGCCGGTTACTGAAGAGAGCTTTCCTTCCTCTCATGACAGAACATCCATCGAACTGCCGTCGAACAGTGGTCAGATAGAAGCAACCGACTCCATCCTGTCTGGACAGGGCCATCCACGGGATAACCCGGGTGTTACCGGCGATCCACATGCAGACAACGAGTAAAGATTTCGGATCTACGCTCAATCCTGCGAAATACTTGCCTCCTAGAATTTATCCCGCAGCGAGTAATACAGCATGGCCAGCGCCAGCAGGGGCAGACGGACCACCGGGTAACCGCTTGGCCGGGATGTTGGCCAGCAGATCATAGCGACTTGCTGTGCCATCGATGGCTTCTGCCATGACGAACCCGGCGAAGGTTCCCATGCCCAAACCCTCCCTACTATAGCCGCCAGCGGTCAGAATATTGGGGGCAATACGATCGAAATTCGGCAGGCGGCTACAGGTAATGCCCAGGGTTCCACCCCAGCCGTAGTCGATCCCGATCTTTTCGAGTTGTGGGTAAATCCGCAACATCGGCTTGCGGACAAAAGCCTTGATGTCTGATGGAAACCGGTAGGAATAATTCTCACCGCCGCCAAACAGCAGGCGCCGGTCGGCCGATAAACGAAAATAGTTGATGACAAAATTTGCATCTGCCACCGGTTCCATTGTCAGAAGTTATGTCAGCAAAGTGCGGCCCAAACGTCCGGCTGCCTTCCTGACCCTGCACTTCGCTGCCGGTGAAACCGGCGTCCTTCCAGTGGACCTGGCCCAAAAAGCTCAACCGGCTGCAGGTGCAGCAACTGTTCCGATTGCCGTTTATCAAAGAGCAAGGCAATGTGATCTTCCTTGGAGGTGTCGGACTGGGCAAGACCCATCTGGCGACAGCTTTGGGCTACGAAGCCTGTCTGCAGGGCTATTCGGTACTGTTTACTACGGCCGTAGAAGCGATCAATACACTGACGGCGGCACAGCAAGCAGGACAACTGCAAACCACGCTCAACAAATATCTGCGACCGGCATTGATCGTAATGGACGAGATTGGCTACCTGCCAATCGATAAAACCGGTGCCGATTTATTGTTCCAGATCTTGAGCCAGCGTTATGAGCGGGGCTCGATTGTATTGACTTCTAATCGGGCTTTTAAAGATTGGCCACAAATCTTCAATGACGATGCCACACTCACTTCAGCACTGCTGGATCGGCTCTTGCACCATGCCCGAACCGTCGTCACGGAGAAAGATAAGAAAAGGATTTTTTTGTTTTACTTCTGTGTGGTTCGTGTATTCGGTGGTAGAAACGATTTTAAGAGGCACTTGATAAATTGTTGCAACATGGCTCAAATATGATAAGCTTAGTCCATAGACTAAGTCATATAGATAGCGAGGCATTGCAATGAAAGTCGTCAACATCCATGAAGCAAAAACGCATTTTTCCAGATTAGTGGGTCGCGCCCATGTGGGAGAGGAAATTATTATAGCGAAAGCCGGTAAGCCCTATGCCCGCTTGGTGCCGCTGTCTGACAGGATGGAGAAGCGTATGCCCGGCATTGCAAAGGGAGCGGTTACAGATGCTTTTTTTGAGTCCCTTCCCGAAGATGAGTTGGCAAGGTGGGAGTCCTGATGTTACTGGATACACATATCTTTCTGTGGTGGCTCTTTGGAGATTCCAGGCTGCCGAGTAAGATAATGCGATACATCGAAGACAGGGATCATGATGTGTTTGTCAGTGCTGCCTCGGTGTGGGAAATTACCACAAAATACCGGCTTGGAAAGCTTCCCCAGGCGGAGAAGGTGGCAAAACATGTCCCTGCATGGATCGAGCGAGCCAGGTTTCAAGGCATGGCCATTACAGCAGAGCATGCGCAATTTGCCGGGTCGTGGAATATGGCACACCGGGATCCCTTTGATCGAATGCTCGCGGCGCAAGCCAAACTGGAACATATGCCGTTGGCAACCGTAGATAAGGCATTATCTCACTTTCCTGTTGAAATCATAGGGTAATTGACATTACCTTGCGGTTAATTGGGTCGGACTCGAATTAATTTCAGTTTTCATGTACAGTGTTGTTGTTGATGGTTAGCACTAAAGGCGCAGGCGATTAACCACGGAACACATGGAGAAAAAGATAAGGAAAGGATTTTAGGTTTTACTTCTGTGTATTCCGTGGTAAAAAAGCTTTAGGTTGTTAAATGTTGAACTCATCCATAGCGATTTGACCACGGTTCTTGTGAATGCCGAAGAAGGTGAGCATTTCCGTACAGGCTACATGGATCCAATGCAGAGAACCTTGCGCACGAACACCGCTTTCATCTGCATGCCTAATACCCACTTTTTGCAGTAACTTCTTGATCGAGTCTTCGTAATTGGAAAGCTTGTCGTAGCATGTTTCCACCGCATGAAACAAGGTGCCCTGGCTCACCTTTTGCCCAAAGATATCCGCCATCAATTGAACGGTGCGCGCCGCCGGCAACAGCATCTGCTGATTCAGATAGACCAGCAGGGCATTGAAGCGTGGGCCATACTGGGTATGGGCGTTTACGCCTTCAGGGAAATCCGCTTTGCTGCGGTTGCCACAGCCGGGGCAGCACTTGATTTGGGCGCGATACTCGGTGACTTCAATGCGGGGCTCGGGAATCTCAAAGACCTGCCTGCGTTCATAGTCCAGCACAGGGGCCTGCGTCAGGTCGGTTGAACAATCACACGATGTCACGGCAATCTCAATGAGGTGGTCGGGATGCTCCACCGGTTCGAGCCTGTTTGGCATTTTGCCCAAAAATGTCGATGCTATACAGAAAATGTCACCGCCAGCACTCAGAACCAGGCACTTAATGCGTTGATGTTTCTCTACAGCCATGTATTGACTAAACCGTTTGCGGAGCTTGATAACATCACCCGGGCCAAGCGGTCGAAGCGGTTGCCGGTGGTATTAACTCGTTCCGAGGTAACGAAACTGCTGGACAAACTTGAACGACTGAAAGTTATTTATGGTCTGTTGTTGATCACCAGCCAGCGGCTGTGGCCCCCATGGGGATACTGCAATCGAAGTTTCATGGTCTGCTCGTTATTGAGTAGACATTTTGTGATCCGGATGCGCAACTGGTTTGAGGACAGATATTCAATACGGGGTCGTAAATAACTGGTAGCAAACATGGTGTTTTGATACCAGCGGTTGCTTCGATCTGAACCGGCATCGAGTTGTAACTGAATACCAGTTGTCGGGAATGGACCGCCGTAGATATCGATACTGCCAAGTTCAGTACAGTCGACGTCCATAGCTGTGGAGTGAATACTGAGTCGTTCAATCCGGATGGTCGGGTCACTGGCCACTGTGACCAGGCTATCCCCTATGCTACGACTGGCGGTATTGTTGGTTTCGTTCAATTCAGTAATTCGGTTATTTCCATCAATCACAACCGATATTCGCCGAGTATCCTCCTCGCGGTCATACCGCAATGTGCCGGGAGTCCAGCTTCGGCAAGAACCTCCGACGAACAGAATCCTCCGGTGTTGGCCGGCAGCCAATGCCCGGATCTGTCGATGTTGACGGGGGGTCCAGTTGCAGATACGGTTTCGAATCTGCGATACACGGACATCCAGTTCGGAGCTAGCAGCCACCAGACCACCTTCATTGGCAACATCAACAACCAGGGATGGCGCACGACCATTATTGCGTGCCACCCCAACAATCCGTACGGTCAGGTCGGGTTTTCTCTGGTCATCAATACCCTCCTGGGCGATCGGGTGATGAAAGGTGAAGGATTGGGAGAAGCGGTCAGCTACGCTGCCGGCAGCATCGAGCAAAACGAGGTTTACAGTACCCCAACGATCCCGATTTCGTGCTTCTTGAATGGATAATGGGCAGACATAATGCAAGGTCTGGTTCCAACCTGGTCGGGCCAGGGTATACCCATCCCCGGCATCAGGGCGACATTCCAAAAGTACGCGCCGCGTTGTATGCAGGGGATCGGGCGCAACCACGTCTGCAGCTGAAATGCCCAAACGGCCTGGTAGTGCGCCGTCGAGAGAGTAACGGACCAGGATATGTTCTGCACCATGTGCCGGGTAGTGGCTGAAACCGAGTATTTCAGAGGGACGATGCGCAGGCAAACTGCGTGTTGTATAGAGGTGTTTGGTCAGCGAGTTGTCGCGGGTCGGACTTTCCGGATAGACGATACCCCCATCACCGGTATTAATGGTAGCATGAACTTTGATAATATTGCCACGCAACGTTGCCGGCAAGTCGACTGCAATACGGCCTGCAGTCGCAGATTCAGCAACACGCACAACGCCCCGCACAATACTACCGGGGAGCAAGGGGTGGGGTACGATTGTTCCAGGCGCAGCATCTCGACCTTGCGGAACCAGTGCATTGCCACTACGAGCTTCAGAAGAATACACAGACCAGGTGAACTGCCCGGCAGGCAACGGTCTGTCATGCCAAGAGACCCAGTCTACAAAAATGCCCGTTCTATCACTGTTCATGACGATATTGCGCACCATCAAATCCGGCCCCAAACTGCTGTTTAGTGGAACCGACACCTGGCTTGCTGCCGTTTCCTCCCGAATCGGTGTACCCAAAGGGCCTGCTGGCGGGCCATCATCCAGGGTATGCACCTGACTGAGATCCACCTGTGGGCCCAACAATGATTTGCCATCCCGAGTTGTAACCGGCTTGCCCCGCAGTTTCGCACCAAATAGACCGGGTAATTGCCTGGCGGGTAACGGACCTGCCACGGAGGATATCGTCTGGGTAATGCAGTGGGTATTGTTATGTTCATTGCTTTCGGCAATCTGATTGCCAGAGTCCAAACGAACACACCAGTTGTAGGTTCCGATAGTAAGATTCGCTGGCAAGCGGATGGAGACAAATCTTGACCGTTTGATCCCATTAGCAAGAATAGTGTTGCCGGGTATTCGGCGAAGTACTAACTTCCTGGGGTTCGATACAGTGGCCGCTGATTGCAGATTTCCGGTGGCTTTTTTTGACACCAGGAAGATCTCCATAGCAAAGGTGGCTGTCGTTCTTCCCTGCCCCCGATTCTGCCCTAGATTTTGATATTCCACCTTAAAACTTTGCTGCTCTCCCTTGCCGGAACGGACCGGCGGAATCAGTGCCAATGTACCCGTCAGATCCACCGCTGCCGCTAATCGGGTATTGGCAGCGGCCGGTACGGTCACCTGTGTGTTTGCAGTATGCGAGATACAGGTATTGACACGTCGACTGCTCAGATTTTGATTGCCCGCCGAACAGCTCAGACGATAGGCACCATGCGGCAGAGGGGTGCCGGTAACACGATATTGCAAGGTATTGGCCGATTGTGAAGACAAGGCTAAACCCAGCGCTGGTCGTATACTACAGGCAACTTTTCCGGGGCGGAAGTGCTCACCACTGACCCGAAGGATACTGCCCTGCTGCAGGCAAGCGGGCAGCGAGAGTTGTTTGACCCGGGGCCCGGCCACTGTGGGTACGGTTGGGGTAAAAGCAACAGGCTTCTGAGTCTGATTCGTCGGCACGGCTACACTCTGGCGCTTGCCACAATATTGCCGGTACTGTTTCAGGTATTGTTGTTGATATGATTTCTTGGCCTGCCGATAACGGTTGCAGAACTGCTGGATTTGTACCGAGCCTGGAGGCTGGGCAGCAGGTAAATGAGTCAGCGTCTGACTGGCCTGTGTTGGCAAGATGATGAGTAGGCTGAGTACGGCTGACCAGCAACATTGGGGATAAATATTCATTTTTAAGCTCTTATCAGAAATTCAGATGGGCAATTATAATCGATCGACTGTGACAATTGCTGAGTCGAACAAACCCGATGAATCGTTCACTATTATTGCTATGATATTCTTGAGCCACTTGCACACTCGTGAAAACCGTTATAGAACTCTGGCACTGCCCCACGGCGAGAATCGCCAAAGGCTTCAACCCCAGCGGGACCGGAGCGAACACAATGGGCTCCATCGTCAAGCACTGGAAGTTTGCGTTAGTAGCAAGCGGGTCAGGCATGACAACTGGGTGTTTGTACATCATTTGCTTATTCTTATTCAGATAAACTTATTTTCCAAAATTTATCATGCTCAGAAAAGAGTTTGCAGAAATAACGCGTGCAAAACCGGGTGGATTATTGAGCAGCAGTTGATCGCCTGTGATTAGTATCGCCTGTTTTGTTGTGGCAAGTAACATCCACAGATGCTGATCATTTTCATCCGGCGCCTGGCTATTCACCGCTACCTGTTCCCGAAAGATGGCATTGGCAGCCAGATCTTCCAGAATCGTGTCTATGCCCACTGTTGAAAGCTTGTGAAGATTCTGTATTTTCGGACGTAGTAATACCTGTCTGTATTCTTTCAGCAACTCAACAGAGAGCAGAAATGGGAAGTCAGCCCGAAGCATGCCATCGACAATGACGCATGGCGGCGAAAGATGATTCTCTGTAATTAAACCACTTACCAGTATATTGGTGTCGACTACGACGGGAGGTGGATTCACGTACGGCGAGATGCCTGCGTTTCCTGAACGGCTATAGTCATGGCTTCTTCAGCACTCAGACCGCTGTTTTCCCTAGCCATGGCAACATAACTGCGCGCGGTCTTTTTCGTTTTGATACCGTAATAGTCCAGACTGCTTTCTATGATTTCACGAATGGATTTGTGTTCCCGTGCAGCTGCCTCCTTTAAAGCAAGGTGCCGCTCATCAGTAAGGCTAATTGTTAGTCGTCCCATGCCAGTCTCCTACATTGTCACCATGGCACCATAACACCAATATCGTAAATACTCAAGTTTCCTGTATGATGCAAACTCGATTAATCTGAAATGTATTTTTTCCCGTGCGGCAGTATTCATGAATAGTCCGGGATAGGTTGTTCTGAATATCAGAACAACCTATTGTTATTTGGTCAGTGAGATAAACACCTCGGGCAGCTTCTCAGGCAGACGATCCACATGATCGATAATGGTGTACTGACTGCCAAAGATATCGGCAGGTTCGCCATCGGTGAGAATCAGCATCAGCTTTTTATCGGCCTGCTGCGATTTCAGATAATGCGCGGCATGCCGCATCGCCGCTCCCATGCGGGTGGAATAACTCGGCTCAATCGAGGCCAGACGTGATTTCACTTCATCACCCCAGTTCTCTGTAAAACCTTTGATATGATAAAAACGCACATCGTGACGGGTATTGGAATTGAAACCGGAAATAGCGAACGGGTCGCCCACCTGAATCGGCATTGGATGCAGCGCAATCAGAGTTTTACTCAAGCCGGGAAAACGTTTACAGATCAACCAATCAATACGCGAATCTTCAAAGACTTCCACCGCCACGCGCTGGAACGGGCTCCAGTTATCCACTACCATTTTCTCAGACCAGCGCCTGTGCCCGGCCATATGCGCCAGCATAGCGCGATAACGATCAATACCGGCCACGCCGCGATCATCATCATACACATCCGGCAAACGAATGCCGACATGATCATAATACGGCATGGGTTTGCGCAACTCATCAAAAATCAGCGAATACGGCACCAGATAATCCGCGTCCTGCCACAGGCCGCGCAAATAGGCATCGAGCTTGCGCTCATTATCCACCAGCAAAGTGCCGTGGCGTTCGCGCTACATCACGGCAACCGCATCGGGTGACTGCAAACAAAAATAATCCACCTGACGGCTCAGGTGAGTGTTACCTGAATTCGTATAAGTAAGTGCATAACCTCTGAATGTAGTTAGGCATATACTCTGAAGTAAACAAGACTCAGGGTACAATGCCAGGCTACGAAACCAAAAGCAGAGGCTGCAAATGAGCTATAAACACCTGAGTCTTGAGGAAAAACATTATCAGAAATAGACAAGGATCTTGCAGTGTCGGAGAAGCGGTTATCGCTCACGCCCAATGGCAACATCCGCTAGCAGTTGAAAACTCCCTATAGGGATGGCACCACCCATGTCATCGCCTGTATCGAGGATCCGGCGGTGATCAAGAA
>ENA-ORDP01001214-ORDP01001214.1-marine-sediment-metagenome-genome-assembly--contig:-NODE-1214-length-14594-cov-8.162047_pt1 | contig 14594 bp, 14 predicted proteins | sample MGYA00248627_ERZ508539 | MGnify/ENA primary metagenome ERZ508539 (study PRJEB26208, sample SAMN05571518) | marine sediment metagenome | biome: deep sea; feature: Hydrothermal vent; material...
CGTTGATATCAATGATGACACGTGGGAATAAAGCAAAAAAACTATTTAATAAAAATTTAGATGGAGTTCTGTACGAGCCTCAGAAATATTCCGAAAGTAAAAAGAAGCTTACCTATGAAAACCTTTTAAAATTCGGCAAGGATTATTTCAGTCCTGTTAATATGATTATATCTGTAGTGTCTAAATCTTCACCTGAAAATATTTATAAATATTTTAAGAATTTCACTTCGGATAAAAATACACGGTTGTTTTCAGGTTTGGGATACACCGATAAATACAAGACGATTACAAAGCCTGTAAAAATAAATCTGAAAGGTAGAGGTGAACAGGCATACCTTTACTTCGGTTTCCAAAAAATAATTGATGAAAAAGAAAAACCCGCACTCAAAGCTTTGTCCCTGCTTTTAAACAACGATATTATTTTCAACATACGGGAGAAGCAGGGATTAGCCTATAGGATGAGTGCAGGTGTTAAAACTATCGGAAACAAAGGGATGTTTTATATTAAAATGGGGACACGCCCTGAAAATGTTAATAAATTGATTCCTCAATTTCCTAATTTATTTAATACGAAATTTGTAGACGGCATAACACAAGACAAACTTCAGAGAGCCATTAATATGTACCTTGGTAGAATGATGTTCCGCAGACTTTCCAGTATAAATCAAGCTTATTATTTGGGACACTCGTTTTACTTTTACAACGATATAAATTACGATAATAAATTTTTAACAGCGCTTAAAAATGTTACTTTGAAAGAAGTAAAAGCTGTAGTGGAGAAATATTTAAAAGTTGAAAATCCGGTTGAAGTTTATATTAGGTAATATTTTAAAAAATGTATTTTTAATAAACATAAATTATTCACGATAAATGGAATGCCCGATCATATCCATTTATTAGTCGGTGTTAAGCCCTATCAATCAATATCAGACTTAATGCAAGATGTAAAAGGTTCGTCATCAAAATGGACAAATTTGAAAAAATTTATTAGAGGTAAATTTAGCTGGCAGGCTGGTTACGGTAGGTTTTCATATCTGTTGTAAGCAGGTTTTTATTAAATATCAAATAATTCAGCCGGGTTAATTTTAAATTGTAACATATTTGCTGTTTTTCTTCCTCCGTCACCACCTTTTCTTTGCATAGTTATGTTCCCAATCTTAATACTTCCTCTATCCGTTATAATAACTTCACCGTTTCCAAAATGATTTATCACTACATTGATAGGCTTTAAAACCCAACGAGCATTCTTATCAATTTTTTGAGCAACTAACATCCATTCTGCGGCAAACTTGCCTCTTCCTTTAATAATGTCGTTTACAATTAATCCTTTGTTTTTGTTTAACCAATCAAGTAAAATTTGTTGGTGCTTTTTACTGAATTCATTAATAAAAATTCTTCTTGGGTCTTTGAGGTTTTTTATAGTTGGTTTAAGCTCTCCTGTATATTTTTTCAAAATATTTATTACATTATCAGGCATATTCCACATTTCAGTATATTTATCAATCCATCTTTTGTCAATTTGGTTAAATCCTTTTACATTACTTACTAATTTCACTTGCAAATTTTCAACATCAATAGCTTTTTTTAATTTTATGGTTACTTGAACTTGAACATCTGCCTTATATCCTGATATTACGATTGCCTCAACATATTCTATTTCGTTGAGCTTATAACCCATTATTTTTAACCACTTTTTTGCATCAGTATCTTTCTTCCAATTATTAAATTTTTTAACAATGTCCTTTTCATTCTTGAACCCGTCTTTTGCTGTTTGTGAGCCTCTTTCTACTAAATCCATTATATTGAAAATAAATTTGTTTTAATATATTCTTCAAGTCGCTTGTTTGCAATTTCGGTATATTTTTTTGAAATTTCGGAACCTATCCATTTCCTGTTTAACATGTGTGCTATTTTTGCCGTTGTTCCACTACCCATAAATGGGTCATAAATCAAATCACCTTTGTTAGACCATGTTTTTATTTGGTCATAAGCCAATTTTTCAGGAAAAATAGCAGGATGTTGATAGGCTATTTTGTCTTTTGTCGATATTCCGCCGCCAACAGAGTAAAAGAAAACATTTCCAACTTTTTTTTCTTTTGTTCGTTCCACTTTTTTATAGTTTAATGTTCCTTCTTTTCCTCTGTTTTTCATATTAGCCAATCCATTATATTTTGTCGGTTCTGTAATTGGATTAAATGTTTTTGGTGCTCCTTTTGAAAAAGCAAACATATATTCAAAATGCTGATGATAGCGTTTTCCTGTCGTGGGCATAGGATTATTTTTGTAATATATCATAGTATCGTGAACATTAAATCCTAACTCCTTAAATTTAAGAGCTTGACTGAAACTTGTTCCGGTTTCACTTCCGTTTTCTGTTTTATCTCCTACTACCCAAATCACAACACCACCTTTTTTTAGAACTTTATATAAGCCTTTTATGATTCTTTCAAGTGGTAAATCGTATCCGTTATAATCTCGTAAATTATCGTAAGGGGGTGAAGTTAGTACCATATCAATACTTTCAGAAGTTATTCTGTCCATTGTATCAATACAGTTTTCATTATATATTTTGTTCAAATCTATCATACTACAAATATAGAATTTTTTTATTTATTATTTGTTTGTTTTTTGTTTTTTTCAACTTGCTTACACGCATTATGTTTATTACGTAAATTAAATTTTAAAATATGAAAAAACAAAAAAAATTTTATATAAATATACAAGTAGTTAAAAATTGTGAGTTATTCCGAACAGATAATAAAATTGAAACATCTGAAAAATAACCAATTGTCATTTCGAAGGAACGGAGAGAGGGAGAAATCTTAAATGTTATTATTCTGCTTTTAACTCCTAAAAACTTTATCAAATTTTATTTGCTAAACAAATCAATTTTATTTAACTATCAGACACAATTTAATAATCATAAATTAAGAGATAAGAATTATGAAGACTTTATCAATCAGAATAATCCCATTTGTCTTACTTGTAGTTTTATTTGGGTGCAATACTACTTCCAATAATACTTCTAAAAAAATTCCTGATGAAAAAATTGAAACGGCAAAAACAGATGTAAAAAAAGTATTAAAAGAATATAAAAATGCGATTGAAAACCTTTCGGCTGATAACACAATCGATTTATTTGCTAAAAATTCTGCCGTGTTTGAATCCGGAGGTCTGGAAGGTACTTACGAAAATTATTTAGAACATCATTTGAAACCGGAATTAAAAGTATTTAAAAGTTTTAAATTCACTAATTACAAAGTAGATGTTTCTATCGATTTACCCTATGCCTTTTCTACAGAGACATATATTTATACTATTGTTGTAAAAGCCGACAAAGAAAAAGCAAGAAAGGAACGTACCATTAGCCAAAAGGGTGTAGCCACTGCGGTTCTTAAGAATATAGACGGCAAATGGAAAATATTGAAATATCATTCTTCGGCAAGACGAATTAGAAAATAAAGTTTTAAATAAATTTTTCTTATATTAATTTTTGCTGATATGCAGTTTATCATCTTAATGATTTTTATAATTGCTAATAAGGAACTATTATGTTATTAAAACAAAAAACAAAACCTTTTATAAATACTGCCATTCTGGGAATGGGATTATTAGTTACTTCCACAAGTTTGTTTACCGGCTGCAGTAGAAACGAAGAGTTAAAAGTAGAAACAAAACCCAATGTGTTATTTATCATTGTTGATGACTTGCGTCCCGAACTTGGAGTTTACGGGAACAAACAGATTAAAACTCCCAATATTGACGCGCTCGCAAAAGACGGAATAGTTTTTACAAAAGCCTATGCGCAGGTTGGTGTTTGTGCTCCATCAAGGGCAAGTGCAATGACAGGACTCCGTCCGGATTCCGACAGGGTTTGGCATCTCGGCGATAAATTTAGAGAGACAATTCCCGATGTTGTAACAATGCCCCAGTATTTTCACAAATACGGTTACTACACAGTTTCAACAGGAAAAATTTTCCACAATCATATGCCCGATTCAGTCTCCTGGGACGAACCTGATTTACGACCGCCAAAATACAACACAAAAGATATGTTGGACCGCGATGCTGAAACTTTTTATCACGACGATGGAACTATCGCAAAACAAAAAATAGCAAGAGATAAAATAATTAAAAAAAGACCGCACGCTTACGCCGGCGGTTGGAATACGGGACCCGCAATGGAGGTAACCGATAATCCGGATACAGCATTTTATGACGCTGCACAAACAGACCTTGCAATAAAAACTATAAAAAGAATTAAAAATTACGATAAACCATTTTATTACGCACTCGGTTATTACCGTCCACATCTCCCCTTTGTGGTACCCCAGAAATATTGGGATCTGTACAAAGATGTTGATATTCCACTTGCTCCGAATCCATTTATCCCCAAAGGTGCACCTGTATATGCCATAAACGGAGACTATGAGTTACGCGGTTACTGGGGATTTAAACATATCGGGCGCCCTGCTGTTTACCAGGTACCTGATGATACCGCCCGCCTGCTGAAACGCGGGTATTACGCAAGCGTAAGTTATACCGATGCACAAATAGGCAGGCTGATGAAAGCTATGAAGAAAATGGGATTATACGATAACACCATAATAATTTTATGGGGTGATCACGGATGGAAATTGGGTGAACACAGAAGCTGGGGAAAGATGACAAACTACAACATAGACACTCAAGTTCCGTTGATAATTAAAGCACCGGGATTTAAAAAAGGAATTAAAATTGATAAACTGGTTGAGCTGGTAGATATGTTCCCCACCCTGCTTAATTTATCCGGGATTAAAGTAGACTCATATTTGCAGGGCACAAGTATGGTGCCGTTAATGAAAGATACTTCACTCGCCTGGAAGCCCGCTGTTTTCAGTCAGTTCCACAGGCGACCCCGGCACACACCCGACCATAAAAGATATATGGGCTATTCGATGACAACCCAACGTTACCATTACGTTGAATGGCATTACTGGGATAACGACAAAAAACTGCCTGGCATTTTAACCGGTGTTGAGCTTTACGACCGTCAAAAAGATCCACAGGAAAACGTGAATATAGGAATTCTGCCCGAAAACAAAAAACTAATTAGTCAACTTGCTAAAGAATTACACTCGGGATGGCGGGCGGCAATTCCCAAAAAGTTGAACTGATAAACATTTATGAGTTCTTCGCCCGGTTTTCATGTAATGGCAAAGCCGATAGGACCTATTTGCAACATCGACTGCAAATACTGCTTCTATCTTGAGAAAGAAAATCTCTACTCCGCCAAACAACGCGGAAAGAACAATTGGGCTATGCCCGATGACGTTCTTGAAGAATATATTAAACAAAAAATAGAAGCGACCGATACGGACGAAGAAAGTTTTGTTTGGCAGGGCGGCGAACCTACGCTGCTCGGAGTTGACTATTTTCGAAAAGTAGTACAACTACAAAACAAATATGCCAACGGAAAAAAGATTAACAATGCATTTCAAACCAACGGGATTTTGTTGAATGATAATTGGTGCGAATTTTTTGCCGAAAATTCTTTTCTAATAGGACTTTCAATCGATGGTCCCCGTGAGCTGCACGACAAATACCGCGTCGACAAAGGAAGCAGACCGACTTTCGACAGAGTAATACACGGATTGAAATTATTAAAAAAACACAAAGTAGATTTTAACACGCTTACCGTAGTACAAAAAGATAACTCATATCATCCGCTTGAAGTTTATGATTTTTTAAAAGAAATCGGAAGCGGTTATATGCAGTTCATTCCCATCGTTGAAAGGATTTCCAAAGAAACAACCGACGGGCTTTCAATTGTTCTGCCGGGTAATAAAAATGCAGAAGTGAGTGACTGGTCTGTAGAGCCTGAACAGTTCGGCAATTTTCTGATTGAGATTTTTAACCGGTGGGTGCTTAATGACGTGGGCAAATATTTTGTGCAGATATTTGACGTTTCGCTCGAAGTTTGGGTTGGGCTGCAAGCGGGTCTGTGTTTATTCAACGAAACCTGCGGTAAAGCACTGGCAATAGAGCATAACGGCGATTTGTATTCCTGCGATCATTACGTCTTCCCCGAAAATAAACTCGGTAACATAATGGAAAATCCTCTGATTAAAATGGTGGAATCTGAGCAGCAAAAAAAATTCGGTACGGATAAAAAAGACAAACTGCCTGCATACTGCCGAAACTGTGAGGTGAAATTTATCTGCAACGGAGAGTGCCCTAAAAACCGTTTTTTAAATACACCCGACGGAGAACCCGGGCTCAATTATTTATGTGCAGGTTATAAAAAGTTTTTCAATTACATCGATCCTTATATGAAGTTTATGGATAATGAATTGAAAATAGGTCGCACACCGGCAAATGTTATGAGATGGGCAAGGGAAAAAGACAAAAAATTTCAAGCGGTTAAAGTCGGAAGAAACGAACCCTGTCCCTGCGGTAGCGGCAAAAAATATAAAAATTGTTGCGGGGTTTAGTTTTTTTATAATAAAAGATACTCATTAAAAAAGTACACAAACATCATCTTATTATTGCTAATTTTAGAATTGTAAAAAAAAAATTCTGAGTTCGATAATTGAGTTTATATATTCTAATACAAATAAAGTAATCACTATATATTTTGCCTGCACAAAATTTCATATATTCTGATTATTTGCAGTGATTATATAAGATATTATAGTTATATTTGGAATGTAAAATATGACAATAATGGTAATTATTTGCATAAATAATATATGAAAAACTCTTCATTACTTGGATTAAGCCGTAGAGAACGCGAATTAATTAGTTATTTTTCGGCAAACGAAAAAATTACTATTAATTCAGATGACGTAATTAAAATTCGTCATTGCTCACGTTCAACTGTCAATCAGATTCTTAGTCGACTTGCTCAAAAAGGTTGGTTACAAAGAGTGAGACACGGAGTATATTCTATCGTTCCACTATCTTCAATAACTACAACCCCTATAATTGAGGAAGTTTGGCCACTTGCTGTTAATCTTTTTGAACCAGCGTACATTTCTGGTTGGTCTGCCGCTGAACATTGGGATTTAACAGAGCAAATATTTAATAGTTTATCTTTAGTTACACAAAAACCACAGAGAAAATCAGTACAAATAATAAATGGAATAAAGTTTAGGGTAAGGGTACTGAAAAAAAAATATTTTTTTGGGACGAAAACTCTATGGTTTGGTAGCAATCAGGTCGAAGTAGCCGATCCAAGCAAACTAATAATTGATATAATGGATATGCCTGATTTCGGAGGTGGAGGACGCCACTCAATTGATATAGTAAAGGCATACTGGAATTCGGAGTTGAACAATCCGGAGCAAATACTTGAATATGCCATAAAATACAGAAGAGGAACTGTAATGAAGCGTCTTGGCTTTCTTTCTGAAAAGTTTAATGCACCTGTATCAAAGAAATGGCTACAGAAATGTAGAAGTTATCAATCGGCAGGGATTTCTAACCTTGATCCTAACAGTCCTGGCAGAGGAAAAATATCGAGCAAATGGAATCTACGAATAAACATTCCATTATAGATTAGATGATACCTAAAGCACAAATTTTGCAGCAAGCACATAATTACCAATTACAACCCACTACTGTTCAAAAAGACTATGTGATTGGGTGGTTACTCAGAACAATTTCATCACATTCAGAACTTTCAAAATGGATATTCAAGGGAGGTACCTGTCTTAAGAAGTGCTATTTTGAAACCTATAGATTTTCAGAAGATCTTGATTTCACAATCCCTAAAGAATTGGAAATTAATAAAGAGTCTATTCAATCTTATTTAAATGATGTTACTACTGAGATAGAATCAAAATCTGGACTAACATTTCCAAGAAAAGATTGGAAAATTGAAGAATATGAAAATAAAAGGGGCAATGTTTCATTTCAAGTTAAAATTCCTTTTGATGGTCCTTTAAAGCTTCCATCCAAGTCGCTGCAGCGAGTTAAATTCGATCTTACTCAAGATGAGTTGTTAGCTGACGAACCAACAATGTGCGATTTGCACCATGCCTATACTGACAAATTAGAGCCGGCTCCACAAATTCGCTGTTATTCAATAAATGAAATTCTAGCTGAAAAAACTAGGGCACTTGTAGAACGGAATGGAAGAGCAAGGGATGTTTATGATATAGTCAATATTAGTCGAAACTTTAGACCTAAAATCAATATAACACTGACTATTGAGTTAACCAAGTCCAAGTTTGAATTCAAAGAACTCGAAATCCCATCGGTGGATTATATTATGAAATCAATTGATACTGAAGTGCTCAAAGCGAACTGGAATAATCAATTAGCACATCAAATAAATGATTTACCTCCAGTTGAGTCTTATCTATCTGATCTGAAAAACGCTATTGCCTGGTGGCTAGAACCAGCAATTGCCAAACCACAACTTATCACTATGCCCTGGGTAAGTGGAATACCGGTTGAGCACCAAATGTTCCCCGATATAGAGCCAGGAACTGCCCCAGCAGCTTTGGATTATATTCGTAGAGCGGCTCGAAACAGATTCCTTGTTCTTGTTATGTATAATGGTTCAGAACGGCTAGTAGAACCTTATGCCCTACGATACCCAGCAACGGGTAATAAAACTCTACACGTTTGGGAAGTAAAAAAGGATGGATTGCCATCTAATCAACATAAAAGTTTTATAACTAACCGGTTAATCTACCTATCAACTTCTAATAAAACTTTTGTTCCTAAATGGGAAGTTGAGTTATAATTAGCAAATTATGTATAACGTATCAATAAACACATTATGTTTATTACGTATAATTAAATTTTTAAATATGGAGAAACAATAGATTTTATATATACAAGCAGTTAAAAATTAAGAATTTCTCCTATCTAAACTATTGCCAACCTCTGAGTTTTTGTTTTTACTTCACTACCCTTTTGTGTAATTATTTTATACAGATAAACTCCGTTGGCTAAGATGTCCTCGTCTCTACCGTCCCAAAATATTCTGTTAAAATCAAAGTTGAAATCTTTGTGTTTCAAAATAATCTTTTTGATTTATTTTAAAAGGTGGATTGAAACTGAATAATAGTCTTGGTATTTATGTCAAGGAAGTTATTGTAAGATTTATGAAAAGGGAAAGCTTATGAAAAACTATGCATTTATTGACGGTTAAAATTCATAACGTAACACAAAATATAAATTATCATTTTTGTTAAATTGACCGAAGAAAGTATAGTTCTTCTTTCCACCCACAATAATACCTCCTGTGGAAACCCATATACCATCTTCCAACTCATAGCGTATTTCGGGATTTATGTAGTAGTCTTTATCATTGGGACTGTAGAATGTGAAAAAAGAAAGCCGCAAGGTTTGATAATTGAGAAATTGTGTCAGCCGCAAACTTAAAGTATGCCGCAATTCTTTACGCTGCGGAAAACCCAAAGGTAAAGATTTTATGTACTGCGAATACTTTTGAATCTGCTCACCGTAATATTGTAAACCGAGGGTGAAATTCTCACCAAATGCCTGCTGATAGCCAACAAGAAAACGAATCTGTGAATTTTCAATTGCAGGATTTGTTCCATCTATGTCATCCCTTGAATCGTAATAACCACCTTCCAAACTGAGCACGCCGGTTAGAAACGAACCTTGCAGGCTGGCACCATAAACATTAAGCCGGGGATGGAAAATCTTTACCACGCCGGAATTTTTATCAAAGTTCATCCCCGGGGGACTGGGATAGAAACCGCGATAGGCATAAAGTGAAACATCGTAATTGCCGAGATTACGGTACAGGCGCAATGCTAATTGAGTGTTCTTTAAACTATTCTCCGGTAGGCGTTCGGTTTGCTTTGCTGTGGAAGGAAAAGGATTATAAACCATTAGACGATCACCCACAGGCAGAATGTCCGGCTGGTAAAAAGGAATGGCAATAACCTGCGCCGAGATAAATCCCCCATAGTAATTTACATTAAGAGCATCGGAGCCAAATTTAAGATATTCCAGCGGTCTACCGGAAAGAAAAGCAATCCAATTTTTGGGGAATACATCGTTGATAAAAACTAAATCGCCAACGCCCCACGTGATGATTTGACGACCCGCACGGATATTGAAATTTTTCAAATCCAAATCCACATAGGCTTCCCGGATATCTAAACCGGCACGTTGAGCAAGAGCATCATAATATAAATCAACTTTTGTTAACATACCGACGGTGGAACCATAGCGGGTTACTTCGAGCTGCAAACGTTCATCACCCAGAATATAATCAGGTAAAGGCTGCCCGAATTTGTTGGTCAGTCCATCGGTATTGGCAACACGCACCGAATAATTAATCTGTGAGAAACCATGAAGAGAAAAACCCTGTGCTTGAAGTCTGCTGCTCAAAAAAGTTAAAGATAAAAGTAGAATAAGCTTCAGATACAAATTCATCTAATCCACTTCCTCGGGGCATTGCGGAGATAACGCTCGGAAAAAATGTTATCTCTCAATCCAATATTGTATTTTACTTCAGTAAAACTCACTTCGGTACGATGTCCGTTTTGAGTATTTAACATAGTGCGTTTTATAATTGTCGGGATGTCCTTAATATTCTCGATCTTATCGGCTGTAAATATTTTATATAATTCACCTCGTTTGTCGTAATACTCTTCCTTCAATGGTAGGAATGTTTCTTTATCAATCCAAGAAACCTTACGACTAAAGTAAGCGCTCGACGCTTGCTTCGGTACACTTTCTACAACAAAGGCATCTCTACCGTTTATCTTCTCTTCTTTTTTCAGCGTATATATGTCGTCTGATAAGTCGCGCCCGGAAACATCTTCGTAACTAAAATCCGAGCCAACAAAACTGGAATTCTTATCATCAGCAGCGATGCGTTTTACCAGTTTTATTGCCGGAATGTACAACCAGCGGTCATCGTCTCTGCCGGTATATTTCCAGACCATAAAGGTCAGACCGCGAACATCAGCCGGACGGTGAAAATACATATAGTATTTTTGGTCCCTGCTGTCTTTCATATTTAACCGCAGCATTGTCAATTCGCGTATGCGCTCCCCACCGTTCTTGCTAATTAGTTTCATCAAGACTTTAGCTTGCATATCTTTACCGGCATAGTAAAATGCCTGCTGAGATTTTTTTATGATATCCTTTCCGGATAATTTTTTCTGAGCCATTCCTGATCCAAAATTCCAAAACATTAAGAAGGTTATTGAGTACAGGATATAATTTTTTATTTTCATGAATCTTCCCTTTTGTTATTTTATTTTTTAATAAAACGAAATCCAATTATTCGCATAAGACCCGGCAGAAGAAGCAATGTAGTTAATGTACTAAAAGCCATCAGTAGTGCAAAGAAAACACCGACGGTTACGTATGGACCCAGTGTAGCAAACACTAAGGGTAGGAACCCAAGAATTATAACGAATGCATTACGGGAAATAGCTCGAGCCGGTCCTTGAAAAATATAATTATTTGTGGCTTCCAAATCTCCGTTCTCTTTATACTTTTGTTGAAATCTCAGGATAAAGTGGATAGCAAAATCTATGGACAACCCCAGGGCTAACGATGAAACTACTGCTATAGGCATGTCATAATCTTTCCCTACAAACCCTACTAAACCATAAGATAGAACAATTGCAAAGGTCAAGGGCATCATGGATATAAAAGCTAAACCTGGGGAACGAAACAAAATAAGCATCAAAATGAATACTGCAGCAAACCCACCTAACACAGCTTCCAACATGCCTTTCACCATCAAATTCTGCCAGACTTTGTTTATGTAGGTTAGCCCTGACCAGCGGATTTTAATGCCCTGCGGTATATCATTTTTTTCCGTAAACTTTTTAACATCCTTTTCAACCTGCTCCATATCCCTGTTGTCTCCTCGTTTCATTTGTACCCAGATGTTTGCTTTCTGATAATTGTTATTTACGAAATTATCGAGATCATTAGGATTACCTGACATCTGAAAAAGAAATAGGTACTGAGCAATTTCATCCTGCTTCTGCGGAATTACACCCCGCCCGGTTGTGTTTCCTTTAAGGACATTTCCAATCCGTTTTACAATATCTGCAACCGAAGAAGTCTTACCTACAACATCTTTTTTTTCAAGAAATCCTTGCAGATTACTGATATAGGTCATCACTTCAGGACGTTTAATATCATCGGGGTGCTTTCCTTCTAAAGTTAAATATGCCATATAAGTACCACCGAATAGTTGATTCATCACCCGGTCTGCAACACGAATCTTGCTGTCCTTGTTAAACCAATTCACAGGGTTATCGTTCACTACAATTTTGGTAAGACCCCAGATTCCAATAGCCAAAAGAAATATTGAGCCTAATAAAATTACACGACTTTTTGTAAAAGCAAATTGTCCTATACCAGGCAATATCCTTTTTAAGAAGGATGGTTTTTTAACACTCTTTGAAATTTTAGCTTTCAATTTTTCTTCACGTATCAGCATTATTGATGCAGGGATAAACGTAACCGTCAACAACCATGCTGCTATAACACCAATCGCAACAAAAATGCCGAAAATTCTAACCGGAGGTATATCTGCCAAAGCCAGGGATGAAAATCCAACGGCAGTAGTTAGTGAAGTGTAGAGCATCGGTGTAAACAGTTCATCAGTTACTGCCAGCATAGTTTTTTTGCGATCCTGCAAAGCCGGGTATCTGTCATAAAATTCACTTAATATATGAACGGAATCCAACACGGCTATGGGCATTAGAAAAATCGGTATCATTGAACTCATGATGTGTACTGTATTGCCCAGACCAATCAGTGCACCCATACCCCAAACCACACTAAACATAGCCACAATCATCGGGGAAATTATTAATGAAATTTTACGGAACAAATAGAACAGCAACAGAAAAATTACCAACCCAATAAGCGGAGCTAATATGCCCATTTGAATAAACATCTCAAAGCCGAAAGTATCTTCCGCTACCGGTAACCCGGCAATATAATATTTTTGAGATTTGTCCAACTCTTTTTGCGCTATTTGTTCAATCTTCTTTGAAATACGGTAACTCATATTTTTCTGCTGTATGGGAATATACAGTGCAACGGCATCACCTTTTTTTGAAATTATTTTCTCAACAAATAGAGGATTATTATAAACACTTGTTTTTATAGCTTCAACTTCTTTGTTTGTCTGCGGTACTGTTTCCATAATGCGGCGCACTTTTAGAAGCCCGCCCTCTGATGTTACATTATCTGTAGTTGTGAAGCTAATGACATCTTTAACTATGACGCCCTTGATTTTCAGGATTTCATCCGTGATACGAGCAATCTTGTCCAAGGTCTTCGGCTGGAAGATTCCGTTCTTATCGGTTATGCCCAACACAATCATGTCCCGGATACCAAAATCCTTTTTAATCTGGTCATAGAAAACGCGATCGGGTTGATTGGTTTCCAACATATTCTCCGGGTCAGTGTCAATGTGTGCCTTAGGGAATTGGAGAAGAAACAGACCGGTAATGATTAAAGTTAGTATTATAACAAACTTGGGGTGATTTATTGAAAAGTATGTAAGTTGTTTAAGCGTCATTCATTTCCTCCTTTAAATAAGCTCTAATTTTTTTCTACTAAAAACCCTGCTTCTTTCCACTCAGGCAATCCTTCCTCTAAACGCGATGCAGCATATCCTTCGTCACTAAGAATTTTAATTGCTTCCGGGGATAAAACACAATATGGTCCACGGCAATAGGCAACAACTTCACGATCTTGGGGAATTTCATTTAAGCGTTCTCTTAGTTGAGATAACGGTATTGAAATGGCACCGGGAATATGTCCGCTGCTAAATTCTTCTTCAGGTCTTACATCAAGTACTATTACATCATTAGATTGAATCCGAGACCATAATTCTTCTCTACTAATTGCATTCATTGCATTTCTTTCGTCTAAAAAATCTCTTACCACTTCTCTTATTTCAGCCACCCTACTTTTAGCTAACGACTGCAAACCTTTCCAGCAATTGAAAACTTTTTCATCGGAAAGTTTATAATATATTCTTACACCTTCTTTGCGACTTTCAACAAGTCTCGCACTTTTTAATACCTGAAGGTGGCGGGATGTATTTGCAAAAGTTGCTGAGATTTGTCGGGATAAAGTTTCTACGTCTTTCTCGCCTTGTTCCAGGATATCTATAATCTCTAATCTCTTAGGACTGGAAAATGCTGCGGCGATATTGGCAAATTGCTGGAATATCAGGTCTTTAAATTCACGTGCTTTCATTGATTAAACCTTTTTATATTTATTATTCAATTGAACAATTGAATAATAGAATAATTATATTTCAATGTCAAGTTGTCTATAAATATATTATCTCTAAAGGGACAATAGGAATTACAAATCTTTTAATTAATAGCCTTTTTTTACTTTATAATTTTGGAGCAGTTTTTTAATATTATTTTTAGAAATGAAGTCCCGAAGAAACAGGATATTTCTGATAAAAAAAACAAAGTTTAAACTTGCGAAAAATAAGGAATATCAAGAAAAGACAAGTAGAATAAAAAAAATAGTTTTTTTAGGCACAATTATTATCTCAATAAAGTATATAATTATAGAATGTACCAATTTATTTGTTGACTTTAAAAAATATATTGATTAAA
>ENA-ORDP01001215-ORDP01001215.1-marine-sediment-metagenome-genome-assembly--contig:-NODE-1215-length-14594-cov-3.911273_pt1 | contig 14594 bp, 15 predicted proteins | sample MGYA00248627_ERZ508539 | MGnify/ENA primary metagenome ERZ508539 (study PRJEB26208, sample SAMN05571518) | marine sediment metagenome | biome: deep sea; feature: Hydrothermal vent; material...
AAAATCATACCTGACGATAAAAAAGAAAGTGACGAATAAAATCAACAAATGGTAATTATATGAAAAAAGCACTTATAACAGGCGTGACTGGACAAGATGGTTCATATTTGGCAGAACTTCTTTTAGAAAAAGGGTATGAGGTCCACGGTATTAAAAGACGCTCTTCGTCTTTTAATACCGGAAGAATAGATAATTTATACCAGGATCCACACGAAAAAGAGAAGAAATTCCTTTTGCACTATGGAGACCTCACCGATTCAACAAATACAATTAGAATTGTTCAAGAAATTCAACCGGATGAAATATATAACCTTGGAGCGCAGAGCCATGTGCAAGTTTCTTTTGAAACTCCGGAATATACGGCAAATTCAGATGCATTAGGAACACTTCGCCTGCTGGAGGCGATAAAAATATCAGGTTTGGAATACAAAACAAAGTTTTACCAAGCATCAACATCAGAAATGTTTGGCTCTACCCCTCCACCACAAAACGAAGATACTATTTTTTATCCAAGGAGTCCTTACGGCGCTGCAAAATTATACGCTCACTGGATAACGATAAACTATAGGGAAGCTTATGGGATTTTTGCCGTTTCGGGCATTTTATTCAATCATGAATCACCAAGAAGGGGTGAAACATTTGTGACAAAAAAAATTACACAAGCGGCTGTTAAAATTAAATACGGATTGCAAGATAAATTATATTTAGGAAATTTAAATGCCAAACGTGACTGGGGCCATGCAAAAGATTATGTGGAAGCAATGTGGCTTATGCTTCAGCAAGAAAAACCAATAGATATGGTCATAGCCACGGGAAAGCAATATTCAGTTAGAGATTTTTGTGAACTTTCTTTTAAAGAATTAGGCATTGGCATTCAATGGTCTGGAAAAGGAATGCGTGAAAAAGGGATAGATAAAAAAACAAAAAAAATTATTATTGAGGTTGATAAAAAATATTTTAGACCTACTGAAGTAGATTCTTTAATGGGTGATGCGACCAAAGCTAAAGAAATACTCGGTTGGAAACCAAAAATTACGTTCAAAAAAATAGTGGAAGAAATGGTACTGGATGATCTACAAAAGATTAAGGATAATAAAAAAATATGAATAAAAATTCAAAAATTTACATAGCTGGTCATCGTGGTCTTGTTGGGTCCGCGTTATTAAGAAAACTTCAATGTGATGGTTACAAAAATATTGTTTTAAAAACTAGAAGTGAGCTTGATTTATTAAATAACAATGCTGTAAAAAGTTTTTTTGAAAAAGAAAAACCTGAATATATTTTTCTTGCCGCCGCGAAAGTTGGAGGGATAATTGCAAATAACGAATATCCAGCGAACTTTATTTATGAAAATTTAAAAATACAAAATAATATAATACATAACGCTTATTTATATAATGTTAAGAAGCTTCTTTTTTTGGGAAGTTCATGTATTTACCCAAAGTTAGCCCACCAACCGATAAAAGAAGAATATTTATTGGGCGGAAAACTTGAACCGACCAACAAAGCGTATGCCATCGCAAAAATCGCCGGTATAACAATGTGCCAAGCATACGATAAGCAATATGGTACAAATTTTATTTCAATAATGCCGACAAACCTCTATGGAACCAATGATAATTTTGATTTAAAAAATTCCCATGTTCTTCCCGCCCTTTTAAGAAAATTTTATGAAGCAAAAATAAACAACAAGGAAGAAGTCATCATCTGGGGTACTGGTTCTCCAAAAAGAGAATTTCTGTATGTGGATGATCTTGCTGACGCCTGTGTGTTTTTGATGAATAACTACGATGATTCTGAAATTATAAACATAGGAACGGGGGAAGATATTTTCATAAAGGAACTTGCTAACATTATAAAAGATATCGTAAAATTTTCCGGAAAAATTGTGTGGGATAATTCAAAACCAGATGGAACACCAAGGAAATTACTTGATGTAAGTAAGATTCATACTCTTGGCTGGCATCATAAAACTAAACTTATGGATGGCATCCGAGCAACTTATGGATGGTATAAGTCACAACTCTAAACCGTATGAAAACAACCATCATAAAACCAAAAAAAACACTCGGCTTGGAAGACCTCAAAGAATTATGGAGATATAAAGAATTGCTTTATTTTTTTACTTGGAGAGATTTCAAAGTGAGATACAAACAAACCGCCGTAGGCATTTCGTGGGCAGTCTTTCAACCGTTTATGACCATGATTGTCTTCAGTATCTTTTTCGGTAAGTTTGCAAAAATGCCATCGGACGGTATTCCCTACCCGATATTTGTGTATACCGGACTTTTGTTTTGGCAATTTTTCTCTACTGCCCTCTCACAAACAAGCAGTTCTCTCATTTCCAATTCAAACATTATTACAAAAGTATACTTCCCGCGTTTGATATTACCGATATCAGGTGTCATCACAAAGTTTGTAGACTTTTTCATCGCCTCAATAATATTGGCTGGAATGATGGTGTATTACGGCTATGTACCAAATATGATCGGTTTATTGATATTGCCGATACTTTTACTCATAACATTTATGGCAGCAACCGGCGGAGGACTTTTCCTGGCGGCAATCAATGTTAAATACCGAGATGTTCGGTATATCCTTCCCTATTTCATACAGATTATGCTATTTCTAACGCCTGTTATTTATCCGGCGAGCATGGTCGGAAAATACTCTTGGATTTTGGCGATAAATCCGATGACGGGGGTTATCAAAGCCGCGCGAGCATCACTTTTTGGCAATGCACCGATTAACTGGGAGCTTCTTGGAATTTCTTTCGTGACCGTTTCTATTTTATTTATAATAGGAATTATATTCTTCAAAAAAACTGAAGCATACTTCGCAGACATTGTATAATCAAAAAAATATGGAACCAATCATCACCGTAAAAAATATATCAAAGAAATATACCATCACCCACCAACAAGGCGGATATGTTGCACTGCGTGATGTTTTGGCAAATGTCGCCAAAAAACCTTTTTCCTTTTTGAAACATAAAGCAAAGGTAGCGATTGGCAAAGAAAAAAAAGAAGAGTTTTGGGCACTTAAAAATATTAATTTCACCATTGAAAAAGGCGAAGCGGTCGGCATCATCGGAGCAAATGGCGCCGGGAAATCCACACTTTTGAAAATACTTTCAAAAATAACACCTCCAACAAAAGGAGAGATAAGATTTAACGGGAGTATGTCCTCCCTTCTTGAAGTCGGCACCGGCTTTCACCCGGAGCTCACGGGAAGAGAAAACATTTTCTTAAACGGAGCAATCCTCGGAATGACAAAAAAAGAAATCGCCAGAAAATTTGACGACATCGTCAAATTTTCCGGTGTTGGAAAATTTTTAGATATGCAAGTAAAAAGATATTCATCAGGAATGTCAGTTCGCCTTGCTTTTGCCGTCGCCGCTCATATGGAACCGGATATTTTAATAGTTGATGAGGTGCTCGCCGTCGGCGATGCAGAATTTCAAAAAAAATGCCTCGGCAAAATGGACGAGGTAAAAAGAACCGGCGGTAGAACAATTCTATTCGTCAGCCACAACCTGCCAGCAGTACAAAGCCTGTGCAAAAGGTGCATACTGATGGAAGCCGGCGAAATAAAAATGATCGGAGAGACGAAGGATGTTATTGATAAATATCTAAACAACAAAGCAAGCCTATCAAATATACCGTTGAAAGATAGAAAAGATAGGTTAGGAACAGGTGATGTCAAAATTACAAATATTCAATTTTTAGATTCACAAACAAGAGAACCTTTAAAAACCGTTTCGAGTGGTCAAAATATCGTAATAGAAATATCATATAAATCAAAGAAAATATCTGAAAATATTAAAAATCCCAATTTCAATCTAGTGTTTGTAAGTGAGCAAGGAACCTTTATATCGGGGGTCAATAGTGAAATGTCTAGTAAGCGATTTAAATCAATCCCAAGCTTTGGAAAAGTATTTTGTCACATTCCCAGATTCCCAATAATGCCTGGGGTTTATGATATAAAATTAGACCTAAAAATGGACGGTGTTATAATTGATCAAATCGAAAATGCGCATACGATAAAGGTTGAATACGGTGATTTCTACGAAACAGGAGTTGATAATCCTTATAAAAGACAGGGTGTTTTTATTAAAAATACATGGGAACTAAACGCTTCAATAACTTAAACTAACAGACTTATGCAAAAATTTATTATAATCACAACTATAAATAAAAAAACGGAAGCTATCAATAAATTTTCCACCTTATTAAAAGATTGGCAAATTATTTTAATCGGAGATAAAAAAAGTAAAAATATAAAAAGCGAAGGAAATATAACATTCCTATCAGTAGAAGATCAAAAAAAACTAAATTTTAAAACAGCAAAAATTTCTCCGTATAATCACTATGCCCGTAAAAATATCGGATACTTATACGCGATGAAATTAGGTGCAGATATAATATACGACACAGATGATGATAACATTCCATATGATGATTGGATTTTTACCGATTTTAAACATTCAGAATACACAACAAGTAAAAATAAATTTTTAAATATTTATAAATATTTTACAAAAGAAAATGTATGGCCGAGAGGGTATCCTTTAGATGAAATTAATAAAAAAAGCGAAACTAAAAACATCTTATCTGATGTAAAAGTCGGGGTCTGGCAAGGATTAGCTGATATAGACCCTGATGTTGACGCAATCTTTAGACTGACAATAAACAAAAAAATTACTTTTGATAAAAATAAATCAGTTGTCTTGGATAAAAATATATATTGTCCTTTTAATTCCCAAAACACACTCTGGCATAAAGATAATTTTGCTTTATTATACTTTCCCTCAACCGTAAGTTTTAGATTTACAGATATTCTCCGTGGTTATATTACACAAAAACTCTTGTGGGAGAACAACTATCATTTAGGATTTACACAAGCCACAGTATACCAAAAAAGAAACAGTCATGATCTTATGAAAGATTTTAATGATGAAATAGAATGTTATTTAAATATAAAATCAGTGGTTAATATTTTAGATAAATTAAATTTTAATTCAAACTATCTGACAAATCTAAGAGAAACTTATATCGCACTAAAAAATAACAAAATAGTAACAGCGACTGAATTAGAGAGGCTTGATGCATGGATAAACGATCTTAAAAATTTAATTTAGACTAGATTATATATAGTTCCGTTAGATAAAATTGTATGAAAAATGAAAATTATAAAAAAGAAAAAGTTTATATAATAGCGTGGGACGCTTCTTTTAGAGAGCATATTCACTTTTATAAGGCCTTATTGAGTAAAGATTCTATAATTTTTGATTATAAAATATTGTTAGTAGATTTTTACAATGGAAATTCTAAAGGGTTTAAAAAAGCATCTGAGGATCTTAAAAATGCTAGTCTGCCTCATAAATTTTTTTTAATGAAAAATAAAAAAAAGGATTTATGGAATTATGGTAAATGTATAAACTTTGTTATTAAAAATTTAGTTTCCTTAAAAATAGGAAGTAGTGCTATTGTAATGATTCCTGATGCTGATGTGTATATACCGACAAACACATATAATGCGGTTTATAAAAATATATTTAATAAAACTAATCTGATTAACTATATCCCTAGATATGACCAACTTAATACTACCAGCGATTATCCATTACAAATAATTAAAAAAGATTCTGGATTAGAGACGTTGCTAGATAAACAATATGAACTACTAAATCTAACTAATTATGCAGGTTTTGTGTCTTTTCATCTAAAAGATTTGTTAGATATTGGAGGATACGAGGAGCATTCTTTTTTTGATGGACCAGGAGCGCTAGGAAAAGATCTTTATCTTAGATTTAGAAATTATGGTAAAAAAATTCAATGGTTAAATAATTATAAAATTTTTCATCCTCAACATAGTAATTCTGGTGGTAAATTAATGTCAAAAAATAACAGCAGGGATCAATCTTTAATTCTAGACTACAGACAAAAGAATATAAATTACTACCCTATAAGATCGAGGCTCTGTTACAATTTATTAAAAATTGATTTCATAAAAACAACTCTTGAAATAAAAAATAAAAAAGAGACAGTTAAAACATTGTTTCTAAAGACAATTAAAAATAAGCTGTCGCTACCTGTTTATTTCTTAACAGGTGCTAATAAAAGAATTCTGTTAGCATCATTTCCAAAATCTGGAAACACGTGGATAAGGTTCATATTAGGAAACATCTACAACAAAATAGAAAAACAAACAAATTCAATCGATTTCTATAGTATTCACAAAATAATTCCAGAACAAGGGCAAAAAGCACTCGAGTTTAAAAATCTTCCTCAAATATTTAAAACACATGGTTTGTACGAAAAAAATTTTGAAAAAGTAATTTTAATCTTGAGAAATCCGTCAGATACACTTTACTCTTACTACAAATACCTAAACGGCGAAAAAAACTTAAATTTATCGTTATCACAAGTTATTCACAGTGAACAATATGGAATTAATTCAATAATTAAACATACTAATTCATATACAAAAAATTGTGATAATTTATTAATCGTAACTTATGAAAAAATGAAAGCTAGTCCGATTAAAACAACTGATAAAATCTGCGACTTCCTTGAAATAAACCTACCTGATGAAATAATTTCTGAAGCAATTAACAAATCGTCCTTTAAGTCAATGAGAAAAATAGAATTAGAGAGAGGACGAAAATTTGGAAATAAAGATTTTCTTTTTACTCGGAAAGGAGAAATGGGAGAAGGATTAGAAAAAATAACACAAGAAGACCAAGAATATATTAAAAGATGTTTAAAAAAATCACCTATTTTGAATTTATTATATAATTAATATTATGAAGTATCCAAACTTTTTTATAGTAGGTGCTGCAAAATCAGGAACCAGTTCGTTATGGCAGTATCTTAAACAACACCCTTTAGTATTTATGCCGGAAGATGAACTTTACAAAGAGCCTGGTTTTTTTTCTGATTTGAGAAGAGGAAAAAGAACGCTAGATAATTATCTAGAAATCTTTTCTAAAACAAAAGAAAATCATACATTAGTGGGTGAAGCCTCAACAGCATACTTAACAGACCCATCAAGTGCGAAAAACATATATGATTTTAATCCGCAAGCAAAGATAATCATTGTGTTGAGAAACCCAGTGGACAGAGCATACTCTCTTTACAACTGGATGACACAAGACGGTTATGAATATGCTCCAACTTTTGAAATCGCCTTAAAATTTGAAAAATATAGAAAAAACAAAAAAATTCCAAACTTTTTTGAACCAGAGTATTATTACAATTATTTATATTTTAACTCTGGATTATACTACCAACAAGTAAAACGATACTTAGATTTATTTGAACGTAACAATGTTCATATAATTAAATTTGATGACTTAAAAAATAATTTTGAAAAAACATACTCTAATTTGTGTTCTTTTTTAGAAATTGAAAAAACCCCAATATCTCCCAAGATTTTTAATAAATCAAAAAGTCTTTTTTCTCCAACCATTCAATTTATACTAAGAAAAATTAACAATTCCTTGAACAAGCATATCAAAAAAAATACCCGGACAAAAGAAACGAGAGATAAATTAATGAAACTAGGCGTAATAAAGAAAAAACCCTTCAAAATAAAAAAGTCAACAAAACAAATGCTAAAAAGTAAATACATACAGGATATTAAAAACCTTTCAAAATTAACTGATATTAACTTTAATAGCTGGCTACAAAATTAATAAAATGAAAATACTAGAAATAAATACAACGGATAAAAAGGGAGGAGCTGCTAATGTAGCCTATAGCCTCAAAACGATGTTAGAAAAAAAAGGACACACCGTTAGTTTTTTTGTTAAACAAAAACATTCAAATGATAATAATGTTTTTACCATTAAGCAAAACTGTAAGATATTTAATATACTCTCTTTTTTGTCAAAAAAAATAATAAGGAAAGACATCCCAAACTATCTAAAAAATAGAATTCGCCCATTACTAAAAAACGATATCGATTTCTTTGGATCAAATTACTTATTAAAAACAAAAGAATTCAGAGATGCAGATCTTATTCACTGTCATAATCTGCACGGCAATTATTTTAACCTAAAAATACTGCAAAAATTGTCAAGGATTAAACCTGTCGTTTGGACACTTCATGACATGTGGGCAATAACTAGTCATTATGTATGGCTGTCAGATGTAACAATCAAAAAACAATTTGATAGCCTCGTTACTTCCACTTATTTAGATTGGGATAATTCAAAATACTTACTAGATAGTAAAAAAAAGATTTATGAAAATTCAAAACTAAATATTGTAGTTCCCTCTTTGTGGCTTAAAAAAATAGTTGAAAAAAGTATGTTGAAAAGTCAAAATTTAACTTTAATTTACAACGGAATTGACAATACGATTTTTAAAAAATACGACAAAACACGAACACGGCAATACCTCAAACTTCCTACAAACAAAAAAATTATTACATTTCTGGCAAATGGTGGAAAAAATAATAACCAAAAAGGGTGGGAGTACGCTCAATATGTAGCAAATTTTTATAAAAACAATATGAATATTCTATTTTTATGTATTGGAGGAAATAAAACGGATGAACAGGTTAACAATAATAACATCAGGTATGTAGAATATATAGATAATCAGGAGTTACTCGCTCAATATTATTCAGTTTCTGACATCTTTCTTTTTACATCATTATTTGAAAATTTTCCACTAACAATTCTAGAAGCTATGGCTTGTGGTACGCCAATTGTTAGTTTTGATGTGGGGGGTGTAAAAGAAGTTTTAACTCACAAAAAAAACGGATACATCGCCGAATACAAAAATAAAAACAGTTTGATAAAAGGAGTTGAATATATTTTAAAATTAAATCTTGATAAATTAAATAAAATGTCTCAAAATTCAATTCAAAAGATAAATAACGAATTTACCCTGGAGATAATGACAGAGAATTATCTAAAACTTTACAGAAAATTATTGAATGACGATATATGAAATGCAAAAACGATAACTTGAAGTGCGCAAAAGGATTACCAAAAGGACAGCCAGCTCCCTGTATCGCCAGTATTCAATTTGGTGATGTAAAAAAAGAAGTTGAAAAAATGCTATCATAATTTAAAAAATACAATATGAAAATAAAAAGCATTTTAAATATAAAAAAATATCCATTTTATTTTAGAATCCTGAAAAATAGGTTCTTCCCCATTTTCTATAGAATAAGTTATTCTCAACTTGGCGAGGATTTGATTGTTAATTTTATTTTAAAAAATTTCAAAATAGATAAACCGACATATGTTGATATCGGAGCCCATCACCCAATCTATCTCAGCAACACATATCTATTTTACAAAAACGGGTCAAGGGGTATTTGTATTGAGCCAGATCCTGAATTGTTTAGAAACATTAAAAAGAAAAGAGGAAATGATATTTGTTTAAATATAGGAATTGGGATTGAAGAAGAAAAATTAACTGATTATTATGTTATAAGTGATAAAGTTTTGAATACTTTTTCAAAAGAAAAGGCTGAATATCTTGTCCGCACCACAAGCAAAAAAATTGAGAGCATAATTAAAATACCTTTAGTTCCAATGAGTAAAATTATTACAAAATACTTAGATAACAAAGTACCAAATTTTATATCTCTAGACACAGAGGGTTACGATTTTGGAATACTCAAATCGCTTAATTTTGATAATTTCAGACCGGAAGTTTTTTGCGTCGAAACCTTAACTTATACAGAAAACAAAGACGAGAGGAAAGAGGATGAAATTATAAATTTTATGAAAGAAAAAGATTACTTTATTTTTGCCGATACATATATAAACACAATTTTTGTTGATAAAAATAAATGGTTAAATAGATAAAAATATGAAAAGTAAGAAAGAGAATATGATTATTATCAGAATTGGAGGAGGTTTGGGAAACCAACTTTTTCAATACGCTCTTGGAAGAAATTTATCATTAACAAAAAATATTCCTTTGAGATTAGATTTGTCTTGGTTTAAAACAAACCTTGACCGAGAATATAAGTTAAAATATTTTAACACCAGAGAAATTATTGCTACAGATAGTGAGTTAAAGAAAATTAAAAGATACCAAAAAATAAATAGCGGAAGGTATTTTTTACATAATCTATTATTTTCAAATGAATCAATTTATATTGAAGAAAAACAATTCCATTTTAACTCAAAAGTTTTAGACATTAAAGATATTGCTTATTTAATAGGATATTGGCAGACTGAAAAATATTTTGAAAATATAAAGGATATTATTCGTAAAGATTTTACTTTAAAAAATGAACCCAGTGGTTTTTACAAAAACGACGAACAAGAAATCAGGGAGAAAAATTCCGTATCTTTGCACATAAGAAGAGGTGACTACATAACCAACGGCATAGCAAACGCAAATATGGGAGTTTGCTCTTTAGAATACTATAAAAAAGCAGTGAATATAATTAAGGATAGTGTTAATAACCCGACTTTCTTTATTTTTTCTGACGATATAGATTGGGCAACAGAAAATCTACAAATAGATTCCCCCGCTGTTTTTGTAAGTGATAAAAAGTTAAAAGATTACGAGGAATTAATTTTAATGAGTAAATGCAAACACAATATCATCGCTAACAGTTCTTTTAGCTGGTGGGGTGCTTGGTTAAACAATAGCCCAGACAAAATAGTAATTGCACCTAAAAAATGGTTTAATGATACAAAGAGAAATTCAAAAGATATAATTCCAAATAATTGGATAAAAGTGTAATTATGCAAAAAATCTCTATAGAAAAATACATAGAATCGTCATCTCCTATCAAAAACGAACTGAGAATTCTTTTTTCAAAAAATAAGCAGTTGCTTATTTTTGACATAGGAAGTTGTGAGGGAGAAGATTCAATAAGATACTCAAGATTATTTCCAAATTCTAAAATCTGCTCTTTTGAAGCACTCCCCAAAAACCAAGAAAAAATAAAAGGAAACATAAAAAAATATGAAGTAACTAATATCAAGCTATTTACAATTGCTCTCAGTGATAAAAAAGGGTTTTTTGATTTTTACATATCATCCGGACAACCTCCACACGATAAAAACAACTCTTTTTGGGATTATGGTAATAAATCAAGCTCACTTCTAAAACCAGATGACAAATATCAAAAACATGAATGGCTAAAATTTAACAAAGCTATTAAAGTTCAAACCGATACATTGAAAGATGTATGTAACCATAACAATATTAAAGAGATTGATTTCATTCACTTAGATGTTCAGGGGGCTGAATTAAAAGTTTTAGAAGGTGCAGGTGATATAATCAACAAAATCAAAACTGTTTGGCTTGAGGTGGAAAAAATTAGTCTATACAAAAACCAGCCACTGAATATTGATATAGAAAAATTCTTTATTAAAAGGAATTTTATTAAAATCAAAGATACAACTAACAAAATTTCTGGCGATCAGCTTTACATAAATAAAAACTACTTTACAGAAAATCAAATCAGATTGATTGGTTTTTTGCATTTGGTTCAAAAAATCTCGAATTTAGCTTTAAGACCCTGTTTTTATTTTAAAAAAATATTATTTAAAATAAAAAAAGAGATTTACTACAAAAAAACACTATGAGTGACAAATTAGTTTCAATTATAATACCGACCTATAATGATTCTGAAAATCTAACAGGAGCTATTAATAGTTGTCTAAATCAAACCTACAAAAATATTGAAATATTGATATGCGACGACGGTTCAAACGACAAAACTCCGGAAATAGTTGCAAAATATAAAGAAAAGCACACAAACAAAATAAAATACTACAAGTTAGAGCATCTAGAGTCACCTGCTATTGCAAGAAATATTGGAATTAAAAACGCAAAAGGCGAATTTATTTCTTTTTTAGACTCAGATGATTTAATGATGGAAAACAAGATTGAAAAACAGGTAAGGTTTTTGGAAAACAATCCTTTTATTGATATCGTTTGTAGCAATGCTACAAAATTTAATGATGCAAAAGACGAATTATTTTATAAAAAACAATCTCATGAAGAAAAAATCTCATTTAAGAAACTTCTAGAAAATAACAATATTATAAACTCAACTGTTTTGATTAGAAAAACAGCTATTGAAAATATTGGGCTTTTGTATGAAAGAAAATATTATTTAAAAAATATAAAAAAATTCTTTTATGAAGATTACGAGTATTGGTTAAGAGCTTTATTATTAAATAAAAATATTTTTTATTCTCCAGAAATTCTTATAAAATATAGAATAAGCAACAAAGGAATTTCTCAAAACTCTTCAGAAGAAAAAAGAATTGTTGGATTAATTAATACTCTCAAGATCTTGTTAAAAACAAAAAAAGGAGGTGTCCTAAAAAAAATCTCAATTATAAATAAGATTCTTTTTAATAAAAGATTTTTGTATAAAATAAAAATTAAAAATAAATTAAGATTATGAAAATCCTACACACAGTAAAACTATATCATCCGTCGACAGGCGGAATGTACGAGGTCGTTCGGCAGATTTCTGAGCATTTGGTTCAGCTTGGGCACGATGTAACTGTCGCAACAACGAAACTTCCAGATGAATATAAACCAGATTTAAAAGGTGTAAAAATAAAAGAATTTGATATTTCAGGGAATTTTGTTTCTGGAATGTCTGGAGAGATTGAAAAATATCAGGATTTTTTAATAGATTCTGATTTTGATATTATAACCAACTTTGCCGCTCAACAAATAATGACTGATGCGATGTTACCAATTCTAGATAAAATAAAAGCAAAAAAAGTATTTGTGCCGACAGGGTTTGCGGCTTTCCGTGTTAATGAGTATCAGGACTACTACAAAAAAATGAAAGCCTGGTTTAAAAAATTTGATGCAAATATATTTTTATCGGATGATTATCAAGATATAAATTATGCTCGCGAAAGTGGTGCTAAAAATATCACAGTAATACCAAATGGCGCGAGCTCCGAGGAATTTTTAGAAAATAACGATATTATTGATATTAGAAAAAAACTAGATATTCCGGCAAATAACTTTTTGATTTTGCATGTTGGTTCGCATACTGGACATAAAGGACACAAAGAGGCGATTAAAATCTTCAAAAAAGCAAAGATAGTGAATTCGACTCTGCTTATTATTGGCAATAAAGGAAAATGCTTTAACGAATGCAAGAAAAATGAAAATCTAAGACTAAGTGAAAAAGGAAAACAAATAATAGTAACGAATTCTTGCTCGCGAAAAGAAACTGTTTCTGCTTTCTTATCAGCTAATCTTTTTTTATTCCCTTCTAACGCAGAATGCTCTCCTGTTGTATTATTTGAGGCAATGGCATCTAAAACACCTTTTTTGGTTACAGATGTTGGAAACGCAAAAGAGATAATAAAATGGTCTAGTGGAGGCGTATTGTTGCCCACGATACACGGAGTTAATTTAAATAACTTATTAAAATCTTATGGGAAAGGGATTATTAAAAAAATTCTTTCTCCTTTTGTTCATTTTAATAAAGAACAAAATTACAATATCAGTAAAGCAAAAATCAAAGAGTCTGCTGTTTTACTTGAAAAGACATACAATACTAACGAGGAGTTTAATAAACTTGCTGTGGCGGGATATACGGCTTGGTTAGAAAAATTTACTTGGGAAAAAATAACCCAAGAATACGGAAAACTTTATAAGAGCCTATGATAATAACAAAATTACAAGGAGGATTGGGAAATCAAATGTTTCAATATGCAACTGGGAGACATTTAGCACACCTAAACAACACAGAATTAAAACTTGATATAAGCGCTTATAATAACCAGAGTAAAAATGACACTCCTAGGAAATATTCTCTGGGTAATTTTAATATTAAAGAAAATTTCTCAACAAAGAAAGATAACAAAGAAATAGGATTACCAAATATGACAACTAAAAATATTTTCTTACGAATATATAGAAAATTTTTTAGAGATTTGGAGACAAAAAAACCTATTTATGAGAGAGCTCTTATAAATGAGCAGTACTTTGGATTTTGTCCTGACATCTTAAAGCTAAAAGAGAATGCATATTTAAGCGGAAACTGGCAAAGCGAGAAATATTTTAGCGATATTACAGATATAATTCGTAAAGATTTCTCAATTAAAAACGAATCGAGTGCCTACAAGCAGATGGGTCAGCAAATTTTAAGTGCCAGTAATCCCATTTCCCTACATATTCGTAGGGGAGATTATGTTCATAATAAAATAACCAACCAATATCATGGCGTTTGCTCTTTAGATTATTACAAAAAAGCAATAGGTATAATTAAAGGAAAAATTGAAAATCCAACTTTCTTTATATTTTCAGATGATATAGAGTGGATAAAAGAAAATTTGCAAACAAACTCCCCTATTATTTTCGTAAGTAATGGAAAATTAAAAGATTATGAAGAGCTAATCTTAATGAGTAAATGCAAACACAACATCATTGCTAACAGTTCCTTTAGCTGGTGGGGCGCTTGGCTAAATAACAATACAAATAAAATAGTAATTGCTCCACAAAAATGGTTTGAATCACTAGAAAGAACGAAAGATAATCCATGTCTCAAAGACTGGGTTAAAATATAAAGTTATATTTATTTTTGAATAAACATAAGAACCTTTTCAACTCTTTTTTTCCATG
>ENA-ORDP01001216-ORDP01001216.1-marine-sediment-metagenome-genome-assembly--contig:-NODE-1216-length-14572-cov-4.647930_pt1 | contig 14572 bp, 22 predicted proteins | sample MGYA00248627_ERZ508539 | MGnify/ENA primary metagenome ERZ508539 (study PRJEB26208, sample SAMN05571518) | marine sediment metagenome | biome: deep sea; feature: Hydrothermal vent; material...
CTTGGTGCTCAGGGTATCAAAGTGAATGTAGGCGGTCGTTTGAATGGTGCAGAAATCGCACGCACGGAATGGTATCGCGAAGGTCGTATCCCTTTGCATACTCTGCGTGCTGATATTGATTATGGTACCGCAGAGGCGTTGACCACCTACGGCATTATTGGCGTAAAAGTGTGGATCTTCAAAGGCGAAGTTATTGGTAAAAAAGAAGAGGAAGATGTCAGCGCAGCGTAAGTTGTGTTGAATTAGGAGTTAATAATGCTACAACCGAAGCGTACAAAATTTCGCAAGCAAATGAAACTGCGCAATCGCGGTCTGGCGACACGCGGTAACAAAGTTAGCTTTGGTGAATTTGGTTTAAGGGCAACGGGCCGTGGACGTATTACTGCGCGTCAAATTGAGGCTGCTCGTCGTGCGATGACGCGTCATATTAAACGTGGCGGCAAAATCTGGATTCGTATTTTTCCAGACAAACCAATCACCAAGAAACCTCTGGAAGTCCGCCAGGGTAAAGGTAAAGGCAATGTTGAATATTGGATAGCACAGATTCAACCAGGCCGGATGTTGTATGAAATGGAAGGTGTGACTGAAGAGATTGCACGTGAAGCTTTCCAGCTCGCAGCAGCCAAGTTGCCAATACAAACCATATTCGTAACCCGGACGGTGATGTAATGAAAGCCAGTGAAATGCGCGAGAAAAGTGCTGACGAGTTAAACAAAGAGCTTATGGCACTTTTGGAAGAACAGTTTAAATTACGGATGCAAAAAGGCACGGGTCAGTTAGCTCGTCCGCATCAAATGAAAGACGTGCGGCATAACATTGCGCGAGTCAAAACAATTCTGACTGAAAAATCAGGTAGCCAAAAATCAGGTAGTCAGGCATGAGCGAAGAAAAGCAGAAGATTGAACGTATGGTCCAGGGTCGTGTGATCAGCGACAGGATGGATAAAGGTATTACCGTGCTCGTGGAGCGTCGTGTTAAGCATCCTGTATATGGAAAATTTGTACGTAAATCGACAAAGTTGCATGCGCATGATGAAAACAACGAATGTAAAGAAGGCGATATGGTTACGATTACTGAATGCCGCCCAATTTCCAAAAGTAAATCATGGCGCTTGGTTGAAGTGCTTGAAAAAGCCACGATAGTTTAAACAGATTTAGAGTTGGAGTAATACACCATGATTCAGATGCAGAGTATGTTAGAAGTAGCGGACAATAGTGGTGCACGTCGTGTGCAATGCATTAAGGTTCTTGGTGGTTCAAAACGTCGCTATGCAGGCATTGGTGATATTATCAAGGTCAGCATCAAGGAAGCGATTCCTCGTGGCAAGGTTAAGAAAGGTGATGTATATACTGCGGTTGTAGTTCGCACTAGAAAAGGGGTACGCCGTCCGGATGGCTCATTGATCCGTTTTGATTCAAATGCAGCAGTATTACTAAATAATCAGAATCAACCCATTGGTACCCGTATTTTTGGACCGGTCACACGTGAATTACGTACAGAGAATTTTATGAAAATTATTTCTCTTGCACCTGAAGTGTTGTAAGAGGGGATCGAGACGATGGCAAACAAATTTAGGCAAGGCGATGAGGTGATTGTTCTTACCGGTAAGGATAAGGGTAAGCGTGGCACGATCTCTAAAGTACATACTGATACTGCTCGCGTTGTTGTTGATAATGTCAATATGGTTAAAAAGCATCAGAAGCCAAACCCGAATGCGAATCAACCAGGCGGTATTATTGAAAAAGAAATGCCGATCGATTGTTCGAATGTTGCTGTATTTAATCCAACAACCGGTAAGGCCGATCGAGTAGGTTTTAAAATTCTGGATGATGGCCGCAAGGTTCGTTATTTCAAATCTAATGGCGAAGTTTTAGACGCTTAAGGTAAAGGTAATGGCACGTTTACAAGAACATTATAAATCAACCGTCATCAAAAAATTGATGGATAAGTTTGGTTATAAAAGTGTGATGGAAGTTCCTCGTATCACTAAAGTCACTTTGAATATGGGTGTGGGTGAAGCGCTGACCGATAAAAAGGTAATGGAACATGCTGTCTCCGATATGGCGACGATTGCAGGCCAGAAACCAGTCGTAAATAATGCACGTAAATCGGTTGCTGGCTTTAAAGTTCGTGAAGGCGTGCCTATCGGTTGTAAAGTGACACTGCGCCAAAAGCGTATGTATGAATTTTTAGATCGTCTTATTAGTATTGCGATTCCTCGTGTTCGTGACTTCCGTGGACTGAATCCAAAGTCGTTTGATGGCCGTGGTAACTACAGTATGGGTGTTCGCGAGCAGATTATTTTTCCTGAGATTGAGTACGACAAAATTGATGCTATTCGCGGGATGGATATAACTATCACCACGACAGCGAAAACAGATGAAGAAGGTCGCGCTTTGTTAAAAGCGTTTGATTTCCCGTTAAAAGGACGGGTTTAAGGAGTTTGTAAATGGCTAAGACAAGTATGGTACAGCGTGAGCTTAAGCGCATCAAAACGGTTGCGAAATATGCAAAGAAACGCGCTGAACTTAAAGAGCAAGTTAATGACATGAGTTTGCCTGCAGATGTTCGGTTAGCCTCGCAGCATGATTTGCAGAAATTGCCTCGCGATGCATCGCCTTCTCGCATACGGCGTCGTTGTCGTATTACGGGTCGGCCACACGGTGTCTACCGAAAATTTGGCCTTTGCCGCAACAAATTACGTGAAACCGCGATGCGCGGTGAAGTTCCTGGCTTACGTAAAGCCAGCTGGTAAGCAGGAGATTATCCGATATGATGACTGACCCTATTGCTGATATGTTAACCCGGATTCGTAACGGACTTTCAGCAGGTAAAACAGATGTAAACATGCCACTTTCCAAGCTTAAGCAATCGATTGCTCAAGTATTGAAAGATGAAGGTTATATTGCTGACTTTTCTCAAGCTGAGCTTGAGGGCAAACCGACGTTGAATGTTGAGTTGAAATATTATCAGGGTAAACCCGTTATCGAGAAAGTGGATCGTGTCAGTCGTCCTGGATTGCGTATTTATAAAGGCAGTGACGAGATCCCTTCGGTTTTGAACGGTCTGGGTATCGTAATTGTGTCTACTTCTAAAGGCGTAATGACCGATCGCGCAGCTCGTAAAGCTGGGTATGGTGGTGAGGTGCTCTGTTACGTTCAATAGCAAGAGCAGTAATTAAGGTAAATTGATATGGCAAGATTAACACCAGTAGCAGTGCCAAAAGGCGTAGAGATCAACGTTAACGGTCAGCACGTTAACGTTAAAGGATCCAAAGGTGCCCTGGAGCATGACATTCATAGTTCGGTGTCGGTGGAAAATAGCAATGATGAACTCGTCTTTGCGCCAAAAAATGAAGCAGGTGCGGCGGCTCAAGCGGGTACGGTACGTGCGTTGCTACGCAATATGATAATTGGTGTAACGGATGGTTTTGAGAAAAAGCTGGAACTGGTTGGGGTTGGTTATCGGGCACAGACACAAGGTAGTACTTTGAATTTAACTCTGGGTTTTTCTCACCCAGTGAATTATTCAGTTCCAGAAGGAATCACGGTTGAGACACCAAGCCAGACGGAAGTGATTGTGAGAGGAATTGATAAACAACGTGTCGGACAGGTTGCTGCCGAGATTCGTGCGTATCGTCCACCTGAGCCCTATAAAGGCAAGGGTGTTAAATATGCTGATGAGCACATCGTCCGTAAAGAAGCCAAGAAGAAGTAACCGGGCAAAAGTAATTAGGTAAAAGAGATGGATAAAAAGACAAACCGTATACGTCGTGCTCGTAAGACACGCGCAAAAATTCTCGAGTTGACCATTCCGCGTCTAACTGTGCACCGCACTTCGCGTCATATATATGCACAAGTGATAGCAGAAGGGAACGAGAAAGTATTGGCAGCTGTTTCAACTGTCCAGGCTGATATGAAGTCAGGCGTAAAGTATTCTGGTAATAAAGATGCCGCAACGGCAGTAGGTAAGGCGATCGCAGAAAAGGCAAAAGCTGCCGGTGTAAACAAAGTTGCATTTGATCGTTCTGGGTTTAAATATCATGGTCGTCTGAAAGCGCTTGCTGACGCGGCCCGTGAAGCAGGATTGGAGTTCTAATATGGCAGGTTTCGAATCATCACAGAGTACGGATGGTATTCAGGAGCGTCTTGTTAATATCCGCCGAGTGGCCAAGGTAGTTAAAGGTGGTCGTATCTTTGGTTTCTCAGCACTAACGGTAGTTGGTGATGGCCAGGGTAAGGTTGGCTTCGGCACAGGTAAAGCACGTGAGGTACCGGCTGCGATTCAAAAGGCGATGGAAGCGGCACGTAAAAATATGGTCGATGTTGCTTTGAACGAAGGAACCTTACAGTACTCGATGATGGCCGAATATGGCGCCGCTAAGGTTTTCATGGGACCTGCATCTGAAGGTACCGGTGTTATTGCGGGCGGTCCTATGCGTGCAGTATTTGATGTTGTGGGTATTCGCAATGTATTGGCCAAATGTATTGGTACAAACAATCCTATAAATGTTATTCGTGCGACCATTAAAGGTCTGACATCGATGTCATCACCTGAAATGATTGCAGCGAAACGTGGCAAAACTGTAGAAGAAATTTTGGAATAGACCTATGGCAGATAAAAAAATCAAAGTGACATTGGTGCGCGGCGTGCACGGTCGCTTGAAATCACATAAAGCGTGTATCGCAGGCCTGGGGCTGCGTCGTATCCGTCATACGGTTGAAGTTGAAGATACACCTTGTACCCGTGGTATGATCAATAAAGTGTCGTACATGGTCAAGGTTGTTGAGGAGAGTTAGCATGCGTTTAAATACCATTAAACCTGCAGAGGGTTCCCGGAAAGATGCCATGCGTGTTGGTCGTGGCATTGGCTGTGGCAACGGTAAAACATGCGGCCGCGGCCACAAAGGCCAAAAATCACGCTCGGGTGGTTTTCATAAAGTGGGTTTCGAAGGCGGCCAAATGCCTATACAGCGTCGTTTGCCCAAAGTTGGTTTTCGTTCGCGCCTGGCGCGGATCACGGCTGAAATACGCCTGCATGAATTAAATAATCTTGATGTTGATACTATCGACGTCAGTGCGTTACAGGCTGCAAATTTAATTAGCAGAAATATCAAACGTGCCAAAGTTATGGTTTCCGGTAAGATTGAGAAGGCCGTTACGCTAAAAGGCATTAAGGTCACTAAAGGCGCACGCGAAGCTATTGAAGCCGCTGGCGGCAAAATAGAAGACTAAGGGAAGGAACGTGGCTACACCTAAGAGTGCAATTGCAAATGCTATGGCGGCGGGTCGTTTTACCGAGCTGCGCAAGCGCCTGTTTTTTGTGGTGGGTGCTATCATTGTTTTCCGTATTGGCTCTTTCATTACCGTACCCGGTTTAAATACAGATCGTCTTGCTGAGTTATTTGAACAGCAGCAGAATACTATTCTGGGTTTATTTAACATGTTTGGTGGTGGCGCACTGGAGCGATTGTCTCTTTTTGCGCTGGGTATCATGCCTTACATATCAGCTTCGATTATTATTCAGTTGCTGACCAAGGTTCATCCCAAGCTTGAGCAATTGAGTAAAGAGGGTGCTTCAGGCCGACGTAAGATAACTCAATATACCCGCTGGTTTACTTTATTGCTTGCCACTTTTCAGGCGTTTGGGGTGGCTCGCTATATGCTGGGTGATACGGGTGGTCTTGTGACGATGGCCAACCCTTATGCGTTTTACTTCTCAACCATAGTGACGCTGGTTACCGGAACCATGTTTCTGATGTGGCTCGGTGAACAGGTTACTGAACGAGGCATTGGTAACGGTATTTCAATGATCATCTTTTCCGGTATTGTGGCCGGTATTCCTGCGGCAATTGCCAAAACACTTGAACAGGTGAGTACAGGGGCGAAAACGTATGGTTTTGTCTTCCTCCTGATTGGCATGATGGTGCTGGTTATCATGTTTGTGGTCTTTATGGAGCGAGCACAGAGGCGTATTACGGTTAATTACGCCAAGCGTCAGCAGGGCCGCAAGTTATATGCCGCACAGTCGCAGAATTTACCTCTGAAGATCAATATGGCCGGTGTGATTCCACCTATTTTTGCTTCAAGTTTGATCCTGTTTCCTGCGACACTTGTCCAGTTTATAGGGGCTAGCGGTGAAGGTGGTATTTGGGGTGGTTTTGCGAATATTTCGCAATTACTGCAACCTGGACAGCCCCTGTATATTCTAGTGTATGCATTATTGATTATTTTCTTCTGTTTTTTCTATACGGCGCTGATGTTCAACCCGAAAGAGACCGCAGACAATCTTAAACGCTCTGGTGCGTTTATTCCCGGGATTCGCCCCGGTGAGCAAACCGCTCGCTATATTGATACCATTCTCGGCCGCCTGACCTTTGTTGGCGCGATGTACATCACGATTGTGTGTTTGTTACCAGAATTTCTCATTTTGTACGGTGACGCTCAGTTCTATTTTGGTGGAACCTCGTTGCTCATTATTGTCGTCGTTGTGATGGATTTTATGGCTCAAATGCAGTCGCATCTGATGTCGCACCAGTACGAAGGCCTGATGAAAAAGGCGAATTTGAAGGGTCATGGTGGCTCTGGCATGTTGCGCTAGGCTAAGGGTGACAAATTTAGGAGATATCGCATGAAAGTTCGTGCATCAGTAAAGAAAATTTGCCGGAATTGCAAAATTATACGTCGTAATGGTGTGGTTCGGGTGATCTGCAAGGATCCGCGTCATAAGCAACGCCAGGGCTAGAAAAAGGTACCTGGGTTGGGTATTGCTCGTTTTTTTGCAGGAAATTTTGTAATTGGGAGCCTTTAGAGGTTGCCAGTTGAGGCTTTGAGAAGTAAAATGCCCCGTTTTACGCGTACTGCGTAGCGGTCGTCTTTTGCGTTAGGAAACAGTAAGTTATGGCTCGTATAGCAGGTATAAATATTCCAGACCAGAAACACACCGAGGTTGCGTTAACGTCAATCTATGGTGTTGGGCGCACACGTGCCCGTCAGATCTGCGGTGCAGTTGGCATCGAGGTCTCGACAAAAATGCAGGATCTGGATGAAGATACGCTAGAAAAGATTCGTACAGAAGTCGGTAAGCTTGAAATAGAAGGCGATTTGCGTCGTGAAGTGTCTATGAACATCAAACGTTTGATGGATTTGGGTACTTACCGTGGTATTCGTCATCGTCGTGGCCTGCCGGTTCGTGGTCAACGTACAAAAACAAACGCGCGTACTCGTAAAGGTCCGCGTAAATTAGTTAAGAAATAAGCGGATTTAATAATTATGGCAGCTAAAGGTTCTCGTCCCCGCAAGAAGGTGAAGCGTGATATATCGGATGGTATCGCGCATGTGCATGCTTCTTTTAATAATACCATCGTGACGATCACTGATCGCCAGGGTAATACGCTTTGCTGGGCGACTGCGGGCGGTTCCGGTTTCCGTGGTTCACGTAAAAGCACACCGTTTGCAGCCCAGGTGGCAGCCGAACGTGCGGGTGAAAAAGCACAGGAGTTCGGCATGAAGAATCTTGAAGTTTGTGTAAAAGGTCCTGGTCCAGGTCGTGAATCTGCAGTGCGTGCGCTGAATGCCAAGGGTTTCAAAATTACTAATATCTCGGATGTGACGCCAATTCCTCATAATGGTTGTCGTCCTCCGAAGAAACGTCGCGTGTAAGCTGGAGGTTTATCTTGGCTCGTTATACTGGACCTGTTTGTCGTTTGTGCCGTCGTGAAGGTGAAAAACTATTCTTGAAGGGCGAAAAGTGCTTTGGAAGCAAATGCGCGATTGAAAATCGTCCCACTCCACCTGGTCAACATGGTGCTAAACGTGGTCGTTTATCAGATTACGCAACCCAGTTACGTGAGAAGCAAAAACTTCGCCGTATCTATGGCCTTCTCGAGAAGCAATTCCGTTCTTATTATAAAGAAGCAGATCGGATTAAGGGTTCAACAGGTGAAAACCTGTTAACACTTCTTGAGTCCCGTCTTGATAATATTGTGTTCCGCATGGGTTTTGGCGCATCGCGTACCGAGGCTCGTCAACTTATTCGTCATAACGCGATTAGTTTGAATGGCAGGAAGGCGAATATTCCTTCTATGCAAATTAAACCAGGCGATATGATTGCGATTGCGGATAAAAGCAAAGAGCAATTGCGTATCAAAGCTGCTTTGGATGCGGCTGAACAGCGTGGTATTTCCGAGTGGCTGGAAGTAAACAGCAAGAAGATGGAAGGTACGTTTAAGTCCATACCGGAACGTAGCGATTTACCATCAGACATTAATGAACATCTGGTTGTGGAACTGTACTCGAAGTAACACATGTAGGTGCCGTGACCAGATTCCCATGTGTAATTGGGGCAGGTCAGATTTTTTTCTAACTTAATTATAGAGAGGGCGATAAATGCAGGGCTCAGTATCAGATTTTCTGAAACCACGTATTGTCGACGTCCAGCAAATAACTGACACACATGCACGTGTCGTACTCGAGCCACTTGAACGTGGTTTCGGGCATACGCTGGGAAATGCTTTACGTCGTATCTTGCTATCATCCATGAGCGGTTGTGCAATCGTTGAAGCCGAGATCGAAGGCGTATTGCATGAGTACACCGCAATTGAAGGTGTGCAGGAAGACGTAGTAGAGATCTTGTTAAATCTAAAAGGTGTCGCCATCAGAATGGAAGGTGCCACCGAAACGACGTTGACATTGAATAAAAAAGGTCCTGGCGCAGTAACGGCCGGTGACATTTCTGCGGATCACAATGTTGAGATCATCAACCCTGATCATATTATCGCTAATCTGACCAAGGCGGGCGCACTGAATATGGTGTTGAAAGTACGTGTTGGTCGTGGTTATGAGCCAGCGAGCATTCGCCAAACGGAAGAAGATGAAGACCGTCCCATTGGGCGCTTGCAGATTGATGCCAGCTTTAGCCCTGTGAGCCGCATCGCTTATGTTGTTGATAGTGCACGCGTGGAGCAACGTACGGATCTGGATAAATTGATTATCGATCTGGAAACCAATGGCACTTTAGAGCCTGAGGCGGCAATTCGTGCAGCTGCAACGATCCTGCAAGATCAGCTGGCGGCCTTTGTTGACCTGTCAGGCAAACAGGAAGAAGAAACACAGGCACAGGAGCCTGAAGTTGATCCTATCCTGTTGCGCCCAGTTGATGATCTGGAATTGACGGTTCGTTCTGCGAATTGTTTAAAGGCGGAACAAATTTACTATATAGGTGATTTGATTCAACGTACCGAAGTAGAATTATTGAAGACACCAAATCTTGGCAAGAAATCCTTGACTGAAATTAAGGATGTACTTGCTTCGCGTGGTTTATCTCTCGGTATGCGGTTGGAAAACTGGCCACCTTCGAGTCTGCGTGAAAAAGACTCAGCGGCTTAATTGAAGTATTAAAGGGTTAGTAACATGCGTCATCGTAAAAGTGGCAGACAATTAAATCGAAATAGCGCTCACCGTAAGGCGATGTTTCGTAATATGGCTTCATCCTTGTTTGATCATGAGTTGATCCGAACAACATTACCAAAAGCGAAAGAACTACGCCGGGTTGTGGAGCCATTGATAACACTGGCGAAAGAAGATAGCGTTGCGAATCGCCGCCTGGCATTTAATCGTCTGCGTGACCGCAACGTTGTCACTAAGCTATTCAATGAACTCGGTCCACGTTATGAAGCTCGTCCTGGTGGTTATCTGCGTATTCTCAAGTGCGGTTTTCGTACAGGTGACAAAGCACCGATGGCCATCGTTGAATTGGTTGATCGTCCGGCTGCAGTTGATAGTGAAGCTGCAACTGAAAAATAAACCAAGCCTACAAGTGTTTTAGTTATTAGAAAGGCCGAGCTATCAAGCTCGGCCTTTTTGTTTAAGGGCCTTATTTTTACAGACAGGAAATAATGGAAAAAAGATTTAACATACTAAAATCGAAATGGTTTTTTGCTCTTGCCTGTTTTGTGTTGTTCTATGGTCTTTTTATTATAAATGCAGATTTAGCCATTACACGTTTCGAAAAAGAACTCTGGAATCTTGGGCACGTATTTGGATTTTTTGTTATATGGCTATTCTTAATGAACTTATTTCCTTTTTTTATTCCTTCATCATTGAAACGTATAGGGCTGGTATTGTTGGTCACACTGGTCGCAAGTAGTCTTATAGAAATAGTACAACATTATATTGGTCGCTCGGCAGCACTACAGGATATTGGCCTTGACCTGGTAGGGGCAATACTTGCATTAACCGCAATTATTACGCTTAAAAAATGTTTCCGTGGCAACGTATATGCCCTTATCGTCTTCTTTTTTATAACAATCGCCGTTCTTATTTGGCCAAGTGCGAAAATATTTATTGACGAAGTCTACATTGCAAGACAATTCCCCGTCCTGAGTGATTTCTCAACGCCCTATGAATTGAGTCGCTGGAGTAGTGATAGCGCGGTGTTTTATATCGAAGAACGTGGGGACCACCACATACTAAAAGTAAGATTCAGAAAAGATATAAGATATAGTGTTCTTGCCTTAAACACATTCGGACATGCATGGGATAAATATAATGAGCTGGTTTACAGCGTCAATAATCCTGATAGCCGTAGCTTAGATCTTTATGTGCGGATTCATGATCGCGCACACAAATACTCACATTTCGCCTACGAGGATCGATTTCGCCGTGTAATAAAGTTAAAACCAGGTCATTCGGAGATAAGTATTAAACTGCTCGATATATACAATGCACCCGAAGGAAGGAGCATGGATCCCACCGAGATTGAGTCGATTATGCTATTTACGGTAAATTTAGAGAAGGATGCTGAATTAGAAATCACTAAAGTATTTTTGCGCTAGTGATTATAATTAAGGGCAGCTCTTCTGGTATTAAAATTCCATGCTTCTGGTGGAAATAGTGGTTAACCAGCAGCGGAAAAATATGTATTTCGACGCTAATATTGGCACAATACTTTCAGTTGTCGCGTAAAAGCGCTAGACTCTATGGGGTCTATAATTAGTGATAGGTATATTAGCTAGTATACGACGGGGGATGCAATGAACACAAAAATTTTTCTACTGGCTTTCTTTATGATGCTCATGGCTGAGTCCGCTCATGCGGAACTGGATTTCCTTGCTGGCATCGGTTTGCATAGTGGTGGCGATAATGTGGTAACCGCTACATTTACAGACGGTTCTACTGAAGATCTCAAGGCGGGAGAATTTTTGACGCTCGATTTTGGGGCGGCGTGGGATCTGGGAATTTTAGAGGCGCGTGCTACGGCTGGCTGGAAGTACGATACGATCACCGCAACAAATGGCGACCTGAATTTTTCTCGCTATACGGGTCAGTTCCTGTTGTTGTTTGCCGTCGATGACTGGCGCTTCGGTGGCGGTACGGCCTACCATTTCAATATCGAGCTGGAAGGAAGTGGGGTAGCGACAAGCGCCAGCGCAGAATACGATGATGCCCTGGGTTATGTTGCAGAGATAGATTACTATTTCAATGAAAAGGCTTACGTTGGCCTTCAGTATACCAATATAGAGTATGATCGCCTGGCTACTTTAGGCCAGACTGCAGCCACGTTTGATGCAAGCTCAATTGGCATTGTTTTTATGGGTCGTTGGTAAGGTTGGCAAGCACGACAAATCAAATATAAAAGGGCAATTGCCCTTTTTTTATGCGCTGCATTTTTGTTTGCGTAGCTTACCTTTGTTTTTCAGGGCTCCAGCCTTTTCGAGTAAAGGTTTGAGATAGTGGCCTGTATATGAGACTTTGTGCCTGGCGACGGTTTCTGGTGTTCCGGCAATTAGTACTTCTCCGCCCTTATGTCCGCCCTCCGGCCCCAGATCAATAATCCAGTCACAGGTCTTGATGACATCAAGATTGTGTTCGATGATCACAATCGTATTACCATGATCACGCAATCGGTGAAGGACCTGCAATAATTGTTCGATATCGTGAAAGTGTAAACCGGTGGTGGGTTCATCAAGGATGTACAGAGTTTTGCCCGTATCCCGTTTTGATAGCTCTCTTGAGAGTTTTATACGCTGTGCTTCACCCCCCGACAGGGTTGTCGCATTTTGTCCTAATCGAATGTAACTTAGTCCTACGTCCATTAGTGTTTTCAGTTTACGATTAATTACCGGCACGGCGCTAAAGAAATCCAGTGCGTCTTCAACGGTCATCGCCAGAACTTCATAAATATTCTTTCCCTTGTAGCGGACTTCCAGTGTTTCACGGTTATAACGTTTCCCCTTGCACACATCGCAAGGGACATATACATCGGGCAAAAAATGCATTTCGACTTTTAATACCCCATCGCCCTGACACGCTTCACACCGCCCACCCTTAACATTAAAACTGAAACGCCCCGGTGTATAACCACGCGCACGTGCCTCCTGTGTTCCAGAAAACAATTCACGAATGGGTGTAAACAGTCCGGTATAGGTTGCAGGATTGGAGCGGGGGGTGCGACCAATCGGACTTTGATCGATATCAACGATCTTGTCGAATTGTTCCAGGCCTTCAATATTATCGTGCTCAGCCGCTTCATGACTGGCACCATTAATTTCGTTAGCGGCACTACGATATAGCGTGTCATTAATTAGCGTGGACTTGCCCGAGCCTGAGACACCCGTAATCGCGGTCATGAGTCCAACCGGTAGCGACACATCAATCGATTTCAGGTTATTACCACGGGCACCATAAATGCTCAGTTGTTGATCTGGATCTTGTTGAGTTCGTTGTTCTGGCACGTGAATTTGCTTTCGCCCTGACAAATATTGCCCGGTTAACGATGCGGGATTATTTATAATTTCTTCGGGCGTGCCTTGCGCAACGATCTGCCCACCATGCACACCGGCACCGGGACCGATATCGATAACATGATCAGCCGTCGTGATGGCTTCTTCATCATGTTCAACCACGATGACCGTGTTACCAAGGTCGCGCAAATAAGTGAGTGTATTGAGCAGACGAGTATTGTCACGTTGGTGTAAACCAATGGATGGCTCGTCGAGGATATACATAACACCGACCAGTCCAGCGCCGATCTGGCTGGCAAGACGAATGCGCTGCGCTTCACCACCAGAGAGGGTATCGGCACTACGATTTAAACTAAGATATTCGAGCCCGACGTTGACCAGAAAACTGAGTCGCTCATTAATTTCTTTAACAATCTTTGTCGCAATTTCTCCACGTGTTCCAGGCAGGTCAAGCTGCTCGAAGAATATCTTGCCGTGCTCAATCGGTAACTCGGTCAATTCGGGCAGGGTTTTATTATCGATATAGACGTGTCGTGCTGCTGTATTGAGGCGCGTGCCTTCACACTCCGGACAATGTTGATGGGAAAGGTACTTTGACAACTCCTCACGGACGGCGCTGGATTCTGTTTCACGATAACGGCGGACCATGTTGGGGATAATACCTTCGAAAGCCTGTGTCTTGACATACTTGCTACCGCGATCATTAAAGTAGGTAAATTTGATCTCTTTATCACCACTTCCATGCAAGATGATCTCACGTAACTTTTTCGGCAGCTTATTGAAGGGTTTGTCCATATTAAACTTATAATGCTTACTCAACGAGGTCAGCATCTGGAAATAGTACATGTTGCGTTTGTCCCAGCCACGTATGGCACCGGCACCAAGACTCAGCTCGGGCTGAGCAACCACCCGGCCGGGGTCGAAATATTGGCGTATACCGAGGCCATCACAACTGGGGCAGGCACCGGCTGGGTTATTAAATGAAAATAATCTGGGTTCGAGTTCGGTAATGGAATAACCGCAGGTCGGGCAGGCAAAGCGGGCAGAGAAGATCATGTCTTCCTGTTCGCCGTCCATGAAACTGATGCGGCAGCGATCTTCTGCTAACTGCAAGGCGGTCTCAATAGAATCGGCGAGACGTTGTTTAACGTCTTCGCGTACTTTAAAGCGATCAACAACCACTTCAATCGTATGTTTTCGGCGTAAATCCAGATCGGGCGGATCATCCAGTTCATAGACCTCGCCATCGATGCGGGCGCGAATGAAACCATCGGCGCGCAGTTGATTGAATACCTGCACGTGTTCACCTTTGCGATTCTCAATCACCGGTGCCAGCAACATCAACCTGGTACCTTCTTTCAAGGTCATGATTTGATCAACCATCTGGCTGACGGTTTGTGCGTCGAGGATGACATTGTGATCCGGACAACGGGGCTCACCTGCGCGCGCGAATAACAGGCGAAGGTAATCATAAATTTCTGTGATAGTTCCAACCGTCGAGCGGGGGTTATGCGATGTCGATTTCTGCTCAATCGAAATGGCCGGGGACAAACCCTCGATATGATCAATATCTGGTTTTTCCATTATCGATAAAAACTGGCGCGCATAGGAAGAGAGCGACTCGACATAGCGCCGTTGGCCTTCTGCGTAGATAGTGTCAAAGGCCAGGGATGATTTTCCAGAACCGGACAGCCCGGTCACGACAATCAATTTGTCGCGTGGCAGTTCAAGGTCAATATTCTTCAGATTGTGGGTGCGTGCCCCACGAATGCGGATGGTATCCATAACAACTCTTTTACTCAGGCAAATCCAAACCTGTTAATATACGC
>ENA-ORDP01001218-ORDP01001218.1-marine-sediment-metagenome-genome-assembly--contig:-NODE-1218-length-14566-cov-4.061540_pt1 | contig 14566 bp, 10 predicted proteins | sample MGYA00248627_ERZ508539 | MGnify/ENA primary metagenome ERZ508539 (study PRJEB26208, sample SAMN05571518) | marine sediment metagenome | biome: deep sea; feature: Hydrothermal vent; material...
CCGGGTTGATCATCTTTGTAAATTTCAAGGCAGTCACGAACCATTTCGTGACTAATAATTCACGTCATGAGGTGGTTCATTACGACCAAGTTAACCAACTTTGATTTTTGTAGAAGTACATTTTTTTCTTAACAATGTTTTTTTTAGTGGTAACTGAAAATTGCCTGCAATAATTCCCGGGACAGTGATATCCTCATCTAAATTTTCCCATCTTAGAGCATAACCATTTAACCGCAATTTAACTTCTGAGAGTTCTTCATTTGTAGCTTTTTTTAAAAGCTTAAATCTATCTGCCGGAAAACCGATTATTCTCCCATCAATTAATTCAAGAAAAATCGTTCTACCTTCTACCCAAACATTAATTGCAGCGGATTCTTCAATTGCTTTCATTTTATTTTGCCTTGTGGAATTTATTATATTCCTTTATTAAAAATTCTTGATTATCATATATTATTTTTTCTATAATCCTCAACTTGTTTGGTTTTATCCCTCTATTTCTTGCTAGTTTAATTGGATCTAGCCAAAACTTACATTCATTATTCCCATAGGCTACATGAATGTGATACGGTTCATTTCTTTCATCAGAATAAAAATGAAATCTGAAACTCCCAATTCTTAATACAGTCGGCATTTTCTAATCGATTATTAAAGATCTGTATTTCTTTTAGTGACCACATTTAAGTTAGAATAATATTATAAAAATTGCAAAAAAATACAATGGAAGGCCGGAGCAATTATTAGATACTATTGAAAAAACTTTAAAGCCGCGTGGCAAAATTCGAAGAAGCCAAAGAAGCATTTGGCCTAAATATTGTCAAACCATTATATCTAGCGCAGAATTTCTCATGCAATTTTCAGAAACTGATGATTTTTATACGTGGGTCGATTTTTTTTACAATGACATAAGATCACGACCAGCTCTCCCTATGTTACTTGGAAAGGAAATAAGTGGATTTGGTTTCGCTCTTGCGTGCGACTTTTTAAAGGAACTTGGATATGTTAATTTCGGTAAACCTGATGTGCATATAAAAGACATTTTTTTTACATTAGGATTATGCCCCAAATCTGATGATTATCAAGTGCTTAAAGCTATCGTGAGAGTTGCTAAAAACGCTAATGTAACGCCTTACAACGCTGACAAGCTATTTTGGCTTATTGGAAGCGGATATTTTTACAATGACAAGCACATTGGGAAAAATGGCAGAATCGGCAATAATAGGAAAAAATTTATTTCATATGTGGAAAAGCGACAAAAACACCTGCTTTAGACTTTTTATATTTTAATCAATAAGCTTTTTGTTAAAACTTTGTTGGTTTGACATCCCATCTTTCTCCCATTATCATATTCAATATTGTGGTTTTGAAATTTCTCATCAGAAAGGTAGTTGTCTAAAGACCTGATGCGCGTCTCTTCCGGGGAGATTCCCCCTAGTAGAAGCTTAATCGCTTCACTCATATTTTTCATTTTCTGCTTTTTTATTCCGGGGCCGGGTCATGCCTTCGATCTTCAGTCGAAGGTAAAGGAGTTCACGCTCAAAAACGGGCTTAAAACCCTGGTGTTAGAAAGGCAAGGCTCTCCCACTTTCGCCGCCCATATCGCCTTTAAGGTAGGGTCGGTGGAGGAAAGCTCCGGGCGCACCGGCGCGGCCCATATGCTTGAGCATATGCTTTTTAAAGGCACAACCACCATCGGCACGCGGGACTGGAAAAAAGAAAAACCGCTTTTGGACAAGGTTAACAGGCTCGGCGCCAGGCTCGACAAACTGCGACGGGACGGAGCCGGCCGCAAATCAATCGACGACCTCGCTGTCCAACTCAAACAGGCGCAGGCGGCGCACAAAAAATATGTCCTTTCCGAAGGTTACTCCAAGCTCTACTCCTCCGAGGGCGGCATCGGGTTTAACGCCGGCACCAGCAAGGATATGACCACATACATCATCCGCCTGCCTGCCAACAAGCTCGAGCTTTGGGCCTGGATCGAAAGCGAGCGGATGCGCGATACCGTTTTCCGCGAATATTACTCCGAGCGGGAGGTTGTTCGCGAAGAGAGAAAACGGAGCTATGAAAATAGCGGCGGCGGAAAACTGTACGAACGTTATCTGTCGTCCGCTTTTATCGCCCATCCGTATGGACAACCGATCATCGGATGGGACTCCGACCTTAAGACCCTTCCGCTTAGCGAAATGGTTCGATTCTACAAGACCTGGTATGCGCCCAACAACATGGTGATAGCCATTGTCGGCTCTGTAAAGTTTGAAGATGTTAAACGGCTCATAACAAAATATTTCGGCGACCTGCCATCGCGGCCCCTGCCGGAAAGAATTGTCAGCGTAGAGCCTGCCCAGGGAGGCGAGCGGCGGGTCGATGTCACTTTCGACGCCAGCCCAAGCCTGTTCATGGGGTTTCATAAGCCGACCATTCCGCATCCCGACGATTTCGTGTTCGACGTTATAGACTCCGTTCTCTCTTCGGGACGCACAAGCAGGCTCAACAAAGAAGTGGTGATGAAGAAAAAAGTGGCGGTATCGATTGGAACCTTCACAACGCCCGGCTCCAGATACCCCAATCTGTTCACAATCAGCGCCGAGCCGCGCGCGCCGCACACGACAGCCGACGTGGAAAAAGCCGTGTGGGTGGAATTGGAGCGGCTCAAGACCGAGCCTGTGACAAAACGCGAGCTTGAAAAAGTAATAAACAACGTCGAGGCCGACCTTATTCGGGGGCTGGTCTCCGATTACAGCATGGCCCGGCGCCTGACATGGTACCAGCAGGTGGCGGGCGACTGGCGGTACATCACGAAGTCTGTTGATAAAATAAAGTCGGTGACGCCGGAGGACATCCAGCGTGTGGCGCGAAAATATTTTACACGCGACAACCTGACTGTCGCCACGCTTGTCAGAAAAAAATGAAAAACCCCGGACTGATCGCACTGGTGTTGATTTCACTTGCCCTGCCGCACTGCCTGAGCGCCGGAGCGAAACAGCCCGCAAACGCCGTTAACAATTCAGGGCGGCCCTCCCTCGGCGGCCTGGTTTACAAGCCTATAAACACAGACATACCCAAAACGAAACGGGTTGTTTTGAGTAACGGCATGATTGTGCACCTGATGCCGGATCACGAGCTTCCCCTGTTTAGCGTAGCGTCGATGATCCGGGTGGGGGCGATCTTTGAGCCTGAAGACAAAACAGGATTGGCGATGCTTACCGGCGCCACCATCAGGTCGGGTGGCACACTATCGACGCCCCCGGATCTCCTCGATGAGACTTTAGAATTTATTTCAGGATCGGTGGAGACCTCTATAGGCGCCGAGAGCGGATCGGCGTCCCTTTCGGTGTTATCCAAAGACACAGACAAAGGGCTTGAAATTTTCGCCGACGTTTTACGCAATCCCCGGTTCGATCAAGGCAGGTTTGAGCTCGCCAAAGCCAGAATGCTCGACGGGATAAGCAGGCAAAACGACAGCCCGACAGGAGCGGCCAGCAGGGAGCTGTTAAAACTGATATACAAAGGCTCTGCTTACGGGCGGTACCCGACCATCGAGACAGTGACATCGATAACCATCGACGACGTTAAAAAGTTTTACAGCAAATATTTTGTCCCCCAAAACGTCATGCTTGGAATTACAGGCGACTATGACGAAAGCGCGATTATCTCAAAGCTTGAAAAAGTTTTCAAAGGATGGAAGGGGCAAACCCCGCGATACCCCCCTGTGGCTCCGGTTACCAAAAAGTTCGAGGGCGGCGTTTATCTGGCCGTAAAAAAAATTCCTCAATCGGTTATCCGAATGGGGCACCTTGCCGGACGCAAAACCGATCCCGATTACCAGACACTGCGCGTGATGGATGATATTCTGGGTGGTGGCGGGTTCTCCTCGCGGCTGGTTAAAAGCGTCCGGGTGGACAGGGGTCTGGCCTACTCTGTATGGGCGTATACCATCGGGGGCAGACGGGAGCTTGGCCGGTTCATGGCCGGAGCGGAGACTAAAGCGTCGAGCACCGGGCAGGTGATCGGCCTTATAAAAAGCGAGATAGAGCGAATAAGGACCGAGCCTGTGACCGATGAAGAGCTGAAAATGGCCAAAGACTCGATTATCAACTCGTTTATATTCGTATTTGACCGGCCAGCGAAAATCATGGGGCAGAGGATGATATTGGATTATTACGGATACCCGAAAGATTACCTTGAAACCTACAGGGATAAAGTCATGGCCGTAACCAAAGAAGACATCATGCGAGTCGCCGCAAAGAGGCTTCATCCCGATGGATTGAAAATAGTCATTATCGGCGATCCTGAAAAATTCGACATGGCTCTCTCCAGATTCGGGAAGGTCACGGAGCTCAAGCTCGAAAGTCACGGCGCGCCGCGCCGTTAAGCCAGAAACAATTTTAAAGCTGTGGCGCCATAAACATATAATGCCCGGTAAGACAGGAGCATGGACGACTCTTTAATCTGGCGCTTTGCGCTGATGGCCGTCCTTCTTTTAGGTTCGGCGTTTTTCGCCGGATGCGACATCGCGCTGTTCTCTCTGACCAGCGCAACCGTCCACCGCTTGAAACAGAGCGCGGGCGGAAAAGGCGCCCGGGTGGCCGCTCTTTTGGCGAATCCTCAAAGGCTTCTCGTAACAGTTTACGTCGGCAACGAGCTTATAAACGTCGCCATCTCAGCCATAGCCACTTTTGTGGCCCTCGATCTGTTCGGCTCCGTGGGGGTGGCCATCTCGCTTGGATTCGGTGTCTTTATTCTTCTTATCTTCGGCGAGATAACGCCGAAAGCTTTCGCGCACAACAACAACGAAAAGTGGGCTCTGGCGGCGGCTTATCCTTTGACTGTTTTCATGTGGTCGGTTTACCCCGTTCAGTTAATCGTAACGTGGATTTCCGATCTTATCGTCAGGGCGCTGGGCGGCGGAGGGGACGCGGCCGGTGGAATGCTTGACGAAGAGGATTTTAAATCTCTGGTCGAGGAGAGCGCCGGTGAGGGGATCATCGGCGAAGAGGAAAAAGAGATGATCCAGAAAGTTTTCGAGCTTGGGGATGTAACCGTTTCAGAAGTGATGACGCCGCGCACCGATATCCTCGCCCTGGAAGTGGACACTCCGCTCAAAGAGGCCTGGGACAAAATGGCCGATTCGTATTTCGCAAGAGCTCCCGTTTACAAAGACACTATCGACAACATAGTCGGCGTTTTGTTTAAAAAAGACCTGCTCAAACTCGATTACCCCCCCCCGGAGGATGTAAATCTGGAAAACCTTGTCCGTGAGCCTTACATTGTCCCCGAAACAAAAATGATAAAAGAGCTTTTGCGGGAATTCAGGAAACGGAAGGTTCACCTGGCCATAGTGATGGACGAGTATGGCGGCGCCCAGGGCATTGCGACGATGGATGATGTTTTAGAGGAGCTGGTCGGTGAAAGCAAACAGGCGTCGGGCCGTAACGGAGAGGGTATCGTTCGCCTTGGCGCAGGGGCTTTTCGTGTTTTCTCATCCGTTTCGCTGGAGAAGTTTAGCGGCTATTTTGAAACTTCTCTAAAACACGATGAGATCGAAACCGTGGGCGGGTATGTTTTTCATCTATTCGGCAGGGCGCCACAATGGGGCGAGTCGATTGAAGATAGCGGTTTTAAATTCACCGTTGAAAAAGTCAAAGGCCACCGGATTATAGAAATAAGGGTTACGAGAGCCCCTGAAGGCAAGACGGTCGCTAAAACTGCAGAGGAGGGCGGTTAAGTGAGCATTGAGCTGACATTAATCCTCGTTGTGTTCTTTCTTTGCGCGGAGGGTTTTTTCTCCGGTAGCGAGATCGCCCTGGTTTCCTTTAGCCGGATAAGGCTTATGCGGCTCGCCGATGATGGAGAAAAGTTCGCTATAACGCTGGAGAACATGCTCAAATCTCCTGAAAGGGTGTTTGGAACGACATCGGTCGGCACCAACCTTTGCGTTTTCGCGGCGTCTGCTGTTGTCACAGCGTCTATGGTGGGGGCTTTCGGCGAGAAAGCCGACTTATACTCTTTTCTTATCATGGGGCCGGTCACGCTGATACTGGGCGAGATTGTTCCAAAAGCGATCTTCCGGTATAACGCGGAGGCCCTGTGGCCTTTTGCGGCGAAACCCCTTGAGCTTGCGCAGAGGCTTTTCGCGCCCGTTCTTGCGGTTACTACGGTCGTATCTCAATTCGTTCTGAAAAGAATTTTTCTGCAACGTGAGGTGTCGGCTACGATCATCACCCGTGAAGAGATTCTTCTTCTCGCCAAGCTCAACCAGAAAAAGCTGGAGCTCGACACGGAAGAAAAAAAGATGATAGACAGGATTTTCGAGTTTAAGACAAGCTGTGTGGAGACGGCGATGCAACCGCTGATAAATATCGCCGCCGTCTCAGAGTCGACAACCCTCTCGCAGGCCAAAGCCATCATAGCGGAAACGGGATATTCCAGGCTCCCTGTTTATCATGATCGCATTTTTAACATTGTCGGCATCGTCAGCGCGTTCGATATTCTCCGCCAGGCCGACCTTAACGCCCAGGTGGTCAAAATCATGAGCCCGGCCTACTACACGCCCTACAGCAAAAAGAATTCGGAGCTTTTAAAAGAGATGCAGGAGTCGGGCGTTCACATGTCTGTGGTTGTGGATGAATACGGCGCCGCTATCGGCGTAATCACGAACGAAGACCTGCTTGAGGAGATCGTCGGTGAAATTGAGGACGAGTACGACCAGCCGGTTAAATCATACGAAATTCTTGGCGCCGGCAGGTATCTTTTCGACGCGTCGATCGAAATAGACAGCATAAACGAGGATCTGGATTTAAGCCTGCCCACTGGCGACTATGAAACGCTGGCCGGTTTTTTGATGGAAGCTATAGAGGATATACCCAAAAAAGGGGCGAAAATAGGCGTAGGGGCTTACCTGTTTATAATCATGGACGCCGACCGGCGAAAAATAAAATCGGTGGAGCTTACCGACCTTAGAAAAAGCTCGGACGGCCCGGAGGGAAAAACAGATTCGCCGGATACGGCCGGATACGGATAGATGACCATTGAAGCCGGGGCCGCTTTATCGTCCGTAACAAGCGGCGCAAGACTAAACGAAACAGACGCGCTCTGGCTTTTCGAGTCGAGCGACCTCCTCGCCATCGGACAGGCGGCCCATACTGTACGAATGGCGAAAACCGGCCAGAACGTGGTGACATACATTATCGACCGGAATATCAACTACACAAACTACTGCGTTTCCGGGTGCGAGTTTTGCGCTTTTTACAGGGTCGATGGAGATGGGGACGAATACACCATTACGCCTGAGGAGCTGAACAAAAAAATAGAAGAGACAATCGGGCTTGGCGGCGCCCAGATTCTTATGCAAGGGGGGCTTCACCCCGATCTTGAAATCGAATGGTACGAGAAAACTTTAAAAAGCATAAAGCAAAAATATAAAATTCATATACACGCCTTCTCACCGCCGGAGATAATCCATATAGCAAGTCTTAGCGGCATCGGAATCGTCGAGACCATCGCAAGGCTCAAAGACGCCGGACTCGACTCGATCCCCGGTGGCGGAGCGGAGATATTAAGCGACCGCGTCCGCGACCGGCTGAGTCCGGGCAAATGCGCCGCCGATGAGTGGATAGAAGTGATGCGCGAGGCGCATAAGCAAGGCCTGCGGACAACAGCCACCATGATGTTCGGCCATATCGAGACGCTGGAGGAAAGAGTCGAGAGCCTGAAACGAATCCGTGACCTGCAAGATGAGACCGGCGGGTTCACAGCGTTCATCCCCTGGCCGTTTCAGCCGGAGAACACGGCGATGCCCGGCGTCCGGCCTAGTGGCGGGTTCGACTATCTAAAGACGCTGGCCATCTCGCGCCTTTACCTCGACAACATAGACAACATTCAGGCGTCATGGGTGACCCAGGGCGCGAGGGTGGGGCAGATGGCGCTCTTGTTCGGCGCCAACGACATGGGCTCGACGATGATAGAGGAGAACGTGGTAAAAGCCGCCGGCGTATCGTTTAACCTGTCGGAAAAAGATATCCGGCAGATTATAGAAAGCGCAGGATATACACCGAAACGACGGAATATCTATTACGAGATTCTGGATTGAAATAAGGGGACCTCTAAAAAGCGCTTTCGTGGCGTAATCGAGCGAAAATTCGTCCAAGTTTGGACGAATTATGGTTTAATTACAGCCTATGTCCAGGTCAGTGTTCGTTTTCGCATCCCTTCTGGCGCTCTTTGCGCTCACGTCGACCGCCTTTTTTTCAACGGCCACCGCCGCCCAGAATAAAAAGAAGAAAGGCCGTCCCCCCGCTACTGTCCTGGTGGCCGAAATTGTGGAGAAAGAGGTTTCAGCCTCCGTTGAGCTGGTCGGGTCGGTAAGAGCGTTCACCGACGTAACCGTTTCTGCGGAGACTACCGGTAGAGTGGAGAAGTTTTCAAAACGTGAAGGGGCCGCAGTAAAAAAAGGAGAGACGGTCTGCCTGCTCGACAAAACCATAAATAAAATCAGGGCCCGTGAAGCCAAAGGGCGGCTCGATTTTGCTATCGCCGATCTTAAAAAAGCAGAGCTTGCGGCGATAAGGGCCAAAGACCTGTATGGCGAGAGGGTCGCCTCGCTTGAGAATATGCAAAACGCGGAGCTGGATGTCGAATCGAAGAAATCGAACATGGATCTGCGGTTGGCGGAGCTTGACCAGGCAGAGTATGAGCTTGAAAGGACAAGCATAAAAGCCCCCTTTGGCGGGTTTATCACGAAAAGACACGCCGACACCGGCGCTTGGGTGGAAAAGGGGGATAATATTTTCGACATCGTTAACACCCGTAAAGTAGAAGTCATAACAGAGATACCGGAGCATTTAATATCCGTAGCCGGCGATTCCAGGGAAGTCCAGGTAGCGTTGGACGCTTATCCAGGTAAAATGTTCGCAGGGAAAATCGCCGCGCTCGTCCCCAAAGCCAATAAAAAGACACGCACCTTCCCGGTGCGTATAGTTCTTGATAACCCGGAGTTTCTTATCAAGGCCGGAATGTTTGTCCGCATCAGCATTCCGTTGGAAGTTAAAAAAAAGGCGCTCCTGATACCGCGAGACGCAGTGGTCTGGAGGTTCAGAAAAGCGCTGGTGTTCACCGCCGACAAGGAAGGCAAAGTAAAATCGTATCCTGTCACCCTTGGCAGGCAATATGGGGAGTGGGTTGTGGCGAAAGGAAACATCAGAGCGGGGATGAAGCTGATTGTCTCCGGCAACGAAATTCTTCGCGACGGGCAGATGGTGATGGTGGCGGGCGAGAAAAAGCTTTGACCGGCTTCCCGCCCCATTAAAGCCTATGTGGATCATCCAGTTTTCCATTCGAAACCCGGTCACAGTAATTGTGACGACGCTTCTGGTGGGACTGTTCGGCGCCCTGTCGCTTTCCAAAATACCGATCCAGATGAAACCGACCGTAGACAAACCGGAAATCAAGATAACCACCACCTATCCAGGCGCGGCCCCCCAGGAAGTAGAGGAGCAGATCACAATTCCGATGGAAGAAAAGCTACAGGCTGTCGAGGGGCTCAAAAGGCTTACGTCCTCCTCCACCGAAGGCAGATCCAACGTTGAGCTGGAGTTCGAGTGGGGCGTCAACAAAGACATCGCCGTGGTCGATATTATAAAACGGCTGGCGAGGATAAAAGACTGGCCAGAAGACGCTGAAGAGCCGATCATCTACGCCGGCACCAGCTCCGAAAGAAGGCCTATCTACTGGGCGACCATGCGCGGCTCCATGCCGGTCAACAAGATGCGCCAGGTGGGCGACGACTTTATCGTTCCGAAGTTCGAACGGATCGAAGGCGTGGCCGAGGTGCGCGTTTACGGCGGCGAGGAGCGCGAGATACAGGTTGTTGTCGATTTCAAGGCGTTGTCGGCCAGAGGGTTGAGTGTCAGAGATGTCGGGCTGGCCCTGGCACGCGAAAACATGAATGTGCGCGGCGGGCATATAGACCAGGGCAAGCGCCGGTATCTTGTCCGCACGGTGGGGCTGTTTAAAAATATACGCGACATAGAGTCGGTAATCATAAAAAAAGATCGGGACAGAGCTCCCGTTTATATCCGCGACGTGGCCAGGGTCTATGACACATTCAAAGAGCGAACCGCCATGGTGCGGATCATGGGCCAGCCGGCTATCGCGTTCGGCATAGTGAAAAAAACCGGGTCGAACACGATTCAGGTTGTCGAAGATGTCGAATCGACCATAAAAAAAATCAACAAAGCGCTCAAATCCCAGGGGGTCGCCATATACGAAAGCTACGATTCCTCTGATTACATATGGGAGTCGATAAATTTTGTGGTCTCAAACCTCGGTTACGGCTCATTTCTCGCCGTCGCCGTACTCATGCTTTTTCTCAAATCGTTTCGGAGCACACTGATTATTGGCGTTTCGATTCCGATTGTCATCATGGCCGGTTTTAGCCTGCTCGGCCTGTTCGGCAGAAGCCTGAACATCGTATCGCTCGCTGGAATGGCGTTCGCCGTCGGGATGGTGGTCGATAACGCCATTGTTGTGCTGGAGAATATCTACCGCCACCTTCAGATGGGCAAACAAAGAGCGCAAGCGGCGCTGGAAGGCTCTCTTGAAGTGTGGGGGGCGGTTCTGGCCTCAACGCTGACCACGCTGGCGGTTTTTATTCCGATTATTTTTATCAAAGAAGAGTCGGGCCAGCTGTTTAAAGATATAGCCATCGCTATCTCCTGTTCGGTTGTGGTCTCGCTGATTGTCTCCGTCACGCTGATACCGATGATGGCGGCGAGGTTTCTGGATGTTGGAACTTTGTTTAAAGGAGACAGGCAGAGGAAGTTTCTCGATATTCTAAAGATCGACTATATAGGATCCGGGATAGGGAGATTTTTTATCTGGATTGTGGAAAAACTGTCCGGCTCCTCGCTCAAGAAAAAAATCGCCTTCACCGCCGTTATAATCGCCGTGGCTCTTGCCACAATTCCGCTGACGCCGAAAATGGAGTATCTGCCCAAGGGAAACCGGAACCTGATATTTACAATCTTCAAGCCGTATGTGGGCGCCAACATGGAGACAACCCAGGAATTTTCAGACGCTATCGCGGATAAAATCCTGGCCGTGCCGGAAGTCAGATACATTTTTCACGTCGTCTCCGACCAGTTCAGCGGGATCGGCGCCAGGGTGAACGCCGACAGCCGACTTAACATCGCCGAAGTTACCATGAAAATCAACAAAGCTATCGCCGGCTCGCCAGGCTTTAAGTATGTGATGGCTTTTCAGTCGCCTCTTTTCTCAAGAATAATGGGATCGGATATGGAAATAGAAGTGCGTGGTCTCGATTTCGACAAGATCGCCTCTATCTCCGGCAATATACAAAAAAAGCTTTACAGCACAAAAGGCGTTCTTTTCGTCCGCTCGAATCTTGAGACAGGCTCGCCGGAATATCAGGTGCGGATAGACAGGGAAAGAGCGGCCGATCTGGAAATGTCGGTAAGCGATATCGCTGAAGTTGTGGAGACGCTGGTGGCGGGAAAAAAGGCGACTCTGTTTAAAATAGGCGGCGAGGAGTATGATGTCACCGTCAAAGGCGCCGAGGAGGCGTTTTTAGACCTGCAATCGCTTAAGAACATCATGATATACGGCGACGACGGAATCGCCGTAAGGCTCGATTCGCTGGCCAAAATAATCGAGACTACCGGCCCGTCGCAGATAAACCATATAGAAATGGACAGGGCCGTCTCCCTTAAAGTCACCAAAAGTCCTTTCACGCCCCTGCAGGCGATGGTCGAGTCGATAAACGAGCAGGTGCTAGACCCGATCCGCAAAACTCTCGGTTATGGCTATTCCCTCTCTATTTCCGGCTCCGCCAGCGACCTTAAGGCCACAGCCGATGTCCTCTCCGGCTCTTTCGCCCTGGCGGTGATAATCGTCTATCTGCTCATGGCGGCCCTGTTCGAGTCGTTTCTCTATCCTTTGCTGATAATGTTCTCGGTGCCTCTGGCCGCCTCCGGCGCAATTCTGGGCGTGGTTCTGACCCACTCTAGTCTCGATGTGCTTACGATGCTGGGGTTTATCATCCTGACCGGGATCGTGGTCAACAACGCAATACTGCTTATCCATCAGGCTGTTATGAATCAGCGCGAGTATGGCATGAACGCTAAAAAGGCAATAATAGAAGCGGTCAAGACCCGCATCCGCCCCATTTTTATGAGTTCGATCACAACCGTTTTCGGCCTTTTACCGCTTGTGATAAGAGGAGGCGCCGGATCGGAGCTTTACTCCGGCCTCGCCTCGGCGATAGTTGGCGGATTGACAGTCTCCACAATATTCACCCTGGCCCTTGTACCGGTTCTCTATTTAATCCTCGCCGACCTGAGGGGCGAGAAAGTATCAGCTCCGACAACGGAAGCGTGATATCACCGCTTGCTTTGCCCATCGGCCCTCATCCTTATATAATGTATTCAACCCGATGAATCAGGAAGATGGAAAGAAAATGGAAATAATCCTTGTAGTGACAGGCTCCATAGCGGCGTATAAAGCGGCCGATATCGCGCGCAGGCTCATCGACGAGGGGTTAAAAGTTAGCGTGGCGATGACGAGTAACGCGGAGAAGTTCATTGCGCCTCTTACTTTCGAGGCGTTAACAGGATCTCCGGTTTTCCGCTCCGGGTTCCCGCTTCCGGGAGAGGAGCCGATGGGGCATATAACCTTTAGTCGCGGGGCACAGCTTGCCCTTGTCGCTCCCGCCACCGCCAACTTTATCGGCAAACTGGCCAATGGCATAGCCGACGACAACATATCGACAATGCTCATGGCCTCCGGCCTGCCTCTTCTCGTGGCTCCTGCCATGAACGAGAAGATGTATAACCACCCTGCGGTGAAACAAAACATAGACACGCTGGAACAAAGAGGAGCTATATTTATCGGCCCGTCGAAGGGAGCTCTGGCCTGCGGCGATGTGGGAGAGGGAAAACTCGAAGACGTGGAGGCTATAACAAGCCGTGTGATCGAAGAGCTTGAGCTAAAGCGCGACCTTCGAGGTTTGAAAATCATTGTCACAGCAGGGGGGACAAGAGAGCCTATAGACCCGGTTCGATTTATCGGTAACCGCTCTTCTGGAAAAATGGGGATCGCCATAGCAAAAGCCGCCGTTATGCGTGGCGCCGAGGTGTGCCTGATAGCCGGAGCGCTGGAGGTCGATCCGCCGGAAGGAATACAAACCGTAAAGGCCGAGACAGCTGAAAAAATGTTGGAGCAAGTAAGCGCCCGTTTCGATGGCGCCGACGCTCTGATTATGTCAGCCGCAGTCGGCGACTATCACACCGCGCATGTCCCGACCGGGAAAGTAGGCAAAAAAGAGGAGTGGGATATAAAACTGGTTAAAAATCGGGACATCATTTCAGAAATGAGCAGGCGTAGCCGAAGCGGGCAGGTGATCGCCGGATTCGCGGCGGAAACCGACGACATTGAAAAGCGGGGGCGCGAAAAACTTTTAAGGAAAAATATGGATATGATAGTGATTAACGATGTTTCGCGCTCCGATATCGGCTTCGGCTCCGACGAAAACGAGATTACTATAATCACCCGCAAAGGAGAGACGCGCAAAACTTCGAAAATGGCGAAATCGGATATCGCGGAAATCATTCTCGATTGTCTGGCGCGGCTTGTCACCGGCGGGGAAACGGTATCCGGGCGGAAGGTTTGTAAATAGTGCGCCGTGATGAGATATTGTCAGAGAAACTGGCCCGGCTCAAACTCCAGCTTGAAACACTTAAACTTCATGGGCACCAATATGTCGAATTTTCCGGCAATAATAACTGGATCGCAAAACTCAGAGACGAGGCGTCCGTCTTTGCTCCCGCCCCGCCAGCCGGGTCCACAAAACTTAAAGATAATGTGGCTGTAGTGACGCCCGGTAAATCGTCCTCAGGCTCCGGGGAGCTTGACCTCATCGCCCAGGAGGTAAAATCTTGCGAACTATGCCCGCTCGCCAAATCCAGGACAAACACAGTCTTTGGCGTAGGAGACGCCAAGGCCCGGCTCATGTTTATCGGGGAAGCGCCGGGCCGGGATGAGGATTTAAAAGGAGAGCCGTTCGTAGGCCGGGCGGGCGCGCTTCTTACCAGAATGATAAAAGGCATGGGGCTTGAGCGGGGGGATGTTTATATAGCCAATATAATAAAATGCCGTCCGCCGAAAAACCGTAATCCAGAGCCGGTTGAGGTGGATAACTGTGAGCCTTACCTGAAACGTCAGATAAATATTATAAAACCGGAAATCATTTGCGCGCTCGGCGCGGTGTCTGCCCAGACGTTGCTTAAAACCAAAACCCCGATCTCAAAATTACGTGGCAGGCTCCATCAATATCAGGGCGCGCCCCTGTTACCGACCTTTCATCCGGCCTACCTGCTAAGAAACCCGTCAGCCAAAACAGAGGCGTGGAGCGATCTTCAAATGATTATGAAAAAACTTGGGCTGAAAATCCCGGATAAATAATAGCGTCTATGAGAAAGATAAAAGGTTACGAGCGGGGAGGAGAAAAGCGGAGTTTTTTAAAAACTTTATTTGTGGCGGTCTCGGGTTTTTT
>ENA-ORDP01001219-ORDP01001219.1-marine-sediment-metagenome-genome-assembly--contig:-NODE-1219-length-14555-cov-2.665448_pt1 | contig 14555 bp, 10 predicted proteins | sample MGYA00248627_ERZ508539 | MGnify/ENA primary metagenome ERZ508539 (study PRJEB26208, sample SAMN05571518) | marine sediment metagenome | biome: deep sea; feature: Hydrothermal vent; material...
CGGCGACACTACGGTTTGCGCTTTTCTACCCAGTACCCGTTCGATTTCATGGGCCACGGCCAGAACCACCGGGGCGTCTTCCTCGGTCATGGTCGGCGGCACTTCCATCATGTCGCGGAGGGTGTAGGAAAACTGCTCCCGGTCGCGGCGCAGACTTTCCAGAATATCCACCACTTCGGCTTTCACGTCGTCGATATTTTCTTCGATCAGGAAGCGCCGGTCCAGCACCATGCGGCAGCTATCGGCGACCAGAGCCGCAGGCAAGCCGATAAAATCCTCGCCCAGCCCACCATGCAATGAATTGATGTTCAGGGTCGATTGTCTGGCCCCTTCGGGAACCACCGGCATGGTCGTTTTTTTGCGCTCCAGGGCCGGGTATAAATCCTGCTCAATGCGGGCGAGGAACGCCCCCATTTGGCGGATGGCGCTGTCACCCAGAAAGGGCATGGAGCCGTGGGCGATCTTGCCACGGGTTTCCACTTCCGCCCACCACACCCCACGATGACCGATGCACACCCGGTCCACGTTCAGAGGTTCGGGAATGATCACATGATCGACCCGGGGTTTGGAAAAATAGCCATTTTCGGCCAGGTAGGCGACGCCGCCATAGCCGCCGCTTTCTTCATCGACCGTGCCGGAAATTTCGATCGCTCCGGGAAAGTCCCGGCCATGTTGTTCCAGCAGCGCTTCCACCGCGACAATGGCGGCGGCCAGGCCACCCTTCATGTCACAACTGCCGCGACCGTAGACCTTGCCGTCTTTGACCACCCCTTCGTAAGGATCAACGGTCCAGCCCAGGCCCGGTTCGACCACATCGATGTGGCCATTGAAATGCACACAGGGGCCCGACCGATTGCCTTCGATCCGGGCGATCACATTGGTTCTGGGATATTTGTCGCTGTCGCCGATGGCATCCTGGCCGCGTACATATTCTATTTCAAAACCCCGCCTGGCCAGTCTATCGCCTATAAGCCGGGCGCACGGGGTATAGGCATCGCCGGGCGGATTGACCGTGGGAATGCGAACCAAGTCGCGGGTCAGGGCGACCACTTCGTCTTCTTTATCCAGAATTCGTCGGCTCAGAGAGTCCATGCCATTCCCTGATATTTGTTGTTATACAAACGATTATTGGGCCGCTTTTATTCTCTGTCAAGGCACTACGATCCGATTGGATCAACAAGGCCACACCGGAAATCAGGATAACGGCACCGGCGAAGGTTCCGCCAGTTAATACGAGACCGGGTCGGTGGTCATTTTGGCAAATCGCTGAGCCTTGGCGCTGGGGCGGCCCACTTTCACCCTGATCTGCGCCGTGATCGGGGCGCAAGCTTACGATGGGCATATTTGATTGATGCCCGCTTCGATGGCATCACCCAGGCGGCTGGCGATTTCAACCACCTGGTCGCCGGTCACAATAAAAGGTGGAGCGAGCAGAACATGATGGCCGCGAACGCCGTCTGCCGTGCCCGCACTGGGGTAGCAGATCAGGCCCCGGTCCATGGCCTCGGCCATGATGATCTTGTCCAGCTTGCAGGCCGGATCAAAGGTTTCCCTGGTTGCCCGGTCGGCGACAAGCTCGACTCCCCAGAACAGACCCCGCCCCCTGATTTCACCCAGGTACGGCTGATTGCCCAGTCGTTCGGTCAGGGCTTTCTGGAAAGCCGCGCCTTGCCGCCTGACGTTATCCAGTAAATTGCGCTTGCGGATGGTGCGCTGCACCGCCAGGGCGGCGGCACAAGCCGTCGGGTGACCCATATAGGTATGACTGTGGCGAAAAGCCCCGGAGCCATCGCGGATGGCATCGAATATTTTACCCGATACCAGGGTCGCGCCAATCGGTTGATATCCAGCCCCCAAACCTTTGGCGACGGTGATCATATCCGGCGCTATGCCCTCCTGTTCACAGGCGAACGTGGTGCCCGTGCGGCCCATGCCGCACATGACTTCATCGAGAATGAGCAAAATATCGTACTGGTCACAAATTTCGCGGATGCGTTTGAAATAACCGGGCACCGGCATCAGCACACCGGCCGAGGCCCCGCCGACGGTTTCGGCGACGAAGGCGCAAACTTTTTCCGGCCCGACTTTCAGGATTTCCGCTTCCAGTTCATTGGCCACTCGCTGGCCGTAATCCCGCTCGCTCTCGCCCGCCTGTTTTTCCCGGTAGGCGTAGCACGGTGCGATGTGGGACACCGGCATCAGCAGCGGCTCCACGGCGGCCCGGCGGAAGGTATTGTCCCCCACCGACAGGGCGGCCAGAGTATTGCCGTGGTAGGAGAGCCTGCGGGCGATAAAGTGATCTCGTTCACTCATCCCCCGTTCCACATAGTATTGCCGCGCCATCAGGATCGCGGCTTCGACCGCTTCCGACCCACCGGATACGAAATAGACCCTATCCAGACCCGCCGGGGCGGCTTCGACCAGCAATTCGGCCAGTTCTTCGCTGGGTTGGGAAGAAAAAAAACTGGTGTGGGCGAAGGCGATTTTATCGACCTGGTCTTTAATGGCCCGCCGCACATCGGCATCGGAATGACCGAGGCACGACACCGCCGCCCCGCCCGAAGCATCCATGTAGCGCTTGCCGGAAGCATCTTCGATAAATATACCATCGCCCTTGACCGCGATGGGCAGACCCTGGCCGGGGCGGCGGTGGAAAACACGGCTCATGAGATTTCTCCCTTAGCAATCCAGGGTGTTGTCACGTTCCCATTTCGACAGGTGGGCGCAATAAGATTGCCAGTCTTTCATTTTCAGCCTGACGTAACTGTCTACCGCATCGGCCCCGAAAGCGTCTTTCAGGACCTGGCTTTTTTCGGTCAGGCGCAGGGCGTCGAGCAGGTTGAGAGGCAGTTTCTTGCCGCCCTTGACCTTGTCGCCTTCGGCGTACATGTCGATATCCATGCGCTTGCCGGGGTCCCGATTGTTGGCAACGCCGTCCATGCCTGCGGCCAGTATTGCGGCCTGGCACAGATAGGGGTTGGTCGCCCCATCGAGCAAGCGCAGTTCGAACCGACCGGCTTCCGGCACCCGGATCATGTGGGTCCGGTTGTTGCCGGTCCAGGTCACCGTGTTGGGGGCCCAGGTCGCCCCGGACGTGGTGCGCGGGGCATTAATGCGCTTGAAGCTGTTGACCGTCGGATTGAAGATCGAACACAGTTCCGGGGCGCTGTGCAGTATGCCGCCGAGGAATTTGTAGGCCAGCTTCGACAAACCGTTTTCGTCCCTGGTATCCAGGAACAGGTTTTTCCTGCCTGTTTTATCCCACACGGATACATGGCTGTGGCAGCCGTTGCCGGTCAAATGGCTAAAGGGTTTGGGCATAAAGGTCGCCCGCAGGCCGTGACTTTCGGCGATGGTGCGGGTCATGTATTTAAAGAACGTGTGCTTGTCGGCGGTGTTCAGGGCATCGTCGTAATCCCAGTTCATTTCGAACTGGCCGTTGCCGTCTTCGTGGTCGTTCTGGTAAGGATTCCAGCCCAACTGCAACATGCAATCACAAATTTGCGAGACCACATCGTAGCGGCGCATGAGCGCGCTTTGGTCGTAACAGGGCTTTTCCTGGGTATCGAGAGTATCGGCAATGGCCGAGCCGTCGGCGTTGGTTAAGAAGTATTCACATTCGACCCCGGCCTTCATGCGCCAGCCTTTTTTCTGAGCCTTGGCCAACTGGTTTTTCAGCATCACCCGGGGAGAAGATGCGACCGGCTTGCCATCCATCGACAAATCGCTGGCCAGCCAGGCCACTTCCGGCTTCCACGGCAACTGAATCAGGCTATCGGGATCGGGAATGGCGAACATGTCCGGGTCGGCCGGGGTCATGTCCAGCCAGGCCGCGAACCCGGCGAAACCGGCACCGTTTTTTTGCATCCCGGCGATGGCGCGGGCCGGAACCAGCTTGGCCCGCAGCACCCCGAACAGATCGACAAAGCTGATTAAGAAGTATTTGATTTTTTTCTTTTTGGCGATGTCCGCCAGATTATTAGCCATTTGTTGATCCCCCCAATAGGTTTCCCCTGTCGTCTGACAGAGCATATTAAGACTTAAGGCGTGCTCCCGCCAACGGGATTCCCGTGGCGCGGGATGTCTTGATGGTGATCGAGCGCAGGTCTTCCGGCTCCAGGTTATGCACGTTTGTTTTGCCCGTACAGCGGGCCATGATCGCCGCCTCGCCGGACATGGCATTGAGCAACATGGCGGCGGCTTCGGCCCGGTCGTCTGGCGAATAATCCGATCCGAATTCCAGCGTCTGATTTTGCACCCGGCCACCCACGGCAAACCCCATGGCGGCCCCGACGATCATCACGTTGGCCCCCAGGCCGATCAGCTTGGCCCCATCGGTGCCGGTACGGACGCCGCCGAAATAGGCGATATGCAGATCTTCTTCCCGGTTCATGCGGCGCATGATGGCGATGGTATCGCGGATCACCGTCAAATCCGGTTCGCCGGACAGTTCCGGCCAATTCGCCGTGACCGGGCCATTGCCCTGCAACAGCAGCAAATCAAATTTATTGTCCAGCGCGAACGGGATCGCCGCTTCCAGATCATCGATGGACACCGCCAGTCCTTGCGGCACACTGGTGCCCTTTTTGACTTTGGTAACGGCACCCGATCGGGGGCAGTGAACCTGGATTGCGGCACCTTCGGCAGGTGTATCACCTTGGCCAATCAACTGCACCCAGGGCACATCATCGGCCAACCGAGCCCGTCCCATATAGGCCGATCCGGCGCGACCGATACCATCGGCCAGGGCTGATTTGACTTCCACCGGGGCAGAATCAAAACCGGTGACCATGAACGGTAAATCCAGGGTCAGGTTATCGGTCACGGCGGTCTTGACGTTACAGGCGTCCCGGTAGGGATCGATCACTAGGCGCGACAGGTTGGCGGGCAGGAACACCAGATCATCGAAGGATACGCGAACGTCTTCTCCGTAGGGATCGTCCCGCGCTTGCAGGCGTTTTGCCAGGATCGCCCGTTGCGTTGCCACATCAACGGCGTCCGTGCGGGCCATGACGAAAATATCTTCACGGGTGTTGACCGTGTAATCGGCCGAGCCGGTTTCCGCGTCACAGCGGAAACACCGGGCCGCTTCGTCGCGGGCCTGGGAGTCCGTGTAGGTGGACATGATTTCGGGAAAGGTTTCCGGCGTCTGCCCCAGGCCATGGAACGGTTGTTCCTGCACCGGGAAAACTTCCCAATCCGGGTCCTGCGAGACCGGTACCCGGCGGGTCTTGAACGGGGTCCGGTAGGGCAGCGGGTTTTCCGTGCCATCCAGGAACGCCTTGATGTAATAGGCACTTCGGTGTCCGTGCTGCATGGCCATGACAATGGTCGAGCCGCCGAAAGCCCCGTCACCGGCGGCGAAAACCTTGCGGTCAGGCGTGGCCATGGTGTCCCAGTTGGTATGGACCCGGTCCCGGTTCATCAGGCCGTGGTCTTCCAGATCATCATTGGCCGCCGACTGGCCGACGGCCAGCACGACCAGGCCGCAATCCATATCGACTTCGCTGCCGGGGATGTTTTCGGGCCGCCTGCGGCCACCTTCGTCGGGTTCGCCCAGGCTGGTTTCGACGCAGCGCAGACTCAATCCGTTATCATCTCCGCTGACCGCGACAGGCTGCCTGTTGTAGATGATCTCAATGCCTTCTCGAAGGGCGTCTTCCAGTTCTTCCTTGCGGGCGGGAATTTCCTGGGCACCGCGACGATAGAGGACTTTGACCGTTTTGCCCCCATTCAGGCGCTTGGCGGCGCGGCAGGCATCCATCGCCACATCGCCGCCGCCGATAACCAGGACCGTGTCCGGCAATTGCGGTCGATCACCGCCATTGATACGGCGCAGAAATTCGACCCCATCGACCACGCGCGGATCATCGGCACCGGGGATTTCCATGGACTTACCCCACCAGGCGCCGATGGTCAGCAGCACCGCATGGTGCTTGTCCTTAAGTTCATCAAGACTGATGCCGCCTTCGCCCTGGGACGTAAGGGGCGTGCCCAAGTGGATTTTAATGCCGGGACAGCGGGTCAGCATCCGGTTCAGGTCTTCTTCGATGGTGCCCGGCGGCAGGCGGAAGGCGGGGATACCCCAGACCATCATGCCGCCCAGGCGGTCGGTCATTTCATAGACGTGGACTTCGAACCCGGCGACCGCCAAATCCTGGGCCGCAGTCAATCCGGCCGGGCCGCTGCCGACGACGGCGACGGTTTCCGGCCGACTGACCGATACGGGCGGCAAGCTGTGATCCTTGCCCAGTTTTTCCATGACGTAGCGTTTGAGATTACGGATGCCAATGGCCCCGTCGCTGTCGGCGCGACGGCAGGCCGGTTCGCACGGGGCATCGCAAACCCGACCACAGATGGAACTGAACGGATTGGTCGCCGTGATCGCCTCGAACGCTTTTTCGATTTCCCCGTCCCAGATATGGGCGATGTAGGACGGTGCGTCGGTGCCGACCGGACAGGCGACCTGACAGGGGGCCGGAACGAAGTGGGCCTCGCCCGTGTCATCGGCAAAGTTTTCCGGTGCGCACGCCGGGGCGACGCGGTCGATGTTGTAAACGTCATCCATTTCAGGAAACTTTCCGGTATTCAGGGGCGTAGGGCAGCCGGGTGATTTCGGCGGCTTCCGGGGTCAGGGCGACCAGATCATCGCGGCACAGGTCATGCACATTGGAGTGGCCCAAAGAATGAGTGATGGCGGCCAGTTGCCAGCGCATGGATTCAAGATAGGTGTGAATGTGGTGCGCCTCCACGTCTGTGTCGTAGCGTTTTTCGTGTTCCGGGTCCTGCGTCGCGATGCCGACCACGCATTGGCCGACATGGCATTGTAAGCAGGCAATACAGCCCCCGGCGATGATGGCGGCGGTGCCGATGCCAACCGCATGAGCGCCGAGCGCCAGGGCTTTAGCGGCGTCGATACCGTCTTTGATACCGCCCATGAGGACAATCGGCATGTCGTCGCGACCGCCCACTTCATCGAGGGAATCCATGGTTTCCTGAATGGCCGACAGGGTCGGGATGCCGACATATTCCAGCACTTCGTTACCGGCGGCCCCGGTCGAGCCTTGCAGGCCGTCGAGTTCAACAAAATCAAAGCCGTCTTTCCAGGCGATTTTAATATCGTCACGCACCCGCCCGGCACCCAGTTTGACGGATACCGGAATACGGTAGCCAGTGGCCTCGCGAAATTCCTCGATTTTAATGACCAGATCATCGGCCCCCAGAACATCCGGGTGGCGCGAGGGCGAGCGCAGGTCGATGCCTTCGGGAATGCCGCGAATGGTGGCGATTTCCCTGGTCACTTTCCTGGCCATCAACTGCCCGCCCAGGCCCGGCTTGGCCCCTTGGGAAATATAAATTTCCAGCCCGTTGGCCCGTTGCATGTCGTGAATATTCCAGCCCAGGCGACCGGACAGACACTGGTAGATCAACTGATCGGCCATCTGGCGCTGGGCATCCATCATGCCGCCTTCGCCGGTGTTTTCCGATATGCCGGATAGTTTCGAGGCCAGGGCCAGGGCCAGTTTGGTCGATTTCGACAAGGCCCCATAACTCATCGGGGCGATCATCACCGGCATACTCAAGGAAATCGGTCTGCCGCCATTGCGGCCACCCACTTCCGTTGCCATCGCTACCTTGTCGATCACCTGGGCATCGATGTTTTGCAGCGAAATTTTATGCTTGAAGGCCAGGTCAGACAAATGAGGCAGGGGCCTGGACGTGCCATAGCCGCGAATACGGTAGCGGCCAATGATCGATTTGACGTGGATATCTTCCTGGACCTTTTCATTCCAGTAATCGGATTTGCCCGAGGCGACGAAAAACGGCACGTTGCGCACCCGTGGTTCGATCTTGTTGTAGCGCAGGTTCTTGCCCGCATTGACGACTTTTTGTAGACGCCCCGCAAAAGAGATTTCATAGCGGTCGAGGAATTCACGTATTTCGTTTTGCTCGGCCTCGGGCAGATCGATCTGATGGGCATCGGTGCCGAGAGAATCGATTTTGCCGCCGACATAAATAGTGCCGCCGGTCATGTCCTGGCCGACCTTTTCGCCCGATGCACCGAGAATGATAATGCGGCCGCCATACATCATGTAACCGGCCATGAAATTGGCGTTCCCTTTGGCCAGGAGAGTGCCTTCCTTCATCACCTGGCCGGCTCGTGATCCGATGTTGCCATGAACCACCACTTCGGCCCCGCGAATGGCCACGGCGGCAATGGCGCTGGCGTTACCGCGCACCACGACAGACCCGCCGAGCATGTTATCGGCCAGGCCCCAGCCGACATTGTTATCGATTTCATATTGTCCGCCGTCGCTCAGCCCGGCACAAAAATAACCCGCCGACCCTTTGATCCTGACTCTAATCGGATGCACCAGGCCGACACCGATATGGTGGCGCGCGTCCGGATTGATGACAACGACATCTTCACCTTCGGCCCCATAGTTGCGGATCAGTCCGTTGGCATCGCGGACGCTGGTTGTCGCTAGATCGATCGTTGCCATGTGCCGTAAGATCCCGGAGGTGGTTCCGAGGTGCTCAGCGCCTCGCCCGGAAACAGTTTGTTGAGAGAGACCTCTTCCGAGGCGATGGCGATCAGGTCGTCGTTTTCGAACTTGACCATGGGCTTGGCCGCCAGGTGATCCTTGGCGAAACCGATTTCATCACGGGTCGAGACCAGAAACGAAAACGTGCCGTCCATATCGTCGATGGACGTTTTCAAAGCATCGGTCAGTTTTTCCCCCTGGCTCAATTTGTCGGCCAGGTAGACGGCGATCAGCTCGCTGTCGTTGTCGGTGTTAAACTCGAAGCCGCGTTTGACCAGGCGGCGGCGCATTTTCCAGTAATTGGTGATCTGGCCGTTGTGGACGATGGCGATATCGGCAAAGCCGGTGGCCCAAAACGGGTGCGAGGCCTCCGGGGCGACATCGGATTCGGTGGCCAGGCGAACATGGCCGATGCCGTGGGTGCCGTGAAAATCATCGACCCCGTAAACGTCGTCCACATCATGGGCGCCGCCGATATCCTTGATGATATCCAGGCTTTCACCGATCGATACCACTTTCGCCACATGCTCCAACGCATAAGCCAACTTTTGCAAATCACCCTTGAAGCGCACCTCAAAGCGCCCGGTTGAACCGATGCGCTGTTCTTCGACCACTTCGGCCTGAAAGTCAGCCAGTTTGTCTTTAATGCGATCCAGGGTCTTGTCGCCTTCGGGGCCATCTTCGATAAAGAAGCGCAGGCGCAACAAATTTTCCTTCGGCTCATGATAGAGGGCGAAGCCGGTGGAGTCCGGCCCGCGATGCTGACAGCCATCCAACATAGCGATCAAATTCCTGCCGATGGCCGAGTCCACGGGTCCGTTTTTATAGAGAATGCCTGCGATACCGCACATATATTTCATCCTTGTCCAACAGATCTTTCGTTTAACCGAAACATCCCAGAAAGATCAATAGTAAGAAAATAATATTCTTGAGAGGAAAATACCAGCCCGTTTTTATATTTCCCTTAATCTGAATTTTCTCCGGCCGGATAACTGATGATCGAGAGGAACCTGATCGGCAATTTTACCAGATTTTCCGGGCCATGAGGGGCATCGGCATCGAAGAAAAGGGAATCTCCCGGTGCCATGGAATAAATCTGGTCACCATGGCGGTAATCAAGTTCACCCTCCAGCAAATGGACAAATTCCACCCCCTGATGTTGAAAGATGGGAAAAACGTCGGATTTTTCGCTCAGGGTGATCAAATAGGGCTCGACCGTGACGCTGCCGCCGACCGTGTGACCCAGCAGCCGGTAGTGGTGACCGGCCCGAGTGCCGCGTCGTTCGATCTCGATCCCTTCTCCGGCGCGGACGAAGCTGGCATCCCGTTCTTCTTCGAACTGGCGAAACAACGACGTGACCGGCACATTCAAGGCCCCGGCCAGGTTTTGCAGGGTCGACAGGGACGGCGATGTCAGTCCGTGTTCAATCTTTGACAGCATCCCCGCCGACAGGTGGCCCAGGCGGGCGACTTCGACAACGGTCATACCCAGACCTTTGCGAAAAGCACGTACCTGGCGACCGATGGCGACCTCCAGATTATTTTCCAGAGAGGTTCCGTTACTGTGAGGATTCTGCACCATTGGGTTTACCCTATACCACGGGCTGGTGGTCGCGCTTCCATTTATACATGCCCCCTTTCAGGACCTTCACCCCGGACACCCCCTTTTTGCCCAGTTTTCCGGCCAACCGGGTCGAGTAAAGATCGCTGGCGCAGACGAAAACCAGGGTCTGTCCTTCCAGTTCCAGCGCCGCCTGACTGTTTCCAAGTCGCTGTTCGACCTCTCCGGCGGTGACATTGATTGCGTCTTCGATGTGGCCGTGATCGAACTGTTTTTTGGGGCGCAGGTCGAGCACGGCGATGTCTTCCCCGCCCGCCCGCCGCCGGGATAGGTCGGCGGCAAGAATGTAGGTCACCTTGCCGAAAACCTTTCGCGACAGGATCGGCAGCGCCATCAGGAACAACACCAGAAACAGCGGCAATAGCAGATAGGCTTCGAGATCGAAAAAGGGTTCCAGGTTGACCATTGTTCATCCATTAAAAAAAAGCGGCGGATGAGAATCATCCGCCGCTTGTTAGTATATCAAGTTCGTCTGATTAGAAATCCGAGGTGTGGCTCTTGACGGTTTCCAACAAGGATTCGGCGTTCGAAATTTCCATCGCTTTGCGCAATTTGGCCTTGTCGGAGAATTTTCTTTTTTCCTCCTCCAGGGCCGCATTTTCGTCTTTTATCTGTTTGATGTGCCAGATAATCCACGACGCAACCCCGATGATCACCAGCACGGTTTCCGTTCCGGGGAACGGATACAGTGTGCCGATGTCCAGGAGGTTCATGTTCCAGGTTTCAATTCCAGTCGACATAATATTTCCCCTGTTTTAATCGATCAGGCCGCGAGCGCGGGCTTCCGACAGTTCAGCTTCATAGACTTCCGCTTCGTCGAGATACCGGCCATGGTATTCGGCCAGATCGAGACCGGCGATTTCCACTTCTTCCGGAATCCGCAGCAAGTTCATTTTCTTCAAGATACCCGCGGCAATCCAGGCCGGCAGGAAGCCCAGCAAGCCAAACATGATCACGGCGCCAATGAACTGACCCCAAGGCGTGATCGGGGCGTAATCCGGATTCATCGACGACGGGTAACCCCACAGGACAAACCCGGCGATCACCACCCCGAAGAACCCGGCATAGCCATGCACGGCGACGGCACCAACGGCGTCGTCGATCTTGAACTTGCGTTCGACCCAAAAGTGCATCTTGTACATAAAGACAACACCCGCTGCGGCGATGATCATGGCCTGGATCGGATGGTACAGATCATTGCCGGCTGATGCCGCAATGATACCGGCCAGACCCGAAGAATAGGTCCAGAAGGCATCCCCCTTTGAGATCACAAAACCCATCATCATGCCACCCGATAGTGACATCAGGAAGTTCATGGTGATCGCCGATGTGGTTGTTGGCGTCAGGTAGATGGTGGTCGTCGTAAAGAACGACTTGTCCATACCGGCCGCTCCGCCAATATCGAAGATGGGAATATTGCAAGCCACATAGAAACCCCAGAAGCCCGTATAGATCAGGAACAGGCCAATGGTCACCAGCCACGGATTATGTGGCACGATGTTGCGCGGCGTGCCATCGGCGCGGAACTTGCCAATACGCGGCCCCAGGTGAACCAGAATCCCCAACGCGAAGCCACCGGCGATGGCGTGAATAACACCGGACGCATAAGCATCGTGATAGCCCAGAAGCTGCACCATCCAGCCATCGGGGGACCAGCCCCAGGCGGCATCGATGATCCACATGAAGGACCCGATCAGCACCGCCAGCAACCAGAAAGCACCGGACCGTATCCGTTCGATCACGGCCCCCGAGACAATGGAAGCCGCCGTCCACGAGAACAGCAGGAAGGCCGCCCAGAAAACGCCATTGATGCGGGCCCAGCCCATGGTGTCGTCAGCGGTCAGCGTATCCTGGAATGGTTTGCCGCCCAGGTGAGCGCCCATCAATTCCGACCATGGCGTCGCCCACGGGGCATCGATAACGCCGCCGGTAATGCCGGGCCCGTTGGCCCAACCGAAATAGATCCACCAGCCGAAATAAAAGAACGACACCGTGACCAGTGGAATGACCATGGTGTTCTTCATCAGCGTGTGCATCATGTTTTTCTTGCGCGACGCGCCGACTTCATACATGCAGAAGCCGACGTGAATCAGGAACATGAAAACCACCGTGATCCAGTAATAGACCTCGGTGAAAATAATAGTTAGAGCGTCAAGTGGATCACCCATTACTTCCCCTCCTTTGTGAAATCGTCCGGGTTTGCCAGCCTTTGCGGCGGCATCCCACAAACAACAAAAACATCCTCCCAGAAAATCGGGTCAAATGATTCATTAAGTCACTTTGAATTGACCTCGACCCGACTGCCGCAATAATAGCCAAGTGCGGCCCTTAAATTAATTAAGGTCATACAGTTAAATCGATTCTGGCACCCCACCACAAGATAATTTTTTTCATATAGGTAAACTTATTCGGTTCCGGCGGTGAGCAGGTCTTGCCGCGCTTTCTCCAGATGGCCTGTCATGACGGTCGCGGCACCATCCATATTGCGGGCCACCAAAGCCTCGTACAAGGCCCGGTGCTGGCGGTTATAGGCGTCTATGCTGTGGTTATTGAGGATCGATTTTTTCATCTGATCCCACTGGGCATGGGTGCGAACTTCGTTCAGCTTGACATACAACCAGGTGATCAAGCGATTGTGCGACGCCGTCGCCAGGGCCAGGTGAAAAAGTTCGTCCGCCCTGGAAAAACATTCCGGATCATCGCCGCAGGAATCGATTCGTTGCAGAATCCGGTGCAGTTTTTGCAGGTCCTGGCTGGTCGCATTGAGCACCGCCAGCCTGACCATCTTCGGCTCGATCGCCAGGCGACATTCGATCAGTTCCATGGGGCTGGTGACTTCAACAATGGTTCTGTCCGAACCATCATTCAGGTTAGGGCCGGGATCATGGGTGACGTACGTCCCACTGCCAATTCGTCGGGCCACCAGGCCCATGTCTTGCAACAGGGCCAGCGCCGTTCGTGCGGTTCCCCGCGACACGGCGAATGTGGTTGCCAAATTCCGTTCACTGGGCAACCGCGCCTGAAAGGCATATTGCCCATCCAGGATGGATCGCCGCAATTGCTGGGCAATGCCTGCCGATCCGGATTGGGGAGTATTTGGCACCATGGCATCGATTATAAGACCAATTTATACCAATGTGAAGTAATGGTTTAAATTGGTAAAAAAACACTGTAGGCTTTTACGGTCCTGAACAACCGCAAAAAGGTCCCCCATCATGGCTTTTCCAAGCCACGCCAGATACGTCATTATCGGTGCCGGGATTCACGGCCTGAGCACCGCCTGGCATCTGGCCAGAGCCTTGCAAGCATCGGGCAAGGGCGGTGGCGAAGATATTCTGGTGATCGACAAGACCGGCATCGCCGCCGGGGCCAGTGGCATCGCCTGCGGGGTTATCCGCAACAATTATTTCCAGCCCGCCATGCGCGAATTGATGGCCCATTCGGTTGATGTGTGGGAATCCGATGCCGAGGTATTTAGCTACCACGGGGTCGGCTATATGCAGATCAGCGCCGAAAGGATGCGTGAAAACGTCACCACCATATATGAGCAACAACGGGCCATCGGGTACGACTCCGTTTTTGTTGAAGGGGCCGAGGATACCGCCACCTATATGAAGGGCCTGCTTGATGACTGGCAGGCTACCGGGGTGACATCCGTGCTGCACGAAAAACGGGGCGGCTATGCCAACAACACGGCAGCCATGTATGGCCTGGCCGACAAGGCGGAAGCTTTGGGCGTAAGAATTCTAACCGGCGTCACGGTCATTGGCTTCGCCGCTGACAATACAAGCCCCGCCATTAAGGCGGTGGAAACCGACCGGGGCACTATCGAATGTGAACAGATCGTCGTCGCCCTGGGGCCCTGGGTCAAAAGTATCTGGGACATGCTGGACCTGCCCAAGACGGTGAATATCAAGGGTGGCGATGGCACCGTACACAAAGATGTTGCCATGTGGCGCTACTGGGCTTTGGAAGAAGGCACATTGGGGATTGATCCGGAAATTCAGAAAACCAATGATGGGGTCATGCCGCCGGTCATTCATATTGATTCCGACGCGCCGCTCTATTCCGATGTCGATGGCTCGCTGATCACCGACCAACTATGGGGCATTTATTACAAGCCGGATTTCAACTTCGGCGGCATCCAGGGCGGGGCCATGCCCTATGCGGTCAACAAAGGTGCCGACGATGTCGCGGTTGACCCTTACGGGGTCGATAGCCCGGAATTCAATGTCGATGACAACTTCGCCCACATGTGGTGTTCGGCCCTGGCCTTTTGCCAGAAACGATTCGAAGGCCAGATCAAACATTACAAGAACGAGCCGTCCGGCGGCATCGGCTGTTTCACACCGGATTCATTTCCCGTGTTCGACCGGTTTCGGGAAAAC
>ENA-ORDP01001220-ORDP01001220.1-marine-sediment-metagenome-genome-assembly--contig:-NODE-1220-length-14547-cov-4.076594_pt1 | contig 14547 bp, 15 predicted proteins | sample MGYA00248627_ERZ508539 | MGnify/ENA primary metagenome ERZ508539 (study PRJEB26208, sample SAMN05571518) | marine sediment metagenome | biome: deep sea; feature: Hydrothermal vent; material...
AGGCTGGCGAGGGCATGGGCCTTGAATTGCTCGTGTACCACACAACTGCCTTGCCACATGAGCATGTCGGCGCCGGTGACCGATTGCACGTAATCTCCCAGGTATTTGTCCGGGGCCCAGATAATGGATTTGCCGAGGCTGTGGAGGTGAGCGATCACTTCGGTGGCAATGCTTGAGGTGACCACCCAGTCAGCACGGGCCTTCACGGCGGCACTGGTATTGGCGTAGACCACGACAGTTCGGTCCGGGTGGGCATCACAGAACGGGCTAAAGGTCTCCACCGGGCAGCTGAGATCCAGTGAGCATTCGGCCGCCAGGCTGGGCATCAAAACGCGCTTTTCCGGGTTCAGGATCTTGGCGGTTTCCCCCATAAAGCGGACGCCGGCGACGATCAGGATGGAGGCGGGGTGCTCGTGGCCAAAACGGGCCATATCCAGGGAATCGGAGACCAGGCCCCCGGTTTCATCTGCCAGACGTTGTAAATCGGCATCGGTGTAATAGTGGGCCACTAAGACGGCATTTTTCTCTCGGAGTAATTGCCTGGCCCGGGCAAAGAGCGCTTTTCGTTGGGTTTCATCCGGGGCAGGCGGCAAGGCCACCGATTCTGCCAGTTTGCAGATCTGTTCATGTTTTACCGCGGGGGCTGTTGCTAAGGTGTCTGTTGTGCTGCTCAAGTTTTTCACCGCCCTGTTTTTCGAGCCATCGGTATACGATAGGCTAATCAATTTAGGCTATCAGGAAAAGTTCACATTAGAGATATAGGCTCACAATGGGTAAAAATAAAGTGTTGAGGCCATCGTTCGTTACGGTAAAGATATAAAATATAGGAATTACATATAGTTGCCATATATACTTAGAGGCGATTCTGGTATGGTTGGGTCTACAGCCTGACCATAATTTGTACAATTACTGGAACCTTTGCAAGGATCAGGCTTGAATGGGATGCATAAATGGATAAGCAAAAAATAATCGATAAAATCCACAAGTGCCTGCGCCTGTCTAAATCGGGTAATCCGAATGAGGCGGCGGCGGCCTTACGCCAGGCCCAGGCGATGATGCGGAAATACAATATTAGCGAGCAGGAAGCCCATTCTCAGGATATTCATGAGGCCACGGCGAATAGTGGTGGTTACTATACCCCCCCTTATTGGGCTGTCGCGCTCTCAGAGTTGATAGCACAGTCGTTCGAGTGTCGTGCCTATATCTCCCGTCGGGAGGAGCAGCATCCGGTGTTCCGGTTTATGGGGGTGGATTATAGTGCTGGGGTGGCGGCCTACACCTTTACAGTATTATTCAGACAATTACGTCGCAGTCGACGCCAGTATATGAATGGTCTGGGGCTCGAGGACAAGGCGGAGTGCCGACGTCAGGGCAACGTATTTGCCCAGGCCTGGTTGTTTCGGATTGCCAAGACGGTGGCAGAATTTAGTTCTGATCCGAGGAATGAAGAGGCCATTGATGCCTACGTGAAACAGCAGTACGGCGAACCACTGGATTGTGAGCGAGATCCGTCGGACCCTGAGTCCAGGGATTACGATGTTATCTTGTCTGGAATGCGTGCCGCGAATACCGTTGAACTGTTGCGCCCGATGAATGCCCGCCGCTCGGACGAATTGTTTATTGGGGAATGTGCCTGATATTCCTGCTATATTGTTATGGTTAATATGAATTGAGAGCACTTTTAGAATAATTTTGGTTTAGGGCGATATGTGCAGACAGTCGAGAATGCTTTTGTCAGTCAGAATTTCAAGGTTTAGGTGGTCAATGTGTCAGCCTCGTTAAGCTACACAATGGAAGACTTCAACAAAACAATACCGTGCAAATCGGTGTTAACCATTGGGCGTGACAAGGGCAGCGATATTGTGCTCGGTGACCTGATGGTCTCGCGTAACCATTCCATGATTCGTCGCATCGGTTCGGGCGATTATTACCTCATTGATGGCGGCAGCTCCAATGGCAGCTACGTCAACCAACAACGTGTCAGCATGCCCAAGCTACTCAAGCACGGCGACAAGATCACTATCGGTGGTATCGACTTTCTGTTTGAACAGGAAGTCGAAGAAACCACAGGAGAAGAAGCCATTGTGCTCGAGGACACGATTGTCCACGATACGCCTGAAATCAAAAAAATTACCATCGTGGTGGCGGACATCCGAGGTTTTACTTCGCTGTCCGAACAGATACCCATTCGCAGTCTGACCCGGTTAATGAATACCTGGTTTAATGAGGTCAGTGACGTCATTATCAAGCATGAGGGCATTGTCGATAAATTTATTGGCGATTGTGTGTTTGCCCGCTGGGAAGCGGACTCGGATGAAATCTCTACCATCGTCAGTGCGCTGAAGGCAGCGCAAGGTATCAGCACGGTGACCGAAAATCTTAACAATAATTTCGCTGAAATCACCGAGGATTTGCATATTGGTGTAGGCATCAATACCGGTGCGGCTTCTGTCAGTAATAGCGCTAACAATTCAGCCCTGGGTGATGCAGTGAATGTGGCGTTTCGATTAGAGAGTGCGACCAAGATGCTGGGTAAAGATATTGTCTTGAGTGAGTCGGCTTATCGCCATTTTCCACCGAAGTACTGGAAAGATCAGGAACAGAAAATCCGGGTGAAGGGCAAGCGTGATCCGATACGTATTTTTGCTATCGACTTTGATGTTATTCCCAACCTGATTACGGCCATCAAGCGACAGAATAAACTTAAATAACCCGCCACGCTCGTATATTTGTACTGATTGTATTTTTACTGGGGTTCTGTAATAACATTCAGCTTCGATTCAGTTAAGCCGTCTTAGACTGAACGAATGAGACTGTCCCTTTTGCGTTTGACTATTATCGTCCTGTTATCAGGATTGCTCCTGGCCTGTGCGCAGCAACCAGTGTCACCGGGGCCCGAGTTGGCTTCGGGTTATGTGTCTGACGTTGACTGCTATGGCAATCCTGATAGTGAGTATTGTTATAATCAGGAACATGGGCACCACGATGCGGCCGCGGGTTTATTTGCGTATATTATTTTCAGGCTGGTGGTGGAAGGTATGGTCCACGCCGTCTTTTATCACTAGGCTGGTTTCAGAAAATTATTTATTTTTGTTCGGGTGCAGGTAAATACTCATCTCCTGCATCGCATTTTCCATGGAAACCTTGATTTCTGTTACAATGGTATTGGCCTGATCGGCATATGACCAGTCTTTGTGTTCAGGATTCGCTGACTGGATCGCGGCTTGACCTCGGACGAGGATTTCTACTTTATCTTCCGGCAGGAATTGCTCCAGAAACACGTAAGCCTGGATTAGGCTATTTCGTGTAATATCATCCAGGTCATCGAGTTCCCAGATGAGTGTTTGCAGGGCCTGCTTGATGGTATCTTTTGTGTCAGGTAATAGCGACACCGATAAAGCGGTGTTGACGTGCTTCAAACTATTCAGCAGTTCGCCATAAGTGTTGATAATGCTTTCGGCCTGCTCGATTTTTTTATCGATTGCGACTTGATTCATGAAAGCGATTCTAGCATGGTTGTAAATAGGGATATCGTCACGCGAGTCTTAATTTAGGATAAGATGTGAACAAGTTTGTGACTTTTTGTTATAGGTCGCGTAGTTTTCTATTTTAGTAGATACTGAATAACTCATGGAATTAATAAATGAATTTATAGCCGGACAACACCCGATTTTTCCAGGGTTGCTGTTAGCGGTATTGATTGGGCTGGCACTGTATTTGAGTTGGCTACCTGTACAGCAGCTGCTGGTCCATTGGCGCCTTCATGCGTTGGTCAATCGACTCGGTAAAAGCTCGTTAAGGAATGTTTATATTCCGGATGGTTTAGGTGATGTGATTTATATAGAGCAACTCATTTTACGTCCCTCCGAGCTACTGCTTGTTACCATCAAACCCTTTCGTGGCAATATATTTGCTGCAGAACAAATCGATCTATGGACACAAGTTGTGGGGCAACGCAGCTATAAATTTACTAACCCGCTGCATCAGCAGGAACATGACCTGCAGGCACTGAGTGCGGTTATTCCGAAACAACCGATTAGTGGCATGGTCGTCTTTGCCAAAGGTTGTTGTTTCCCGAAAGGTAAGCCTGATCAGGTTCGCGATTACCCGGAATTGAAAAAGATGGGTGATGATCAGGGAAGGCAGGAGATTAATCCTGAGCTACAGGACGCCTGGCAATTTTTGTCTGAACAGGCAGAGGTGGCGGAGAATATGAAGCAGACGATTTTATTTCGATCGGGTGACAAAAGGCGTCTGCTCATGGGGATTGTCACCGGTCTGCTGGCGATTGCTTATACGGCCTGGTATCTCGGGGCCGTATCGCTGTCAGCTTTAGCCTTTATATAGTTACGTATTCAGATTATGTTGCAGTATTTTAAAAAATTAATGGTATTTTGCTCTGATCCCGCTGCCGATTTGCGATCGGGGGCAGAGCAGGTGCATCTGGCGGCCGCCGTGTTACTTGTCGAGGTTATGATGGCGGATCATGAAGTCGAAGAGGAAGAAATTACTCAGATAATAAAAGTGCTGGAATCCTTGTTTGGCGTTCAGGAGGAGCAAAGCTCTGTCCTTATAGAGCAGGCTCGTCAGCGACATGAAGATTTAGTGTCATTGCATGAAATGACAAGTATTATTAATGGACAAGGTGACCAGGAGCTGAAACGTAAACTTGTTTTTGCGATGTGGTGTATCGCCTTTGCTGATGATGTTAAGGACAAATACGAAGAGCATTTGATAAGAAAGGTAGCCGACCTGTTATACTTGAGCCATTCTGAGTTTATCCAGGCGAAACACAAGGCATTTTCCCACTGTAATAAGGGCGATTAGGGCTTGATGCAAAAGATGAGAATGTTTGCGAACAATCGACAAGGTTTAATACCTGCTCTGATGTCCGTGTTAATTATCGGTGGATTATTCGAGCCATCAATTTCTCTGGCCACTAATAGTATATGTGAACCTGGTTCAGGCAAGGTCGCACGGGCCATGTTCACGACGACGATTAATGATCGTGAGCCAACGAACCGCGTTCTAATTTTAGAAAATAACACCACCAAATTGTATTTCTTTAGTGATCTACGCCATTTGCAAGGGCGCACAATAACGCATCGTTGGGAATACGAGGGGCATGTGGTTGATGAAAAGTCTTTTCAGGTCAATGGGGCCAGATGGCGTATTTATTCCAGACATAAAATGGATCCCACTATGTTGGGACGCTGGACGGCGGTGGTTACTGACGAAGATGGTTGTCCGCTAAAGGCGGTTATTTTTCAATATGTGGAGGCAGGCCAGGGGCCGGGTTCTGCCATTATCGATTTAAACTGAACCCTGGCGTGGTAAGTCTATTTTTGAGGTTTATTGGTTAAATATTATTGCTTCTTTTGAGCGCGCCAATCAGACAACATCTTGTCAAACTCTGTCTCTGCTTCAGATTTCATACGCTCTTCGATTATTTTTTTGTGGTTTCCTGAGTTCGTACGGATAGCGGCAAGGCCGCGAGTCGGTTGGGTTTCTTCTTTTGCAGCAGAGGCCAGGTGGTCGGCATCAAGGTAGGTGGGTCTGGTAATAGCGACGACACTAACGGTGACCATCACGACAACACTGGCTGCCAACGCGATTAGTGAACGATGCTTCTTCTTGCTAGATGGCCTTGATTTATCATCACGGGGTGCAAAATCGTCATCAAATTGTTGCGCGCGGGGTGCCGGAGCAGAGTTGATCGTAATGTTATCCAGCTCTACCAGAATGGAATCACTGAACTCGGATGCCTGTTCAATGGCAAACTCCGACTCGTCTTCGTCATCATCTGCATATTCAATATCGAAAGAGGGTAGTTCTTTACGGGATTGTTCTGAAAATTGTTTTTCCGCATTTCTGAGTAGCTGTTCAGCCTCATCCCGACTCGGTGGACGTTCGGAAGGTGCTTTGAATACGAAAATATCTTCTTCACCTTCGAGGATGGTTTTATTTTTAACAACATGAAGCCTGGCCTTGGCAAGCTTTGGACCATGGCCGATGTTTAATTCAAATTCATCATAGTGTTTTTCTGCCCCATGCTTGTCGAGCTTGGTACGCAGCTTCTCTGCCATTTGTTTCGCTTTATGTGAACGTTCTGCTGCTAAACGTTGTTGCTCTGCCTGCTGGTTAGCGAGTGCACGTTCTTCGATAACATGTTGCTGCTCAACTTGTGCCGCGAGACGTGCCTGCTCTTCTGCGATGCGCTGTTGTTTCACTTGAACGGCAATGCGGGCTTGTTCTTCTGCAATCGCTACCGCTTCCTGTGCCCGGAGACGGCCTGTTTCTATCGCCAGTCGTGTTGCTTCTTCCGCAGCACGCGTATGTTCATTTTCTTCTGCCAGGCGACGTGCTGTACCTGCTTTGATTTGATCCTGTGCGCGTTTAGCTTCAGTCTCAACCATTAAGCGAGTATTTTCCATTTCGGTACGCAAGCGGGTAGCCTCTTCCAGGGCTTCGCGTCGAATGGCTTCTGCTTCAATCTGGGCAGTTTCCATTGCTTTTTGGGTGAATTCCTCGATCATGTTCTTGCGCAGCGCTTCGGTTTCCTCAGCTGTTTTACGTCGTGCAGCTTCAGCTTCAGCCTCAGCATGATGACGTGCTTCTTCTCTCACTTTAATCTGTGCTTCCTGAACGGCTCGTTTGCGAATATTTTCTGCTTCGAACTCAGCTTTCTGGCGAGCTTCTTCCATCGCTTTTTGTTTTTCTGTCTCGAGTTCCTGACGGCGCAACTGATCTTCAGCTTTACTTCTTGCAATTTGCTCAGCAGCCTGTTGTTTTTCATGTTCGAGTTGGTTACGCAGATTTTCAGCTTCTTTGAGCGCTTGTTTACGAATTGAATCGGCTTCCAGTGCAGCCTGACGGCGAGCATCCTCAGCCGCTCTGGTCGCTTCAGCGACGGACAAATCAGCCAGTCGACGCGCTTCTTTGAGCGAGGTCTTTTTGTGCAATACTTCTTCTGCGGCAATTTTTGCCTTACGTGAGTCGAGCTCATTGCGAATTCGCTCGGCTTCTTCAAAGGCTTTTTGACGAATCTGCTCGGCCTCAACTTTAACTTTCGCAGCTTCCTGCTGGGAAATCACGCGCGCGACTTCTGCGGCCTGTTCAACTTTTTGCTTTTCTAATTCCGCGCGTTTAAATTCTGACTCGAGGTCACCTTGTTGTTTAGCAACCGTTGCGGCATCGGCTTTAATGCGGGCTAGCTCCTGCTCTGCGCGTTGCCGTGCCTGCTCCGCTTCAGTACGAAGCTGGCTGGCTTCCTGTTCTTTTTGTTTAGCCAATTCTTTATCGCGAGCAACTTCCTGCTTAACGGAGGCAAGAATTTCATCACGCTCTTTCAGCGTCTCTTTCTTCAGGGCATCGATCTCAGCCTGCGCGGCAAGTTTTTCCTCTTCTGCTTTACGTCTTTGTTCTTCAGCACTGGCCGTCTTTCTAACCAGGTTATTAGCCTGGGTGCGAAGTGCATCAGACTTTTCTTTCAGGGTAGTAGAATGGTTGTTATTAACAGCTGTACTGGCAGGGCTGGCCGGTATGGTTTGGGTTTTTGCCCCTGCTTTGACGGGTTGGGATCGGGCAGGGCTAAAGGGCTTCGACTGGTTAGTCAGGCCACCTTCCAGAATGTAGACCTGCAAGCTTTGCTGGGCTAAAAGAAAGGCAGCAGCGCGGCTTTGAGTCGAGTCATTACAGTAAACGATGTGCTCGCGTGTTTTGTTCAGGTCTTTGGCTTTGATGCGCAGCATGGAAAGTGGAATATTTTGTGCGCCCTTAATGCCATTTTCATTGAATTCTTTGTTGGTGCGTACGTCGATCAGGGCGGCGCCTGCCTTGACCTTATCCGTCATGGTGGCGTGATCAACTTCGCGTAGCATGGGTTTGACGAGTAGCTGATGGAAATCAGACTTGGCCAAACGCATCAGAACGCCTGATTCTTTCATGGTCACGGTAGCATTACGCCTTCCGTCTGTAATCAGGGCTTCTTCACCAAAGCCATCACCCGGACCCAATATAGCCAGACGAACATCCTCTGCCTTGGGGGCAGGACGGCGTGAAACGCTGCACTTGCCTTTTTTGACGATGTAATACCAGTCATCGCTTTCACCTTGCTTGATGATGACCTCACCCGCGTGGGCCGGGATCTCTTCAAGCTGGACAAGGATGGCCTGAATATTTTCAGTGGGTAGTTGCAAAAAAGCGGGTGACTGGAGGAATCGGAGCATCCAGTCGGTTTCCGGGTCTTCACTTGCGCCAATCTCGGTGACTTCATAACTGCCAGATGGGTCGTCGTTGAGCAAAATTTCGAGTAAATTGCTGTCGATATGGAGCAGGACGGCATTGGTTTTGGTTCGGCAGGTACTGGGTCGAGGCCATTCCTGGGCGACCGGATAACGTGATTCTACGGTCTTCGATTTAAGGATTTCTGTGCAGGGGTTACCGGTAACCTGAAGTTCAAGCTGGCCGGCGAGCAGATAGGTTGAGCGGGTGTCTTTTTCACCCTGGCGAAAGACGACGCGACCGGGAGGAAGCTCCTCCACCTGGGATTTGTTTGCAATTTCTTCAAGCTTATCAACACTCAGTGAACCCAAAGGTTCTAATGTTTTCAAGAACTTAACTTGCAGATATTCTTTAGCACTGCTCATTTATTGTCGCCACCAGTTTTCGGGTCAGTCAGCCATCCAAAACCCCATATGGAGTAAGGATATGTACTTGATTTCTATATGTATTATCGGCCGCAAATGTTACAGCAAAAGATCCTAATTAAGGATAGACGGTATTTTTTGTTCAAGTTGTGAGTGCCTTCACACTCAGGCCAACTTGTCTCGTCTTTTATTCTCCCAGCCTAGAATGAGCGCTGAAAAATTATCCTGCCACCCTGCAAGGCACCTAGTTGGAGTATTACACTAATCTCGCCACTCTGCCCAGTGCCTAATTGTAAACCAATATGGCTGGTAAGGCTATCGTGGGCGGTGAAATCGAGGTCCTGATTCAGTGGTCCCCTTGATTTTTCAACCCCATCAATATTGATGGCACTGGCGCCAAGGATTAAAAATAAGGAATTGCTAATATAGGTTTGGGTGTGCAAGCCGATGGCTAACTGATGCCATCGCCACTCTATTTTTTGATCATCGATTGATGCGTCGGTATAAACGTAGCGATAATCTAACGTCGTCAGTATTTTGAATCGTTCACGATTGAGCAGGTGCCAACGTAAATCGATCCCGATATATCCTCCTGCCGTGTTCGGCCCTGCAAGTATCGGGTTGGTTTTTTGGCGGACATCCAGATAGCCGAGCAGGAGGGCACCATCGACCGTCTCGGCAAGTTGCTCCCGCAGGGAAAAATTTATCGAGGCGAATCGGGTTTCTCGTAAACGGCCTTCAACGTCCAGCTCTGTTTCTACATTCTGAACGTGAAGCGCGGCCTGGATATAGTCTGCTTCCTGTGCTTGCACCGTGCGATCCAATATCAGGCAGGCGATAATTATTAATGTGCCCGTGCAATGTTTTCGTGACGGGATCAGGGATTCAACCCATAACATGTGCGAATGATCGGATCAGGTAGGTAAGAAATCAATGGGGTATTTCACGACAAGGGTATCGACATTGCTGCGATTCTTAAAACGGAAACCTTTTACCCGGGCCAGTAACTTTTTTTCCAGCTCGGGGTTGTTCATATCACTGGAGATCACACGAACCCTGGTGACCTTGCCGCTTGGCGAAATCGTCAGTTCGAGTACGATTTTACCCTGTAGGGAGGGATCTTTACGTAGCGCACGATTGTAGAGACTGAAAATCCGGCCCTTGTTTTTCTGGAAGACGAGTTCAATTTCTTCGTAGGGTCGGCTTGCCTTGCCACTGCCGCCGGAGCGTTTGCCTCTGGCGCTTCCGCTGCTTCCAAGTGAACTACGGACATTGGTGGTTGACCGACCTTCAAGGCTGCCACCCCCAGTTGCCCGACTCAGACGGCTGGTGTTGATGCCGCCACTACCTTGTTTGGCCTTGCCAGCAATAATAGCCGTGGTCGTGTTATTCGATTTGCTCCTGGTCGCCCCACTTTTGATAGCCTTGTTTTTATCCAGCGAGGCGACATCAAAGTCACGCAGATCAGCCAGGGCATCTTCTACCTCGGTGATATGTCGCTGGGCTTTTTTGCGCGCAAGCTCAGAACGATCTGGTTTGGGTTTTGCCTTTGGCTTGGGTTTTGGCTTCGGTTTATCCGCCTTTTTCTTTTCTTTAGGTTTTGGTTTGGGTTTTTCTTTGTCTTTTTTCTTTGCTTTAGGTTTCGGTGGTGGTGGCTTGGGCTTGGCTTTTTGTTCGATGATCAGTTTGGCCAGGCGTGGAGCGACTTCATCAAGTTTTTTCTCTTCGCTATCCATCAGTGGCAGAAACTGGACAATTGCAAAGAAAACAATAGTAATCGCCAATGATATGACGACATAGCCGGTTAGTTTGCGATCACGCTCACTGTCTGACCAGGGCAGCGTATCTTGCCAAAGACCACTATACGCCATGTCTAAATTTGCTCCGCCGGTGATTTGGTGAGAACCGCCAATGAGATATTGGTAAAGTCCGTACTTGCACAAGTCAGCATGATCTTTTTCAGCAACACATACGGAATCTCCCTATCCCCCATGATGGTGACGCCGCGTTTCTTGACTTTTTTCTCGTCTTTAACACGCACTACTTGCTTTTGTGCTTCTGTATTTAATGCAGTCAGTAATTTTGGAATTATAGAACTGCGAGTGCGAATTGCGCGAGAGGTACTTACTACATCGTGGCCCTGTATCATGATCTTGTCATTACTCACCAGGATCACGATGTTGGTTTTTGGTTTGGCTTGCGAGGTGGCTTCCGGAAGGTGAATCTCTTTCATATTGGGCAGGTTTTCCTGATTGCCAGCGCTTACTAACAGATAGAAAACCAGGATGGTGAAGATGTCCATGAGTGAGATCATATTTAACGAAACAACGTTTTTATTTCGTTTATGGTGGCGTTGCATGCGTTTTGCGCGACTCGATTCTTTCATATCTCGTATCCCTTAACGCCGTGGAGCATCGCCAATTGAAATATCAGGAAACAATTCAGCTTGAACAATTTCTCCTTCATACAGGGCGGCATATTGGCGAACGGCATCCATGGTGGCGATCAGATCATTGTACTTTGTGGTTTGCTCGGAGAGGATGGTCGCATTAGTTTTGTCAGGGTAGCGGGACTTAACGCGTTTCAAGGTCGTGGTCAGCATTTGATAGTTGTGCCCACTTTTTACCTTGGGGATGCGTTTAATCAGACCGCCACGGCTGTCAGAAAGAACCAGTGCATCTTTTCGGATGGTCACATGTAGCTCGAAGCTCTTTTTGTCTTTTTTATCCTGCTTGGCATCCCCCAGGGAAGGCAGATTTAGCTCAAGGATTGACATCTGCGTAAATACCGCGGTCATCAGCAGGAACGGCACCAGTACCACCATCAAGTTCATGAAGGCGGTAATATTGAGTTCAACAACCTGCTGCTGCCGTGCCCGGCTACGACGGATTCTCATGAGGCTTGTTTAATACTCTTTCGCTGCATCATGAGGTTAATGAATTTCACGGTAGCCATTTCAAGGCTGTCCACAATTTCAGTCGTTTTGGTTTGCAAGACGGTGTGCATCAACAACAAAGGGATAGCGACCATTAAACCAAATGCGGTGGTATTCATCGCAACCGAGATACTGGAGGAGAGAATTTCAGCTTTCAACGCGGGATCGACTTTCGCGACCGCCGTGAAGGCCGTAATCAATCCCATAATGGTACCGAGCAGGCCTAATAGCGTGGCAATGTTGGCAAAGGTTGCCAGATAATGGGTCCGTTTCTCAAGCCGGGGAATGGTTTCCATCATGCTCTCTTCCATCGCCGTCTCGATATCGTCGCGATTATTTGCTGACTTATAGCGTGATAGTCCCTGGGATAACATACGACAGATGGCGTGATTGGATTTACTCACGACACTGTAGGCCTGTTTGTAATCACCGCGTTGCAGCAGAGGCATTACTTTCGACATCATACGTCGATTGTTCGCTCTGGCGACCGTGAGATAGAGATAGCGTTCTAGCGCAATTGCCAGGCCAATAGCGAGTACGATCCCGATTGAGAGCATAAACGCGAAACCACCGTCCTGGAAAAAGCTGACAATGTCGTTATACATGTGACCTCCTGAGTACTGTCAGTCTGAATTTAAAAAACGAAAATGGTGTTTAAAATCAGCCATATGCCTGATTTTACAAATAATCTTATGACACATATCTTATGTTATCCTTACCAATCTCTGGTGAACTGCAAACTAGTTCTCATTATTCCCTACTTCTTGTGAGCTTAAATCATCGTAGTAGCGCACTTTCCGCTGGAAGACATCACGATCGATGGGGGTCAGCGCCTCATCGATAAGACTTTCCAGGGGTGGTTGGCTCAAGTCAGGAATATCTGAGCGTTTCCAGGGCACAATATACAGTACCTTGGGTAATTCCTGGTTACCCCTGATTCGGGTACCTTCCATATCCAGGCGCTCCTCTGCCAGGACGGGTGTGCCGAACGCGATGAGCGTCAGCAGGGTGACCAGATGGAGTCGATGTTTCATAGCTTTCATAGTAGTGACCTTCAATGTGTTAGCCTGGGCTTAGCGGCCTTTTTTAATGCGCCGTTGTAAGTCAATAATCCATTTGTCGACTAATTTGTCCTCACCATTAGTTAATGCCTGGTATTGTTGATAGTGATTCAATGCGCGAGCCAAGTCACCCAAGTATATATCATACAAAATTCCAGCATTAAGATGTGCGAACGGGTACCTGGGGTTGCTCTTTAATGCCATATCGTAGGCTATTTTGGCTTCCTGAAATTTCCCCAGATGGCGATAGGCGACCCCCAGGTGAGTTTGTGCGACGGCATCCTCGGGTTTAAGGGTCGTGGCCTGCAGCAGATTTTTTTCAGCTTCTTCGTAGTCGTCCCCGGCGAGGTAGATCAGGCCCATATTAATAAAGGCACCGGCCAGATTCGGGTGGGTTTTGGTAATGGCCGCAAATTGGGTGATGGCCACTTCGTCCCGCCCATTTTTCATGGCATTAACGGCTTTGTTATAGGCCGCTAATGTTGCTGAATCAACATTAGCGGGAGGTGCTGATGTTGCCGAATCGCCACCGCTACCACTGGCACAGCCAATGAGCACACTGCAAACGAGTGCAGGTATGAAATTAGTGTATCGCTTCAACATAGCTTTGAACCTTTTCATCTTTTGCGTAGCGGGCGGGTTGTAATTTTCTTAATTTGTCCAGACTATTTTTGACCCACTTGTCATAAATACCTTCTTTTATTTGATGCACGTTGGCAGCATAAATCTCAATCGCCCGTTCTTCAATCGGGAAGGACTGATCTTCCAGCAGTAGCCGATATTGTTCCAGCGATTCGCCGGAGAGTCCTTTTGGCGCAGGTGCTTTCATCAGTGCGCCGGCAAAGTCTCGATACAGTTCACCAATATGATAGGTTGCGGCGGTAGTAATTTCGGCAACACGATATTTGATTGCAGTCTCATAGGCCTTGATCGTATTTTGCATTAGCCGTTTCTTACGCTTGATGCCTTTTTTGATCGGCAGGGTAATACGAGTACGTTTGTAGAGACGATAATGACCATCCGCCAGTTTCAGCGTGGCATCAGCGGCCAGATATTGGGTGCGGGCGGTTCGCTGCTTGCCGCCTTTTGCATCGGCACGGATGATGTCCTGTAACCATTTGCCCCAGGTCTTGCTATCCCCTTTTAAACGGGCATGCTCAGCCAGTTTGTGGCGTGCTTCCATTGAACGTTCAAGCGGGTAGGGGTGTACCTTAATAAATTGACTATAGATACGTATGGAGTCGTTTGACATTCTTGCCTTTTCGTAAAAAGTAGCGGCTTGCCAGTACAGATCGGCGCTGTATTTTTTGTTAGTTTTGGCGTTCGCTTTGGCTAGCCTCTCCATTTCTCTTGCGGCGCGCCCGGGTTGCCCCGTCTCACTATATATAAGTGCAAGTTTTTCAGGAATGGTTTTGACCAGCTTGTGTTTTGGGTAGCTGCGGCGGAATTGCTCAAGTAGTTGTGAGGCACGCTTAAATTGTTTTAGTTTGATCATGGCCGTTGCCGCATCGAATTCTGCTGTGGCACTGAGGCTTGAACCCGGTGTGGCAACTTTAACTCTGAGGAAGAGTGCGACCGCAGCGGTAAGCTGACCGTTGTTCAGGGCTTTTTCGCCTTGTTTATAGATACTGGCCGCAAGCCGGTCATAGATACCTCGGTAGCTTTTGTCCTTGCGTGAGGTTCGGCGCAAGCTTTCACGGTAGGCATTTTCCGCTTGTTCATAGTTTGTAAGTTCAAATTCAGAGTGACCTAAAATAGTCCACGCACTTTTTGCTATTTTTATATCGTGGATATTTTTCTGTGTCAGCTTTTGCGATACAGAGGCTGCACGTAGATAATCTTTTGACTTGAATAGCTGGTCAGCTGTTTTCGCCATCACGGAAATAGTGCGTTTGTCATTGGG
>ENA-ORDP01001221-ORDP01001221.1-marine-sediment-metagenome-genome-assembly--contig:-NODE-1221-length-14522-cov-8.098154_pt1 | contig 14522 bp, 12 predicted proteins | sample MGYA00248627_ERZ508539 | MGnify/ENA primary metagenome ERZ508539 (study PRJEB26208, sample SAMN05571518) | marine sediment metagenome | biome: deep sea; feature: Hydrothermal vent; material...
TTCACGAAATAATTTTCTGCAAAATGCACAGAAAATCATTTCTAAGGTACTAAAGGAAGATCCTGAATGTCTGACCTAAAACTTAAACCCCCTGAGCTGAAAAAGCTGATGAGAATCATGAACGATTGTCTGTATGCGCAATCTCGGGAGGATGTGTTGAGAATCATTGATCAGCTCAATGAGATCATTCCATTTAATGCCGCCATTCTTTGTCGCAAAGCTGATAAAAACGGGGCGGCGCTGCTTGATGAGAGCGTCAACCACAGTTATCCGGAAGGTTGGCTGCGAAATTATTACAAAGACAAGCTCTTTCTGCTAGATCCTATCGCCATCGCGAGCACCCATGTAAATGGGCCGTTCACATGGAAGGAGGCGTATAGCAAGATTGAGATGACGAACAGATTAAGGGCTTTTATCAATACAGCCGAGGATTTCGGATTAAAAGAAGGGGTCACCTATTCGAGTCATACCCGGCAGGAAGACAAGGTCGATACCCTCATGTCACTCGAAACCAGCGGACACAAAGTCGATGAGGAGTATCTTGCCATTGTTGAGTACATACTGCCGCACATCCATGAAGTTATCGTAAGAATAGATGAAACAGTCCGGGTACCGGAAGCGCTTCCCGATCTTACCGCGAGAGAAAGAGAAACCCTGAAGTGGGCTTATGAAGGTAAGACCGCATGGGAAATTGGCGTTATTCTTTCAATATCTGAACGAACAGTAAAGTTTCATCTGAATAACATTTATAAAAAACTTAATGTCAAAAACCGTTCGCAGGCCGTGGCCAAAGCTGCCCGTTACGGGATCGTTTGATAAATTATTCAGCCTTGATCTTGCCTGACTATGCGGTGGTAAATCCAATTCCCACATGCGCGCCATCACAATAGGGCTTGCTTTTTGATGCGCCACAGCGGCATAGCGATGTTTGCTGGGTGCGGTTGAGCCTTCGTCCCGTGCCCGAACAAATTTCCATATTGCCTTTACACATTAGTGGGCCATTCTCTAAGGGTGTAATGGTGAGTTTCCCTTTTTGTTCGGCCAGCGGTTCAGATTCCCGGGCTTCAGTTTCGCCACTGGCCGAGAAGCCGGCTTTCTCGTGATTGCCGTCACAGAACGGCTTCTTGTCAGATGCCCCACAACGACACAGGGTCGTGCGTATAAGCGGTTCACTGTCACCCATATCGACATCAGCTAAAACAGCCAGCGGACCATTTTCAAGTACCTTGATAAGGTTGGTGAACGGGGGCTGCTCCTGCTTGTCTTTGTCATGCCGTTTATATGTGATCGCCCCTGAAGGGCAGTTGTGCGCCAGGGCCGCAATGTCCTCTGCATCGGCATTGTCAGAGACTATCCAGGGGCCTTTTACATTGACCCTGAAAACATTCGGTAAGGTTAGTACGCAAACCCGGGCATGAATGCATTTTTTTGCTTCAAAATATACGGTTATATCAGCGCCTGGATACTCGTTTTTAGTGCTCATCACTATTCCTCCTGATGGAAGTCAATATAGATAGTTGTCTGAATTTTTCTTGTTTGTGTACAGGAAATTTATGGCAGATCGAATAAAATTATTTCAGCTTCGGTTCCTGTTATAAGTATAATTTCACGCTCATTACTCATCGCCACGCCATCCCCTTCTTCCAGGGCAAGCTCATTTAAGCGTACATTCCCTTTGGCAACCTGTAGCCAGCCTTTTCGTCCGGAGGTAAAAATATGCCTGACAACATCCCCGTGTGTTATTTCGCCGGCATAAACATCGGCCCGTTGATGAATTTTGGCGGCCCCGTTGCCTGGTGTGTCTGATGCGATCAGGCACAGCTTACCCTGCCTGGATTCGAGCGTGATCTCGGGTTGCCGATAAGATGGTGTTAACCCCTGTTTGTCAGGGATAATCCAGATCTGTAGAAAACGCATGGCATGGCGATGAGAAGGGTTATATTCGCTGTGCGTTATTCCACTGCCGGCACTCATCACCTGAATCTCACCCGCATGGATGACGGAGCCGTTACCCATGCTGTCTTTATGTTCCAGCGCACCCTCCAGTACATAACTTATTATTTCCATATCACTATGGTGGTGAGTAGCAAACCCGCCTCCAGGGGCAACCCGATCATCATTGATCACCCGCAATGCCGAGAACCCCATGTGGGCAGGATCATAATAGTTTGCAAATGAAAAGGTATGACGAGTATCCAGCCAGCCGTGGTCGGCCTGTCCCCGTTCCTCATTTTTGCGTAACGTTAACATAATCAGGCCCTGCTTACATTGGATGAAATAACGGACAGCTTTTTTGCTACAAAGGCAGCCACTACGGAGGGTATTGTTTCAGGAATTTGCTGCCAATGAACCTGTACGAATGGACAGTTTCTTTAATCTGCGAAACGATGTGCCAATTTTAAAATAGGGGGCAGGTTATTCTGCTCATTCGTGATAGCCCTTGCCGGGCAGAGGATGTTTATGGTGAGTGAAATTTCAAGGTTTTTGAGCCATGAGGTGTGCTATCTTGAGCCGCATAAATTTGCTGAGCCTATCGATTAATAAAGGGGGACAATGTGGACAAACGTGCGATTGAATGGAAAAAAGGCGTCTGTGGTATTTGCCCCGCCGGTTGCTGGATAGAAGCGGGAATGCAGGATGGCAAAATGGTGGATATTCGCGCCGACAAAAGCCATCAACTGGGGATGATCTGCCGACGGGGACAGCATGCCCCGGAAATCATTTACTCCGAGCAGCGTTTGAAATATCCCATGAAACGAGTGGGGCCAAAAGGCAGCCATGCCTTTGAGCGCATCAGTTGGGACGAGGCGTATGATTGCATCGTCAAAAATCTTAATGCCATCAAAACGGAATCAGGACCGGAGGCCGTTTCTATTTATACGGGGCGGGGCGCATTCGAACTTTCACTCTGCGACATGTACCAGCCAAAAGGGGTCGCCGTTTCCTCGGCCTCGAATATTCTGTTTCCTTTTGGTTCACCCAACACCATGGGCGTGGGTGCGCTGTGTTACGTTTCTTTTGCCATGATTGCGCCTGACGTGACTCTCGGCAGCATGTTGATCAATATGTACACCGACATGGAAAATGCAGAGTTGCTGGTTATTTGGGGGACGAATCCGGCTACCGACTCCCCGCCACTGGATATGGCTCGCCTTGAAGCGGCGGCGAAACGCGGTTGTGATATTGTGCTTATCGATCCGCGTTACACAGAAACGGCCAAACGCACCGGTGCTGAGTGGATTCCCATTCGTCCGGGTACGGATGGTGCGCTGGCGTTGTCCATGATGGGCGTGTTGATCGATGAAGACTTGTATGATGAAAAATTTGTAGACCAATGGACGCTCGGTTTTGATGAACTGGTAACGTATGTCCAGCATTTTCGTCCCGAAGTGGTTGAAAAAATTACCGGTGTGGCGGCAGACAAAATCCGGGATCTGGCCCGGCGTATCGCCAGGGCGACGGGTGCGGCACCGGTTATGTACACCGGTTTAGAATATTCCAACAGTGGCATTCAGGCGATTCGCGCGGTCTTAAGCCTCTTTGCTATCAGCGGTCATCTTGATACGCCCGGTGGAACAGGGCTGGCCATGCGTGACCAGCACTTTCCCATTAACCGATCCTGTAATCAGCAAAACCCGGATCTACCGCGAGCGGCGGCGCGTGACAAGTTTCCGATCTACAGTGACTATCGCGGGGAATCGCATGCTTCCGGCCTGGTCGATGCCGTACTTCATGGTGAACCCTATCCCATTCGCGGTCTGATCATTCACGGCGCCTCCCTGCTGACCTCCTGGCCGCAAACACCTGTCTGGCGTGAAACCCTGTCCAAACTGGATTTTGTGGTCAGCATCGATCGTCAACTCACAGCAGATGCCGCCTATGCCGACATCGTGCTACCGGCGGCCACCATGTTTGAAATTGATTCGTACATGGTGTATGGCCCCATTTTTCGATTGCGTGAAAAATTGATAGAACCTGTTGGCGAGGCGCGCAATGATTATTTGATCATGGCGGAACTGGCCGAACGTTTGGGTTATGGCCACCTTTACCCGCAAACGGAAGAAGACATGATCCGTTTTGCATTAAAAGATTCAACGTATACTCTGGAAGATATTCAGCGCCACGGTGGCTGGGTTAAATTGCCTACGCCGATGATGGAATACAAAAAGTATGAAAAAGGAGCCTTGCGAGCAGATGGCAAGCCTGGTTTTGAAACGCCCAGTGGCAAGTTCGAAATCTGGTCCAGCAAACTGGAAGAGTACGGTTATGAACCGCTGCCTAAATACGTCGAACCTATTGAAGGCCCACAGGCCGCGCCAGAACTGAGTCAGCATTTCCCCCTGGTTTTCAACTCCGGGGCGCGTCCTCAGACTGACTTTCGTTCGCAACATCATGGAATAAAAGGCCTCAATAAGGATAACCCCGAACCTGTGGTGGAAATCAATAGTGACGATGCCCGAGAGCGAGGGATTGAGCAGGGTGATTTGGTCGAGGTGCGTACGCCCAGAGGCGCGGTGCCTTTTCGCGCCCGAGTCAGCCAGGATATTGTTCGCGGCGCCATCGAAGCCAACATGGGCGGCGGGACGCCGGTGGGTCCCCATGCCTGGCAGGAGTGGAACGTCAACGAGCTAACGGATTTAGACAACTATGATGAGATTTCCGGTTTTCCGGTTTATAAGGCCCTGCTCTGTGAGGTGCTTAAAGTAGAGTCGGGTAATGCAGAAGTAAAAGCGCGCCTGGCTCATTCGCAGAAAGGAAGGGAAGCAGGCCTCACCTTTAAGACTCATAGCCGTAAAAAAATCAAACAGCAAATTTATCTGGATAACAATGCCACGACCGCCATTGCCCAAAGCGTGAAAGATGCGATGCTGCCCTATCTGGACTCTCTTTTTGGTAACCCTTCCAGCATACACAGCACGGGACGTGATGCGCGTGAGGCGGTTGACAAAGCCCGGCGGCAAATAGCCCGGCTGATTGGCGCCCGGCCTAAACGTATCATCTTTACCGGGGGTGGCAGTGAAGCTGATAATCTGGCCTTAAAGGGGGTGGCGTTTTCCCGAGCGTCAAGCGGGCGCCATATCATTACCAGCCGAATCGAACACCCGGCCATTTTACAAACCACTGCTTTCCTCGAACGTCAGGGATTTCGGATCACTTATCTGGAGGTGGACAGAGAGGGTCTGATTCAGTCACAGCAACTGGAAGAAGCCTTAACAGATGAAACGATCCTGGTGTCGATCATGCTGGCTAATAATGAAGTCGGAACTATTCAACCCATCAGGCAACTGGTTCAGATAGCGCATGCGCGGGGGGTACTGTTTCACACCGATGCGGTGCAGGCAGCCGGAAAAATTCCTATCGACATAGAAGAACTGGAAGTCGATTTGCTGAGTCTGTCCGGGCATAAGTTTCATGCCGCAAAAGGTGTGGGGGCGCTTTATGTGCGCAAGGGTGTTGAGCTGGAGTCATTAATTCATGGCGGACAGCAGGAATCGGGTCGGCGTGCGGGTACGGAAAATGTACCGGCCATCGTCGGCATGGGCAAGGCGGCGGAGCTGGCGTTGCAGAGTCTGCAAAAAAGCCCGGCTATGGCCCGCTTGCGCGACCGGCTTCAGGAGGGGATTCAGACACTGGTGCCTCACTCTCATTTGAACGGGCATCCTGAACGACGTTTACCCAACACCTTGAATATGACCCTGCCGGGTTTACGGGGTGAATCACTCGTGGTGGCACTGGATCAACATGGTATATCCTTTTCATCCGGGTCGGCATGTAAGTCGGGTTCTCCCAAACCCACCCATGTGTTAATGGCGATGGGATGTTCGCAAGCAGACGCCCATTGCGCCGTTCGCTTCTCCCTGGATGCGGGTACAACCGAAAAAGATATTGATGTGACACTGGCCGAATTAAAGAATGTGCTGCTTGAAATCGAAACCACGGTACGTTTTTTACCCTGCAAATGATAGCCGTACATCGTATGAATAGAAAATGCCAGAGACTCAGCCTGTCACTTCCTGCTGCAAAAGTTTGGCCAGCAGCCGTGTGCCTGGACCGTTTTCCTGATTCCGGCCATGAACAATATAGAGCGCCGCTTTGTAATGGCTACCCCGTTCCAGGGGCAATGGCTGGAGCAGGCTGTTTTCAAGCATTTGTGCGATCCGGTGCCTGGGTAACCAGGCATAACCCAGCCCTTCACTGACGGCGGCGACGGCCGTTTCGACGCTGCTGACGCTCCAACGGTGTTCTGCCCCCAGCCAGCCTATATTTTTGGTGTAACGCAGGCCGGAATCCTGGATCACCACCTGTAATTCGCCCTCCAGATCGGAGATCGTGATGTCCCGATTGAGCTGTTGCAGGGGATGCTGTGGATGGGTAACCGCAATGAAGTCAATCTCAAGTAGCGGTTCACCAAGGAAACGAGCCGGTACATGGGCACAAATAGCCAGATCGGCGCGACCTTCTTCCAGCGCATCCTCTGCGCCGGAAAGCACTACTTCACGAAGCTGGACTCGGCAGCCCCGGCTCAGTGGTTCGAAACGGCGCAGTGCATGCATCAGTTTGTCGGTGGGAAAGGCGGTATCCACCACCAGGTTTACCTGTGCTTCCCAGCCCTGTTGCAGGCTATGGGCAAAATTTTCCAGTTCCTGCGCCTGTTGAACCAGTTGTCGGGAACGGCGTAAAAGGGCTTCACCGACCGGGGTGAGCTGTGCCTTTCGACCCTCGATCTCCAATACAGGCATAGCCAGTTGTTCCTGCAATTTAGCCACGGTATAGCTGATCGAGGACTGACTACGATGTAATTTTTTTGCCGCCTGGGCGAAACCACCCTGATCTATGACCGCCTGCAGGGTACGCCATTGCTCAATACTGATGCGGGGAGTTTTCATAGGCTAATACATCTATAAATTCGATATGAATAAACGAAATTTTGCGCTTTTTTATTTATTTTTTCAATTTATAGTGTTCCTGTGTTTTGACTATATGGCTCGGGGTGAGTATTGAACGGTGAGTTTATACGCTGGGAATCAGGTTTTCGTCACTGGGTAACGCGGGATGGCGCACCCGGTTGCAGTGGTGAAGGGGGCTTTAAGGCCGAACCGGGACGTTATCATTTATATGTGTCCTATGCCTGCCCCTGGGCGCATCGCTGCCTGATTTATCGTGCGATCAAGGGCCTGGACGATATTATTTCAGTTTCCGTTGTGCATCCCCTCATGCCTGAGCATAGCTGGATTTTTGCCGACTATCCCGCAGCTACCGGGGACACGGTAAATGGCTGCAAGACCTTGCTGGAACTGTATCAGATGGTCGATGCTGATTTTGATGGTGTGGTCACCGTGCCCGTGCTGTGGGATAAAAAACGCAGGACTATTGTTAATAATGAGTCCTCAGAAATTATTCGCATGTTTAACTCGGCATTTAATGAGTGGGGTAGAGCAGATCTGGATTTTTATCCGCGACAACAACGGGATAAAATAGATGCAATAAATAAAACGGTGTATGACGACATTAATAACGGTGTATATCGTAGCGGGTTTGCAAAATCACAGATGGCCTATGAGCAGGCCTATGATCATTTGTTTGCGGCGCTGGATGAGATCGAGCAACGTTTGTCACAGCAACGTTATCTGACAGGTGACAGCATCACCGAAGCGGACTGGCGTCTGTTTCCGACCCTGGTGCGGTTTGACCCGGTGTATGTGGGTCATTTTAAGTGTAACAAAAAGCGGATAGTTGACTATCCCAATCTGTGGGCCTATACCCGGGAACTGTACCAATACCCGGGAGTCGCACAAACGGTCAATATGGAACACATTAAGCTCCACTATTATGGCAGTCACAGGACTATTAATCCCACGGGTGTTGTGCCTAAAGGCCCGGAGATAGATTTTAACCAGGCACATGAAAGAAACTTGACCAATAAAGGAGAAAACCATGAGTGAACAAGCTATAGCCAGTCAGAATGAACCCTATGCCGTCGATGTTGAGGCAGGTAAAGACTATTACTGGTGCGCCTGCGGGCGCAGTAAAACACAACCCTACTGTGATGGTTCCCACGAAGGGACAGGAATCGAACCTGTCGCCTTTACCGCAGAAAAAACCGAACAGGTTTATTTATGTGGTTGCAGAAAAACAGCCACCCCTCCATTCTGCGATGGAGCGCATAAGAAGTAGTTTCGTTGAACTAAATCCCGGTATATACAGGCGTTGTGTTGCACAGGGATGTGCAAACGTAGCGACTATTGGGGAAAGAAGGATCTGACAGGGGATATTAATACGTCAGGATAATTGCGGCATATTGAGTAAAACAGATATATTTTCAACCGGCATTGGGCGAGCAAACAAATAACCCTGGATCAGGCTGCACTGGTGTGATTTTAGCCATGCTTCTTGTTCCTGAGTTTCGACGCCTTCCGCCAGGGTGTCCATTTCCAGAGCCTGAGCTATCGCGATAATAGCGCGGGTTATAGCCTGGTTGCTTTGGTCGTAACACAGGTTATTGATAAATGACTTATCTATTTTGATGGTGTCGATAGGATAATTCTTCAAGTAGACCAGGGAAGAATGTCCCGTGCCGAAATCATCAAGTGCGATACTGATACCTAGATTGTGAAGAGCGTTAAGTTGTTTACTGGTTTGATCCAGGTCGTTCATGATTTCACTCTCAGTGACTTCAATTTCCAGTTGCGCCGCCGGAACATTGTATTTTGTCAGTATTTTTTCAATCTGTAGTGGTAGGTCGTTAGTATCAAATTGGCGAGCTGAAATATTAATGGCGACTTTGGGAACATGCTTATATTGTTCCATCCACTCAGCAATCTGTTTTATTGATGACTCGATCACCCAGTTTCCAACATCGATTATGAGACCGGTCTCTTCCAGTATGGGAATAAATTCAGCGGGAGAAACCAGACCCCTTAAACCATTATTCCAACGCAGCAAAGCTTCCATGCCGATCATCCGGTTTTTTATGATGTCATATTGTGGTTGGTAATAGAGTACATATTCTTCTTTTTCAAGCGCGTGACGCAAGCTGGTTTCAATATTAAGGCGGGCAATGGAGCGCGCATTCATTTTCTGGGTATAGAATTCGTAGGTATTACGACCGCGTCGTTTGGCGCGATACATGGCAATGTCTGCCTCAACGACAAGATCATCTGCATGAACTCCCCCAAATGGATAAATACTGATTCCGATACTCGGAGTCACAAAGATCTCCTGATCCTGAATCAAGAAAGGCTTGTGCAACGAGTTTATAATTTTACTGGCCGTGTTGGAGATCGGATGAACCGTGGACAGGCTTTCCAGGATGATTACAAATTCATCGCCTCCTAAACGAGCAACTGTATCGCTTTTACGAATAATTGAGTTGAGCCTTAATGAGACTTCCTGTAACAGTTTGTCGCCAGCGGCATGACCCAGTGTATCGTTGATTATTTTGAAATGATCGAGATCAATAAAAATGACTGCAAGCAGCGTCTCATTTCTTGATGCTACAGACATGGCATGTTCAAGACGATCGTAAAATAAATTTCGGTTTGGTAAATTAGTCAGAGTATCGAAATTCGCGCTACGATAAAGTTTTTCTTCGGCCTGTTTTCTTTCTGAAACATCACGAATTAATATGATATAGGTGTCTTTTCCACTGAAATTTATTTTTGATATAACATATTCGATATGGAATGAGTGGTTACCTATTTTAAATGCCGTCGCTTCCTGTATAGGTGTGGTATTTTCCCCGCCTCCAGAAATAACCCCCTGCCGGAGAACGCTTAGTGGTTGCTCAATCAGATCAGTAATCATCATGGTGCGAAGTTTGGTTTGTGGGTAACCAAATAAATCTTTGACGACAGTATTAGTATCCTGGATATATCCATGCTCATTAAAAGTTAACATGGCGTCAGCCATATTGTTTATTATCGTCGATGTATAATATTCTCTGTCAGCCAGAGTTTTCTGGCGTGCAACCAGTTGCGTGCGCATTTCTTCAAGGTTTTCCGCAAGATCAGCGATTTCCTGAATTTTTGAGCGGGTGTATATGCTTTTATAATGATTGTTTACGACCTCTTTTGCCAAGAGCCGCAGATCGTTTAAGGGGCGTGTCAAGCGTGAAGAGACTAAAATAATCAGCAGCGCAACAACCATAATATAGCTGATTGTGATGATGAGTATCTGCTTGTTGATTTGGTGAAGATCTTCATGAATTAATTCTTCGCAAAAACCCAGCTTGAGTGTTCCGGCAGGATTACCTGTTCTATTGAAGAAAGGAACAGCGATGTAATAAGTATTATCCTTGCTGTTATCAAAAACGAAATCCTCCTTGAAATATTTGTCATTCTCAGGGTTTGTTGTGTAAATGATCTTGTTGTTTTCATTAGCGACTGCAGCGTAAGTAACGTTCCCGGCAACCAATAAATCCTCGAGTAACAGTTTAAGCTGATCAGGCCGGTTGTGAATATCGGCGTTTCCAATCTGGTTGGCAACCAGACCGGAGGTGGTGCGCGCTTGATCAATAAATCCTGATTTAATACTGCGACTGACTGTTTTAATGGTTAAACTAAAAAGAAGAAAAGTTGTTAAGAGATGGACGAATAGTATGCATGTATTCAGGCGAAAACTAAATTTATTCATGAATTTCATTGTGAGAGGGTTCCAGACCATATTTTTCGGGTGTTATCCAGGGTTTTATTTTGCACCGTTTTGAGCCACATAAATGAAATAGTATTTTTAATTTCTTTTATGTGTTTCTGTAGCTCATTCTTGTCGTCAATTTCTGGAATTTCACGTTTCCCCGAGCGGAACATCTCTGATTTCATGCGGCGCTGATATGAGCGCGCTGATAGAAAAACAATTTTCTGTAAGAATACAACATAGAGCAACGGGTCTGAACGGTTGATAATGGGATGTATCTCCTGGCCATCAAGTTTGATGGGATAGCCAAGATAGAGTTTTCGTATATCGCCTATAGATAGCTTTTTGATCGGTACGTCGGTATTACTGACAATAACCAGAGTTTTTACTCGATCAGTAGCAATCACACTGTTGGTTGCAAGAAAAACAATCAGAATCGAAGTATAGATGCTCAATTTTAACCTGCTCATGGAAATATAGCGCTCCATTGCAGGGTAAGGCTACTAAACTTATTGCTAACTTTTCTTGCATCGCTGTATTCTAGATTTACGGCCTGACTTTTTGTAAAATCATAGCGTAAGCCTGTGACAACTTGCCGGTTTATAAAACCGGGAAATAAAGCAAGATAGGGATCATTATTTTCCCTCCATGCATTTTCCACTCGTCCGTAGGCGGTCCAGTGAGTAAAGATATCCTGTTCATATTGCAGGTAGGCATTAACAAAATTGCCTCTTATTTCATCTCCGGATGGGTTGGACAGTCTTGATTTGACATAAAAACCCGAAGCGATAATACGCTTGCCGATAAAATCCAGATGGCTATAAAAATTTATAATATTTTGCTTAATGTAGAATAAACCAATTTCATGTGCATCTGTCTTCTGTACTTGAATTGAAATACCGGAATCTGTTTGCAGTTTATCGTTTGTTATGTAATGTAATTTAAACACAGCGGCAGGGTTATTCTGTGCTCCTTTGTGAGGGTTGAGCAAATCGAAAGGACTCAGTTCGATGTTGCCAGAACCATTAACAGACAGATTGGGTGCGATACCCAGCATTAAGTTGTATTGCCAACCATTCGATCTGGAATTGGTTGAACCGGCGAGTGTGACACCCGTAATGTGAATAGGCAGGATGCCACCAGCATCTTCGTTTTTTACTATTTGCGGACGGCTAGCGCTGGTCTGGAAATAAATCCCGTGATGGAAGCGGGTACTCCAGTAGCCCAAAGGGGTATACATACGTCCGATTTTAATCGTAGCATAATCATTTAACTGATAATCGTATTGCAGGCGCTCAAGCTCACTTTCTTCGGTCCCCGCAAAATATTCGACCAAAAGACGGTTATTTTTTTGATGGTACACATAAAACAGATCTACACCGGCATCGAGATCATTTTCATCCAGGTTAAGATTATTAGATTCATTGGTGTAATGAAGGCCATCAATATTAAAAAGAAGAAAAAATTCAGCATTATCGCCAGCCCAAACCGGGGTACAGAATAAGCAGGCACACACGAAACAGGTTAATAGAGCGGGAAGTAACTTCTGTTCGGTATTCATAATAAAACAGTATAGCTTTTAAGGATAAAAGCACTTCCCGGAAAAGTCTACTTTTTAATCTCTTTGAACGCAATGCCCTACGGCCTGCAACGAATATTGTCCGCCAGAGTGACGAAAAAGGGGAACCGGTTTTTCTTAATACCCCGCAGTTTGTTCGACAGTTTTCTCCCGTCTCTTTCTACTATGATTATTACCGTCATCTTAGAATCCGTATAAGACCCTGTTTAATCTCTTTGGGTTTAATTCCCCGCTGCTTGCAGCGAAAAACGGTAGGATGGGTAGAGCGAAGCAAAACCCATCAGCATGCCACAGTTTAATACCCCGTCCGCTTGCGGCGGGGTTGTTTATTGCAGAAGCGGGTGGAGGTGGATGAAGTAAGACAGAAAAAATACTGTCAATCGGCATATGTATCCAGAAACTATCGGGCGAAAATTACCATTGACAGGGCAGAGACGGGGTATTAATCGTTGCATAAGTATTTGCGCCATAGCCCCCTCTCCCTATGGGAGAGGGTGGGGGTGAGGGGATAAAACACATGCGAATACTTATGCAACGATTAATATTATTCAAATGGCGTATGAATTGGCGGATCTATTCTGTCATCTTTATGACATATAAAGCAATTCATTGAGAAGCAGCCGAACACGGGCGTGTTGGGTTGTTTCATGCTCTTCGCAAGTTTGAGAACTTTATACCGACATTACCAGCAAAATGATAAAGCCAATGATAGCGGCCAGTGGCAGCAGCACGGCCTGCCAGTCACCCGAGACGGCTTTGGGGCTGTGTTTGAGCATCATTTTTGCACGCGGAAACAGAAAGATGATCATGGCACCCAGTAGTAGCGCCGAACCTATTTTCATCCAGTCCATCGTTTTCCCCTGAGGATTTAAGTGTGGAAAAGAAAAGCCCCATGCTGGGGCTTTTCTTTGTCATAAACCGCGCTGAGAGAGCATTTAGTCGTCACCACTCAAGGCGCCCAGAATCTGTAGCAGGCTGATAAAAATATTATAAATGCTCAGATACAGGGACACGGTTGCCAGTATATAGTTGGTTTCGCCGCCATGAATGATACGGCTGGTGTCATACAGGATGAAGCCGCTCATCAGGATGATGATGACGGATGAAATCGCCAGCGTCATGGCCGGGATATCCAGGAATATATTGGCCAGTGCCGCGACCAGGATTACCAGCATACCCACGAACAACATTCCGCCCAGGAAGCTGAAGTCACGGCGGGTAGTCAGCGCATAGGCAGACAGGCCCAGGAAGATAACCCCGGTGCCGCCCATGGCCGTCATAATCAACTGTGAGCCGTTGCTCAGCGCCAGATACTGGTTCAGTACCCCACCCAGGCCAAAGCCCATCAGACCGGTAATGGCAAAAACCACACCGACACCTGCGCCGGAATTGGCGGTACGGGGTAAAACCAGCCAGATCAAACCCATAGCGCCCATCACCGAGATTAAATAGGTGCCTGGACCCGATTCGACAAACACGGATATTGCCGCCATTGCTGCACTGAACAGCATCGTCATGGACAGCAACGTGTAGGTATTGCGCAATACTTTGTTGGTTGCCAGAGCAGATTCTGCTGGTCTTACAACAGTCTGGTTTCTATACATGTTTTTACCCCTTGTTGAGATGTAGCTATCTTGTAATACTAGACTAAAGCATACCTGATTAGTTCCCGATATCAAGACAATTTCTTAACATTTCAAGGTATGAAAGAGCTAGAAATTGGATTTTATTTGGGCTATTCTGCCGCGCTTGCTTGTGGCACTGCTTTTTCTAGCATCGCTGGCAGCAAAACCGGGAGAGATGGCTGAGCGGTTGAAAGCACTGGTCTTGAAAACCAGCATGGGTTTATAGCCCATCCAGGGTTCGAATCCCTGTCTCTCCGCCAATTATTCTATAAAAGTCCTTGTATAACAACAGTATGTTAAAACCGGGATTTATTGGCTAGCCCCCCAATCAGCCCCCAAATGGGAGCTTTTGGGGGAATAGACGACCTCATTTTAATCTCTTTGGGTGTTATTCCCCGTTGCTTGCAGCAAAAAACAGCAGAATGGGTAGAGCGAAGCGCGAAGTCCAGTAGGGAAACCCATCAGCAAGCTACCACTCAAATACCCCGCCAGCTTGCTGCGGGGTTGTTTATTGAAAGTTAAAACCACCGCCTTTAGGCGGTCAGATTTATCTGCGATACAGGCCTCTGTCCCCTGATGAAGGTGGCAAGGTATTTTCTCGTTCCCACGCTCTGCGTGGGAATGCATAAGTGGTGGTCAGACTGCATGGTTATGTGGTTCCAGTGGTGAGAAAGGTATGGGTTCCC
>ENA-ORDP01001222-ORDP01001222.1-marine-sediment-metagenome-genome-assembly--contig:-NODE-1222-length-14519-cov-2.689436_pt1 | contig 14519 bp, 11 predicted proteins | sample MGYA00248627_ERZ508539 | MGnify/ENA primary metagenome ERZ508539 (study PRJEB26208, sample SAMN05571518) | marine sediment metagenome | biome: deep sea; feature: Hydrothermal vent; material...
TATAAATCTTGAAAAAGAATTAGTGAATAAAAACATTTCTATTAAAGATAAAATCAATCCAGAACTATTTAAGTTGGTTGATAGTCTTGAATTAACAGTTAGATCTGCTAATTGCTTATCTAATGCTAATATTAATAAAATTGGAGATTTGGTACAAAAAAGTGAAGGAGAAATGTTGAAAACTAAAAATGAAGAAATTGAAGGTAAAACTTTCGCCATTTCCGGTTTTGGAAATGTTGCTTGGGGTGTGGTGAAAAAAATTACCGAATTGGGAGGCAAGGTAGTTACCCTTTCCGGACCCGACGGATTTATTTATGATAAAGATGGTGTTAAAAATGAAAAAATTGATTTTATTCTTAAACTTAGAGCTAGTGCAAATGACCGTGTAAAAGATTATGCAGATGAGTTTAAAGTTGAATTTTATCCGAATAAACGTCCATGGGGTGTTAAAGTGGATGTAGCTATGCCATGTGCTACTCAAAATGAAATTTTTGAGGATGATGCTAAAGAATTGGTTAAAAACGGATGTATTTGTATTTGCGAGGCAGCGAATATGCCGACTACATTTGAAGCTTATAAAATTATTAAACAGGCAGGCATTCTTTTTGCCCCGGGTAAGGCCGCAAATGCAGGGGGTGTTGCCGTTTCCGGGCTTGAAATGTCACAAAATAGTATGCGCTTACCATGGCCCAAAGAGGAAGTGGATCATCGATTGCATCAAATTATGCAAAATATTCATCATACATGTTTAACTACGGCAAAAAGATTTGGCACACCGGGCAATTATGTGAACGGTGCAAATATTGCAGGATTTTTAAAAGTTGCAGATGCAATGATGGATCAGGGGCTTGTTTAAATGGTTTTTTAATGAGTTCGCTTAAAAAAGAATCTTTTATATTTATGAGTCCTTCTTAAAAAGGATTTTCTGTGAAAAGGCTTTAATTTTTACTAATATTCATAATTTGAAAACTTGAAAATGATCTTTTTAGATATATTTTATTTATCATTGCTTATTCGGTATTCAACGGTCTGAAGCTACTTTTAGGTCTAACTTCCGACCATTAGTTTGTCTTATTTTCAGCAATGTGATAAAATAGTTAATAGAATGAATCCATGGGTTCTATAAAATTGAAATAAAGAGTTGTGCAATTGTAAGTTTAGCCGTAGAGTAAATAGATGAAATTTTCTAATTTTAGTTACACCATTGAAAAAGGATGACAATTGTTTGAGCAAAAAAGAATAAGTTCAAGGGAAAAATTCAATATAATTAGTATTGAGAACATCTTCAGCAGCAGAATAAAAGAATTTCAAAAATTAATGAAATATAAAATTCGTGAAATTCTTTTGGTATCCAGCCTATATGATTATTATCTTTTTGAAGAAGATGGACGTTTATATGATTTAATCAGGCAAGAATATCAGATACTTAATTTAAGCCAGTCGCCTGAAATCACACAAGTAACCACCGGAACGGAAGCAATAGAATTAGCTATCCAGGAAAGTCATTTCGATTTAATTATTACAACTTTGCACATCGAAGATATGCATGTGATAAAGTTTGCCCGGCTTATTAGAAAAGCCGGTTTGAAGACCCCAATTATTTTGCTCGCTTACGACAATAACGAACGAAAAGAGCTTGTGTCATATTACGACACCTCAATATTCGATAAAATTTTCATTTGGCAAGGCGATTATCACTTAATGATTGGTATTATTAAATATGTTGAAGATAGAATGAATGTTGAAAATGATACCACTTCAGTTGGGGTTCAAGTAATTATTCTGGTTGAAGACAATGTAAGGTTTTATTCAACTTATCTACCACTTATTTACACAGAGATATTCAATCAGTCGCAAAGACTTATATCTGAAGGAATAAATCTTTCGCATAAATTTTTAAGAATGCGCGCCCGTCCGAAAATTCTGCTTTGTACTACCTACGAGGAAGCTTGGTCCCTTTTTGAAAAATATCAAAATTATATATTGGGCATAATCACCGATAGTAATTTCAGACATTTTGGAGAAAGAGACCCCGAAGCCGGTATTAAATTTACTAAAAATGTAAAAATGCTTCATAAAGATATTCCCATTTTACTGCAGTCCAGTAATTTGGAATTTGCACAAAAAGCAAAGGAATCCGGAGCTTCGTTTTTAAATAAAAATTCACCGAGGTTATTGCACGAACTTCGTGAATTTATGTTGAATCATTTTGGATTCGGTGATTTTGTATTTCAGAGATTTGACGGAAAAGCAGTCGGGAGAGCCAATAATTTAAAAACTTTGGAAGAACAACTGAGAATTGTTCCTGATGAAAGTATTATTTTTCATGCGGAAAGGAATCATTTTTCAAAATGGTTAAAAGCACGTACCGAATTTTGGTTGGCTCACAAACTTAGACCTAAAAAGGTAACTGATTTTTCTTCAGTTACGGAGTTGAGAAATGATTTAATCAATTCATTAAGATTATATCAAGAGCTTCGACAAAGGGGGATTATAACCGATTTTAATAAAGAATCATTCGATCCTAAAAATAGTTTTGCAAGAATCGGTAGCGGTTCTCTCGGTGGTAAAGCTCGCGGACTAGGATTTATAAATATTTTGTTAAACAACAATAGAATCCGTTATAAGTTTGAAGGTGTCGAAATTTCCGTCCCTTCTGCTATTGTTATTGCTATAGATGTATTCGATTATTTCCTTAAGAAAAATAAGTTGGAATCATTCGCAATAAATTCGACCGATGATAAAGAGATTACCAGGAGATTTATTCAAGCAAAATATTTTCCTGCAGATATTATTGATAAATTGAGAGAATTCTTAGAAACCGTAAAACACCCTTTGGCTATTCGCTCTTCAAGTCTTTTGGAAGATTCTCAATTTCAACCCTTTGCAGGCGTCTATCAAACCTTTATGTTACCTAACTATGCAGACGATATTAATGTAAGATTGAATGAATTACTTGCTTGCATAAAAGGTGTATATGCATCGACTTTTTACCGCAAAGCAAAAGATTATATGAAAGCCACTTCCTACAGCTTAGAAGAGGAAAAAATGGCTGTAATAATTCAAATATTGGTTGGTTCGCTTCATAAGGAAAGATTTTATCCCGATTTTTCGGGAGTAGCTAAATCATATAATTTCTATCCGGTACCTCCCCAAAAAGCAACTGATGGAATTGCCCTTGTTGCGTTGGGGCTAGGTAAACAGGTGGTTGACGGCGGAAAAGCAGTTAGGTTCTCTCCCAAATATCCCACGCATTTATTACAATTTTTCTCAACGAAAGAAACATTAAAAAATGCTCAACAAACATTTTTTGCTTTGGATAAAAACAGCAAACTTCAAACGGGAACGAATATATACCCTGAGCATTTAATAAAGTCGTATGAATTATCAAAAGCGGAAGAAGATCAAACATTATTTTATGCCGGTTCAACTTATTCTGTGGAAAATGATGCGGTTTACGATGGAGTATCACGGGAAGGCAAAAGGGTTGTTACTTTCGCACCCGTTTTAAAACATAAAATATTTCCACTTGCAGAGATATTGGAGATGCTTTTGGATATAGGTAGTTGGGGGATGGGGGTGCAGGTTGAGATAGAATTTGCTGTGAAAACTAAAGTTCCAAAAGGTGAACGGAAAGAGTTTGCTCTTCTGCAAATGCGACCGCTTGTAATTAGTCATGAAATTGAGGAGCTGAATGTTGATTATGATAATCCCGAGGAGCTTATTTGTAAGAGTAAGCAAGTACTCGGCAATGGGGTAATACATAATATCCATGATATAATTTATGTAGATATTCAAAAGTATGATAGAGCAAGGAGCCGGGAAGTTGCAAGTGAAGTTTCGATTTTAAATGCGAAATTATTTTCACAAAAGAAACCTTACATCTTAATTGGGGTTGGTCGATGGGGAAGCCTCGATCCCTGGTTGGGTATCCCCGTAACGTGGGACCAAATAGCAGGTGCCGGCGTAATAGTAGAATCGGATTTTAAAAATTTTAGCGTAACTCCTTCACAAGGTTCACATTTTTTTCAAAATATTACTTCTTTCAAAGTGGGATATTTTACAGTTAATTCCCACTATAAAACAGATTTCATTAATTGGAATTGGTTAAACTCAGTAAGGGCTGTTGAAAAGTTAAATTTTACAGTTCACCTGGATTTTGAAAAACCCATTACCGTAAAAATTAATGGTCATAAAAATATAGGAGTTATTCTTAAACCGGGAATTGATTAATTTTTGATCGGAGAAATATTTAACGGGTTATTAAATAAGATTAAAAATATTGCACAAGAATTACAACAAATGTAGTTCCCCGTCGGTTCACAATAATAAAATCTTTTTTAGTATTTACCCTTACCATTCTCCGGTGAATGTAAAAACATAAAACGATTTTACAAAAGTTGTTTTATTGGTTTATCGCAAAACGAATAAATTATAATCACAAATATTACCTGGGAGGTTAATATGTCTAACTACGTAGAAGAACTAATAGCAGAAGTAAAAGCCAAAAATCCAAGTGAACCGGAATTTCACCAGGCTGTTGAAGAAGTAGCGGAATCTCTTTCAATTGTATTGGAACGACACCCTGAGTATCGCTCGGCAAAAATATTAGAAAGAATTATTGAACCGGAAAGAATAATTACTTTCAGAGTGCCTTGGGTGGATGAACAAGGTGAAATTCACATAAACAGAGGTTATAGAATTGAGATGAATAGTGCAATCGGTCCTTACAAAGGGGGTTTGCGTTTTCATCCGTCCGTTAATCAAGGAATCTTAAAATTTCTTGCTTTCGAGCAAGTATTTAAAAATAGTTTAACTTCTTTACCAATGGGGGGCGGAAAAGGCGGCTCTGATTTTGACCCAAAAGGTAAAAGCGATCTTAAGATCATGCGGTTTTGTCAAGCTTTTATGTCCGAACTTTTTCGTCATATTGGACCTAATACAGACATACCTGCGGGTGATATCGGCGTGGGTGGTCGGGAAATAGGTTATCTATTCGGGCAGTATAAAAAACTTAAAAATGAATTTACCGGTGTATTGACGGGTAAAGGTTTGAATTGGGGTGGCTCTTTAATAAGACCCGAGGCTACCGGTTACGGCTCGGTTTACTTTGCAGCCGAAATGCTTTCGATTCGTAATGAAACTGTCGAAGGTAAAGTGTGCCTCGTTTCCGGTAGCGGTAATGTTGCACAATTTACGGTAAAGAAAATAATAGAGCTTGGTGGGAAAGTTGTTTCATTATCGGATTCCAACGGTTCTATTTATGATGAAGAAAGTATAAATCAAGAAAAGTTGGATTTCGTAATGGATTTAAAAAATGTGAGAAGAGGCAGAATTAAAGAGTATGCTGAAAAATATAAAAATGCCGTATATACACCTGCCGATCCGGAAATGGACCATAACCCAATTTGGGATCATAAAGCAGATTGTGCATTCCCTAGTGCTACACAAAATGAAATTAATGGAAAAGATGCACAAAATCTTTTAAATAACGGAGCTTATCTTGTTAGTGAAGGCGCTAATATGCCTACCACATTGGAAGGTGTGAAAGTTTTTCTCGATGCTAAAATTCTTTATGGACCCGGTAAAGCAGCTAATGCCGGTGGTGTAGCCGTTTCCGGATTGGAAATGACCCAAGATAGTATGCGTTTACCTTGGAGTAAAGATGAAGTTGATGACCGTCTAAGAATGATTATGAAAAATATTCATACTACCTGTATTCAAATGGCGGATAGATTTAATACACCGGGAAATTATGTAAATGGTGCTAATATCGGTGGCTTTCTAAAAGTTGCCGATGCAATGATGGACCAAGGTGTTGTTTAATATAGTGCGGCACAGGATATTTTATTCTGTGCCGCCGTTTAACATTTACATATCTAATAATTTAACTTTTTGCAGCAAGAATACCCTTTTTAGATTAACTTATATATTCGACTCAAAAGTTTTTTACTTGCTGATTTTTATGTTAAAATAATCCAACTTTTTTAATCCATTCTGAAAGATTAAAATATAATAAATATTTAATTCGGTAAAGAATTTTTACTGCGCAAAACCATTTCACAGTGCCGGCTGCTATTTTCATCCTATTTACAGAACATGTTAAAATTAAATAAGTTAGTAGAAAAATAAAATATTGGTATATTTTATGTATTACTTATAAAGTTTTAAAAGGTGGTTTAGGAAAATTTGTGAAACTTGACAGTTACTTTATCCAAAATGATGAAAATTGAAAAATGATACGAAAACGAATGTTAGGATTATTGGGAATTTGGTTGTTATTATCAACAATTCTTTTCCATTTCCATGAGGCCGGTATAATAAATTTTATCGTTGTCGGAATTATTTCGGCAGTCGCCGGTTTTACATTAAGTGCAAAGAAAACTTTTGAAGGATGGGTAGGTGCCGTTCTTGGAATATGGCTAATCTTTTCCGCTTTTATTCCATCCATCGGTACAATTCCGAGTAACTATTATAATGCTTTTATAACAGGCTTGTTATTTATTCTGATAGGGTTTGTCACGCTAGAAAATAAAAGCGGTTTAATGAAGAACTGAGAAACAAATCTATGATATAGAAACTCATTCCCTTATAATAGCGTCTTAAGGAAAAACCGGAAATGACGTTTCGCACTATATATATTCCTTAAAACAGGTAAGCATTTAACATATTATAATATGGCAAGTTATAAAGTAAGTTGAACTGTGGTACATTTGTTGAGTTCTTTAAATGAATGAGATTAATGAAGTTAAAGGATTTATAAAATGAAGCGTTCTAAAAAAGTTAATTTAAATTTTTTGAATTGTGAATATTTGCAAAGGTTAAAACTTTTTTAAAGAAAAATACTTTTTAGGTAGTTTATGTTATCAACAATTAAGAAGGAGGATAGTCATGAATTTTCTGGAAAAACAAGTTCATAAAAATGTACCTAATGTAATAAATGCTTTGCTGGGTAGTAGTATCTTAAGGAGAAAAGCTGCTGATTATGCAAGAAAGTACATGTTTAAGGCGATTGTAGAAGAAGATAATGAGTATACCTGGAATATAAGATATGAAAGATATACTTTATTATCCAACTTAGTGGGTACTCTTGAAAAAGCATTAACCAATAAAAATATTTCTTCTTCGGTCAGAAAAAAAATACTTAATGTTTTCATTGGAAGAATTTTTGTCGAATCCGATACAACTAACAGCAATGTTAAAAAGTTTATAAATGAATTCGGTCAGGAACCTCCCGGATTTATTACAATAAGTCCTGGTAAAAAATGCAATCTTAAGTGCACGGGTTGTTACGCTTCAAGCAGTGGTCAATTCACTGAAAAATTAGATTATGCTATTGTCGATAGAATAGTAAAAGAGAAAACCGAGTTATGGAATTCGTTTTTTACGGTAATTTCCGGTGGTGAACCGTTGCTTTGGAAATCGGATGGTAAAGATATATTGGATTTATGTCGCGAAAATCCTGATAATTATTTCCAGATGTATACAAACGGTACGTTGATCAATAAAAAAATGGCGGAACGAATGGCTGAGGTAGGTAACTTAACTCCTGCTATTTCTGTGGAAGGCTTTGAAAAAGAAACCGATGAAAGACGCGGCAAAGGAGTTTTTAAGAAAATACTTGAAGCAATGGCTAATTTAAGAGAAGTAGGTGTACCTTTTGGGATATCTGTTACCGCAACTAGAAACAATGTTGAAAAAATTATTTCGGATGAATTTGTCGATTTTTTATATGGTCAACAAGGAGCAATTTATGGCTGGATATTTCAGTATATGCCAATCGGGCGAAGCCAAAGCCTTGATTTAATGGTTACACCTGAACAACGAAAATGGATGTTCGCAAAAGAAAAACATATTATTCACGACAGACATGTTTTTCTGCCCGACTTTTGGAACGGCGGTATCTTTTCCAGCGGTTGTCTGGCAGCCGGTAGAGCAGGTGGTTATATTTATATTGAATGGAATGGGAATATTACTCCTTGCGTATTTTATCCTTATTCGAAAAATAATATTAAGGAAATCTATGCAAATGGCGGCAACCTTAACGATGCTTTAAAATCTAATTTGATGGTAGGCATAAGAAAATGGCAAAATAATTATGGCTACGGTAAATCGGGTAAAAATGTTAAGAATCTAATTGCTCCCTGTGGGATAAGAGACCATTATGAATTTACTAGAAAACATCTTGAAGCAACTAAACCTATGCCGATAGATGAAAACGCAGCCGAAGCGGTTAAAGATCCTCTCTATTATAAAGGATTAACCGAATACAATAAAAAATTATTGGCTTTAACTGATGATATTTGGCAAAAAGAATTTATCGGGAATAAAAAAAATAATCATGAAAATGATAATGTAAATAAAAATAACGGTAAAAATATTCCCAAAGAGAATAATGAATCTCTTAAACTTGAAGAAGCGCTCAGTGAAAAATAGCGGTAAATTAATATCGGTAGTTTTGTAAGAAGAAAAGCTCAGGTTTTCCTTCTTACAAGCTTCATTTTATTGAAATAATATTATTAAAGATGTAAAAGTTTCTTACTGCTTTTTAACCGGTATTCCAAATGAGGTGTAGTATGAAAGTCCTATTGAGAAACCCGGGCGTTTTAAATATCTATAGTAAATTGAAAACGAATATTTCTCCATTAGTGTATATTTATGTTGCATCCTTTGCTAAAGAGGGCGTGCCTAAAGTTCAAATAATTGATTTAAATATTAACAAAAAAGTACTTGAAAAAACGGACCTTGATTCCTTTGATTTAATAGAAATTACTCCCAATATACCTCGCTATTTCAGAGACTTGAAAATTACGGATGAAGTAAAAAAGTTCAATAAAACAAGCGTTGGGAAAGGTTATTATGTAACTTTTCTAAAGATAGAAGTATTGAATACAGGGATAGCAGATGTTATTGTTAAAGGCGAAGAGATATTTTTAAATTTGTTGGATTCATTAGAAAATAAATTTAATTTAAAAAATATACATGATATTTCCTTCATTGACAATGGTAAATTTACTGGAAACGAAGATGTTTCACCTCCTCAAAATTTAGATTCTCTTTCGTTTCCTACCGGAGATTTATCATCCATTAATAAATACAAATCTATCTTAAACGGCATAACGCAAATTTTTTTACCTGCAGAGGTTGTCCATATAACTGTTCTTTTTATGCTTCATCAAAATTTGGAGTATAAAACAGCCGGATGGAAGTGCAAAAAATATTGTAACCCAAATTGAATTATTGTATGATGAATATGGTTTTAAAGCGTTTGAATTTCTTAACGATAATTTTACACTATTAACCTGATGGATATAATTTGGTGATGTTTTTTCCGCGTGGATACTATCGCCGAAATAGAAAATTTTACATTATTTTTTCAAGACTTTTTAATAAACCTAATTATAACCGTAAAAACAAAAAACGAATTTGAAAATTTAATTTCGTGGATTCTATTTTATTTTAAATTTGGTTATTTATTCAGTTCGGTAAAGAAATACACAGGCATTCAAAAGCAATTTATATAGTGTTGAAAAACCAAAGAATTATTGCCGCTGTGAACTATATCTTAAGATAGTCGAAAATACAATGAAACTTTTAATTATAAATAAAAATAAAAAAATTATTTTACGATTGGCTTTACCTATAATTGCCGGTTTATCGGTTCAAATGCTTTTATCTTTAGTTGATACAGCAATAATAGGCAGGTTATCCGATGCAAAGTATGCATTAGCTGCTTTGGGTATTGCTTTTTATGCCACTTGGGCGGTAATCAGTTTTTTCTCAAGTTTATCCACCGGCACGCAGGTATTAATCTCAAGACATTTTGGAAGTAAAAAGTATGATGAATGTGGAAAGGTGTTGAACTCATCAATAATTATGGGATTGGTAATGGGTCTGATAGTTGCCGTTTTGGTTGTTAAATATTCCTTGAATATCGCTAATTTATTTGCCGTGGATAAAACCGTAGGCAAATATGCCGCCGGTTACTTGTTTTACCGTTTTATGGGTTTGCCCTTCTTTCTTATTTCTGTTGCATACAGAGGTTTCTACTTTGGAATAGGTAAAACAAAAATTTTCATGATAGCAGGCACTTTTGCAAATTTAGCAAATATCTTTCTGGATTATTCATTAGTTTATGGCTCTTTTGGCTTTCCTCGGATGGGATTAGCGGGTGCAGGTTTGGGCTCGGCTATTGCAACTATGCTTGAAACTTCTGTGTACGTTGTAGTAAGCTTTATGAAAAGTTATAGGACAAAGTATTCGTTATTTAAGAGACTAAGTTTTGATAAAACTATTGCGAAAGCTATTGTTAAAATCTCTTTGCCCGTTTCGTTCCAAAGTATTTTTACTATGACCGGTTTCTTGATATTTATCTCAATAATAGGATTGATGGGAACCGCATCGCAAGCAGCAAGCCAGGTTGTACTGTCTGCATTGTTTTTATCTTTCATGCCGTCAATGGGCTTTGGAATAGCTGCCCAAACGTTAGTCGGAAATCAATTAGGGGAGAAAAATATTAAAGCTGCTAAGAAATGGGGATTGGAAACAAGTAAAATTTCTACTGCTTATACTTTTTTATTGGGGTTGATTTTTGTCCTATTCCCACATTTTGTCGTATCAATTTTAACAACTAATTCTAAAATAATTGATATCGCAATTCCTGTTTTGCAGATTGCCGGTTTTGCCCAAATATTCTTTGGAATAGGTCTCGTCCTTGAATACGGATTACTTGCCGCCGGTGAGTCTGTTTTTGTTATGATTGCTGATGTAACAATAAACTGGTTCATCTTTGTCCCTTTAGCATATTTGTTGGGGATAGTATTTAAATTTGGTTTATTAGGTATCTGGACGGCAATGCCGTTTTACACGAGCTTATATGCACTTGTTATTTTTTTGAAGTTTAATTCAAAGGTAGCTATGAAAAAAGTTATAAAATATTAAGGAACTGCAATGAAGCGAAATAAATTAAATTTGATCATTTCGTACAGGTGCTTTATATGTGTCTGTTAATTATGAAATTAAGATTTAAAAGAATGTGGGAGAATAATATTCAACAAAACTAGAAAGGCTCCGTTATGAATGTATTATTAGTCTCTCCGTATAGAGGTGCTATTTTCGAATATTCCGGGGTTAGAATCCAACCTCTCGGTGTCTCTTATATTGGCTCCGTACTAAAAGCGGCAGAGCATAACGTTCAAATAGAATTGTTGGAAAATTTGGACTCAGTGCCTGATTTTACAGGTGCCGACGTAGTAGGAATTTCTTGTAATACGGTACAGTTCAAGCCTGGGCTTAAAGTTGCAAAAGCAGCTAAAGAGCAAGGGAAAATAGTAATAATGGGAGGACCACATCCTACCGGCAGTCCGATAGAAACTTTAAAGAGCGGTTATGTAGATTATGCTGTTCATGCGGAAGGCGAAGTAACAATGATTGAATTGTTAGACGGAATAAAATCGGGAAAAAACTTCGATCCTAGTAAAGTTTTAGGTATTTCATGGATAGATAAGGAATCGGGAACTATTGTTAATAATCCTAAACGCTTGCTTATTCAAAATTTAAATAACGTTCCTTTTCCTCTCCGGGAAGCAAATTGGAAATACGGAAAGGATAGTAAATTAGTTTCTAAAAAAATTATTGAATATCCGTTAATAACTACAAGGGGCTGCCCTTATGGTTGTAGTTTTTGTGATGTTCATCTTCTTTCCGGAAAGCGTTTTCGTACACGCTCGATTGAAAATACCGTAAGAGAAATTGAGGAAATTATCACTAAATATAGTGCCGAACGTATCTTGATTATTGATGATATAATTAATTTTAAAAATGAAAGATTAATTGAATTGTTTGAAACTTTAATAAAAAGAGATTTACCTGTTGTCCGGTGGGTTATGGGAAGATCAGACCACCTTGTTAAAAAACCGGAAACAGCCGAAATTATGGCTAAAGCAGGAGTGCGTCAAATGTTCATTGGAATCGAAAGCCCAAACGAACGGATTCTCAAAGCATATAAAAAAGGCGGTAAGGCTTCCTTAGATTATTCCATAAAAGCTGTGGAATTGTTGAAGCAAAACGATATTGAAACTTGGGGTGCTTTTCTTATGGGTGAACCTTCAGAAACGGAAGAAGATATTAAAAACACTATCGAATTTGCGAAATTTATTAATCCGGGAATCGCTCAATTTTCAATATTAACTCCTTATCCCGGCACAGATCTGTGGTTTGATGTTGAATCGAAAATTATAACAAAAGATTGGAACAAATATGATGCGATGCATTCGGTTTTTAAAACGGAAAATTTTGGACCTGAAGAACTGGAACAAATCCTGAGAAAGGCATATATGGATTTCTATAGACAACCTAAAAGAATTCTAAAGGAAATATTTAAAGGAGAACATTACGGAAGACCTAATTTGAAAAAGATTTTCGAAATCTTAAAAGCATTAAAAATAGTTTTTCAACATGCCTAAAAATAACTTCGGTGACAGTATAAAACTAAAAAAAACCGGCTTTATTTAATTGTTAACAACGCGAACGGTATTTAAAATAGGGATGAAATTTTATAGAAAGTGTTAAAAATAGGAAACATAGTCGAAAGTTCAATTATTAAAAGCGAAATTATATTAAAATTAAAAATTGTTGGTATAAATAAAATAATCGAGAGGATATAAAATGAAAGTAAAAGATATAATGAGTAAAAAATTTATTACGGTGGATATAGAAGCACAATTAAAAAAAGTTTTAACAATTTTATCAAGTAATCGGATTGATTTTGCTATCGTTACAAATAATAACAATAAAATTGACCTTATCGGACTTGTTTCATTTTTTATTTCCCAATTACAACGAAATTCGTAAACATGGTGAATATCTTTTTGATCCCGAGTCCGTAAGAAAAAGAATGAATGAAAGAAGTGGAATTCACGTAAAAAAAAATAATGACAAAATTTCCGGAAATAGTAAATGAAGAGTTATCTGTTATTGAAGCGGCGGCAATACTTAAGGCATTTAAAATTAAACAACTTCCGGTTGTTAATAATGGAAATGTTACCGGCATAATTACAATAAAAAATCTTTTGAATAATCTCGTTTTGAATAACCTCAATTTGAGTAGGAATCAAACCGGGAAGTTAGTATTGAAAAGTTGAAAAATTACTAGTTTGTTAAATGGATATTTATGTTCTTAAAATATTTTCTGTACATATAGAGGTAAAGTCTTATATTATAATATCAGTCACAGTATGCTAATTTAATAATCATTAAGTTAACCGATAGGAGATAAGTCATGGCTATAATTAGAAAATATATTAAAAATAAAAACACCTACAAAATCACATTTACACTACCGGATTATTTAGAGAAAGCATTTGACAGTGCAAGTGTTGTCGGTGATTTTAATAATTGGGATTCCGAAGTAAATAAGATGAAAAAAAATAAGAGAACCGGATTGTATTCTACCATAGTGGAATTGGAGGCAGGTAGAGAATATAGATTCAGATATGTTGTAAACGGGAACATTTGGTTAAATGATCCTGATGCGGATATGTTTGAACCTACCTCTTTCGGTGATTCGGAAAATTGTGTTTTGCTTTTATAAAGCAATAAATGTCTAACTCAAATTGAACAGTTGAGTTAAACCCGGTATTATTTTTGAAATCCATACAGGTTTATTTCACTTTTAATAACTTTGATGGATTATAAAATGCATTAAAAACAGATGCCTTTTCTCGATAGTCAATTTGAGTTTTTTAATTTTTTTTTCTTAAATTCCTATAATAAAATTAAAGGTTTTAATGCTAAAAAGAATTCTTTTACCGCTCGAAAATTCTCCCTATTCTATTGCCGTGATAGAATATTCCTGCTTTATTGCAAAAAGACAGGATGCTGAAGTAACGGGATGTATTTTCATTGATATTGATAAAGTGGATTCATCGTTAGGTAGCTTAAACCCCGATTTAACTATCAAGTGGGCTAAAGATATTCAAAACGATATTATCGGCAGTGTTACAAGAAAATTAATTACCGAGGCAAATAGACCGTTATTTATCGGCATTTGAATTTTCTCTATAAATAGAAATTTAAATAATTATAAGAAATAATAATCGTATGGAGTTACAATGGAAACAAAAATAGTTGACCCGGCAGATCTTTACAGATTGCCTTGGAGTTTGCCCGATAACGGCATTTCATGGCTTGAGCCCAGCGCGCGCTGTAATCTTAATTGTTACGGTTGCTATCGTAAAAATATCAGAGATTCTCATAAGTCTTTAGAACAAGTTAAACATGAATTGGATGTTTTTCAGTCTTTAAGAAAATCTGATTGTATTTCGATTGCCGGGGGTGAGCCGCTTCTTTATCCTGATATAATCGAACTGGTTGCCGAGGTTAAGTCACGTGGAATAAAGCCTATTATAAATTCCAACGGAATTGCTTTAACAAAAGAATTACTTCATGAATTAAAAAAAGCCGGAGCCTTCGGATTTACTTTTCACATCGATAGTAAACAGGGACGGGGGCGCGGTCCA
>ENA-ORDP01001223-ORDP01001223.1-marine-sediment-metagenome-genome-assembly--contig:-NODE-1223-length-14510-cov-4.211069_pt1 | contig 14510 bp, 11 predicted proteins | sample MGYA00248627_ERZ508539 | MGnify/ENA primary metagenome ERZ508539 (study PRJEB26208, sample SAMN05571518) | marine sediment metagenome | biome: deep sea; feature: Hydrothermal vent; material...
AGAAAAGCATTGTTCGGTCTTAAGAAACCAGAGTCGGGTAAGGTGGTATTCCACAAAATGTCGATTGCAAATGGGGATGGTGTGATCATTGTTTTCCGTTCCGTGCGTGAGAATCCGGTTAAGGAAGAGCAAAGTGTGCTGGATTCCATGCAACAGCAATTGACGCAGGAAAATGGGCGCTTTGACACGGGTGCGGTGCTTGAATATATGCGCTCACACAGTGAGATTGATATCAATACCCAGAAAAAAGAAGACGATCAATAACGAGTTCAAGATGTGATGCGCCCGACGTAATGTGCCAGGAAACTTAAAATAAGCTCGGGAAAGAAATCTAAACATAACAGCGAGTTGTTGCTAACGGTGCATAATAGGGGGATTTATCGCCATGTCGAAACTTAAACTCCACTGGCAAATTCTCATTGCTATTTTGCTGGCTGTTTTGGTGGGTTATCTCACAAATAAAGAAAGTACATTTTTAGGCATCCACCTTTTATCCATATTTGATTTCATCGGCAGCATGTTTATGAGTGCGCTGAAGATGGTCATTGTTCCCTTGATTGTTTCATCGATTATCACTGGTATTGCGGGCATTGGTGGTAGCCAGGGTCTGGGGCGTATGGGTGGCAAAACGATTCTTTACTACATGACCACCAGTCTGTTCGCAATTTTAATCGGTCTGGTCCTGGTTAATATGATTACGCCGGGCCTGGTTGATGACAAACCCATTGGCGATATCGTACACGTTAGTGACGAACAGATTCAGGTGGCGCAGAGCAAAGTCGCGGGCAAGGGAAGTAGTAATATTGCCGATATTTTTTTGCGCATGGTGCCCACCAATATCGTTCTGGCCGCAGCAGAGGGCCAAATGCTGGGGCTGATCTTTTTTAGTATCCTGTTCGGGTTTTTTATCACCAAAATTCCTGATGCCTATGCCGAGGCGCAATATAATTTCTGGCAAGGAACCTACGAAGTGATGCTGAAGATTACTAACTTCATTATCCAGTTTGCGCCGATCGGTATTTTTGGGTTAATTGCCAGCGTGGTGCTGGGGCTGGATAAAGAATCAGAAGATCTAGAAAGAATGACAGAGGCTCTTGGCAACTTTACCGCCACCGTTTTGCTGGCACTTGGTTTCCACCTGTTTGTCACCATGCCGCTGATGCTGAAATTTTTGGCCCGGGTTAATCCGGTACGACACTTCAAGGCCATGGTACCGGCACTCTTGACTTCGTTTTCGACCGCATCTTCCGCTGCGACGTTGCCGCTAACGCTGGAGTGTGTGGAAAAGAATGCAGGTGTCTCAAACCGGACCAGTTCATTTGTCTTGCCTTTGGGGGCAACCATCAATATGGATGGCACCGCTTTATACGAATGTGTTGTCGCGATCTTTATTTTCCAGGCATTTGGTTATGATTTAACGTTCACGCAACAATTCTTAATTGTGTTTACGGCCTTGATGACCTCGATTGGTGTTGCGGGGATCCCGGCGGCATCATTGGTCGCGATTATGATTATTCTGCAAGCGGTGGGAATGAATGAGGCCCAGGCGAGTGCCGGATTGGCAATGGTGATCATCGTGGATCGGGTACTGGATATGTGCCGGACCTCGGTCAATGTGTTCAGTGATTCGTGCGGTGCCGTGATTATTGGCAAGAGCGAGGGCGAGACGGGTATTTTGGTAGATAAGGGGCCTGTAAGCCACTCCGCCTGATTAAGTATTTATTTACTCTAAAACAGCTTTTGTGCAGCCAAATTTACGCTTCCGGGTTTATGCTTCCAGTTTTATGCTTCCAGGGGCCGCATCCCGATGGTGTTATAACCTGAGTCTACGTAGGTGATTTCGCCGGTGATGCCTGCGGCGAGATCTGAACACAGGAAGGCCGCGGCATTGCCCACTTGTTCGATAGTGACGTTTCTGCGTAGCGGTGCAGCATGCTCAACTTCGTCTAACATGCGGCGGAAGTTGCTGATTCCAGCGGCCGCCAGCGTCTTGATAGGGCCGGCTGAGATACCATTGACCCGGATACCATCGGGGCCCAGGCTCTGGGCCATGTAGCGTACATTGGCCTCCAGAGATGCTTTGGCCAGGCCCATCACGTTATAGTTAGGCATCGCCCGTACCGCGCCTAGATAGCTCAATGTGATCATGGCGCCATCGCGACCTTCCATCATATTCCGGCCTGCCTTCGCCAGCGCCGCAAAGCTGTAAGAGCTGATCTCGTGTGCGGTGCGAAAACCATCACGGCTGACGTTGTCCAGATAATCACCTTCGAGTTCGTTGCGCGGTGCAAAGGCAACGGAGTGTACGATGGCGTCCAGGCCATCCCAGTAGTTGTCCAGGTGGTCGAAAACTTTGTCTATTTCTTCATCACTGCTGACGTCACAGGGAACCACAATCTCGGAATCGAGTTCTGCGGCCATTTTCTCGACCCGGTCCTGCAATTTTTCGTTTTGATAAGTAAGGGCCAGCTCAGCGCCTTCGCGCCGCATGGCCTGCGCAATTCCCCAGGCAATCGAGCGGTGACTGGCAAGTCCGACAATCAAGATACGTTTATTTTGCAGAAAACCCATAGTTCGACCTTTTTATAAGTGGTTGGTTATTCCGGTGGTTTTTCACCTTAAGTTGGGCTAACGATACCAAAATTTCACTGAGATAAAAACGTTTTAAGTCAAATAATTAGGCTTGATGTTGGCGCGTTATCCCTTCGCTCTGGAGGTGAGATGAATGACTTGATGCCTTGTGGTAAACACGCAACAATACTGTGAGCTAGAGAGGTGTTTACCCAATTTTAATAAGTATGAAACAGGAATCATGAGCCCGCTTTCCAAGCAAATACTACCGTTAGCATTTACCTGTTTTTATACCTTATTAATTTCAGGTAGCTGTGTTGCTTCTGAGATATTTATATCAGCAACATTGACGCCCGCGGCACTCGCACCGGAACAAACACTGCGTCGTGGAAATGGCTCCGAGCCACAAAGCCTTGATCCGCATAAATCAGAGGGTGTGCCTTCCTCGAATATACAAAGAGATTTGTATGAGGGACTGATATCTGAGTCACCTGATGGTGAGTTGGTTCCGGGTGTTGCGCAGAGCTGGACGATCAGTAAAAACGGTCTGCGCTATTTATTCATGCTGCGCAAAGATGCAAAGTGGTCTAATGGTGATGCGGTGACGGCGTATGACTTTGTTTATAGCTGGCGACGAATTGTGGATCCGAAAACGGGTTCTTACTATGCGCAGACTTTAGCGCCGGTGCTGAATACAGAGGCGATCATCAAGGGCACTAAAAAGGTCACCGCGCTCGGTATTCGCGCTATCAATAAATACCAGTTGGAAGTCACGCTCAAAGGGCCCACACCTTATTTTCTAGGGCTGCTCACCCATTCATCGACCTACCCGGTTCACAGGGCAAGTGTTGAGAAATATGGTGAGCGTTTTGCGCGTGTTGGAAATCTGGTCGGTAATGGTGCCTTTGTTTTGAAGCAGTGGTCAATACAGTCTCACATTCTGTTAGAGAGAAATAAAAACTACTGGGACGATAAAAATACCAGGCTGGACAAAGTTTATTATTATCCAATTGAAGATCAGTCGAGCGAGCTGAAGCGTTACCGGGCAGGAGAGATCGACATTACAGAGGGTGTACCGATTAGCCAGATGCCCTGGTTAAGGAAAAATCTGAAACAGGATTTGCATTTGGCATCTTATCTCGGCACCTATTATTTTGGCTACAATTTAACTAAACCTCCGTTTAAGGATAACAAGTTATTGCGACAGGCACTATCAATGGTGATCGACAGAAGAGTGCTAACTGAAAAAATACTAAAGACAGGCGAACTACCCGCCTACAGCTGGGTTCCACCGAACGTCGCGAATTACAAACAGATTGAGTACGAATGGAAGGATTGGCCAATGTCCAGACGGGTCAAATATGCGAAGGCCCTTTTCAAAAAGGCAGGTTATAACCAGGCAACACCACTTACCGTTCAGATTCGTTATAACACCAGTGAAAATCATAAAAAAATAGCGATTGTGATTGCATCAATGTGGAAAAAAAATCTGGGTGTAAAAACTGAACTCTACAATGAAGAATGGAAAGTATTCCTGGCTAATAGAAAATCAAAAAAAGATACACAGGTATTTCGAGCAGGCTGGATCGCAGACTACAATGATGCATTTAGTTTTGCTGAATTAATGCATTCTAACCACGGCGTGAACGACTCAGGTTACAATAATCCAGACTATGATGCATTACTCGCAAAATCAGCACGCGAACCTGATATAAGTAAGCGTAGACGTCTGCTGCAGCGGGCAGAGAAAATGCTGCTTGATGATTACCCTGTGATTCCAGTTTATTTTTATAGGAGTAAACATCTGGTTAAACCCTATATAGGTGGGTATAAAGACAATTCGATGGATCACCACTACAGTAAACACCTGTACATTAAGGCACATTGATAGATTATCATGCTTGAGTATTTTATCCGACGTCTACTAGGTGCAATCCCGACAATATTTATTATTATTCTGGTTAGTTTTTTTTTGATTCGTCTCGCACCGGGTGGCCCTTTTGATTTTGACCGATCACTGGCGCCGGAGATACAGGTCAACCTCAACGCGAAGTTTCATCTGGATGAGCCGGTCTATGTTCAGTTTGGCTATTATCTAAAAGACATTCTACAGGGTGACTTCGGCCCTTCGTTCCAATACAAAAATTACACGGTGACAGAATTGATCTGGCAGGGTTTTCCTGTTTCTGTGCAGTTGGGTCTTTCTGCCATGGTATTAGCATTATTTATTGGTTGTGCGGCAGGCATGCTGGCCGCGTATCGGCAAAATTCAAAATTTGATTATGGCGTGATGACGATTTCAATGTTGGGGATATCGATCCCCAATTTTGTGATGGCGCCTTTGTTGATTTTATTTTTTTCAATTACCTTTTCGATTTTTCCTGCGGGTGGTTGGAATGATGGTGCCTTTCAAAACCGTATCCTGCCGATCATTACTCTGGCCTTACCGCAAGTCGCCTATATTGCCCGTATCAGTCGCGGCAGCATGATCGATGTTTTGCGAAATCCCTATATTCGTACTGCCTTTTCAAAAGGACTACCAACATTCTATATAGTGACTCGTCACGCATTAAAACCAACCCTGCTGCCGGTTATTTCGTATTTAGGTCCTGCACTGGCTGGCATCATTACGGGTTCTGTTGTCGTTGAGCAAATATATGGTATTCCCGGGTTGGGAAGGTATTTTGTCCAGGGCGCATTGAATCGAGATTACACGTTGGTCATGGGCGTCGTGGTTTTTTATGGTGTATTTATTATTGTGTTGAATCTGTTCGTTGATTTATTGTATGGCTGGTTAGACCCGCAAATTCGCGTGCAAGGTCAAAAGACGTGAAGACACAACCGGCAATCGTAGAAGTGGTGGTTGCGAATGATACAACGGCGATGTTGGAGGCAAGAATAATTCAGACACCTGTCAGGCAGGTGTGGGTGCGGTTTAAGAAAAATCTGGCCGCATTAATCAGCATGGGAGTGATCGGTTTACTGGTTATTGCGGTATTAATAACACCAGTCTTATCTCCATTTAATGGCGAAGACATTGATTACGAATCAATTGCGAGCGAACCATCACTTGCAAGCGGGCACGTGTTTGGAACAGACAGTCTGGGTCGGGATCTGTTTGTGCGCACCATGGAAGGCAGTCGCATCTCATTGTTAATCGGTCTGGTGGCAACCGTGGTGAGTCTTCTAATTGGCGTTAACTATGGGGCAATTGCAGGCTACTTTGGTGGTCGAGTCGATGCCGTGATGATGCGGTTGGTCGACATTCTGTATGCCATGCCCTTTATGTTTTTTGTGATCCTGCTGATGGTCTTTTTTGGCAGAAACATCTATCTGATCTTTTTTGCAATTGGTGCGATTAACTGGCTGGATATTGCCCGTATTGTGCGCGGACAAACGCTGGCAATAAAACAACAGGCCTATGTGGAAGCGGCGCAAATTTATGGTGCAAGTCACTGGAAAATCATTCAACGGCATATTGTGCCGAATCTACTTGGTGTTGTGGCGGTCTATATCACGTTGACGATTCCACAGGTGATTTTAGTCGAGTCGTTTCTAAGTTTTCTTGGCCTGGGCATACAAGAGCCAATGACCAGTTTAGGGGCGCTAGTGAGTGATGGCGCGAATGAAATGGAAAGTTATAGCTGGATGCTTATTTTCCCTGCGACTTTTCTATCAATCATACTATTTGGGTTTAATTTTATCGGCGATGGTCTACGTGATGCACTCGATCCTAAGCAGGTGAATTAACGCTATGGCCAGGTTGCTTACTGCAAAAAATATTTCTGTAAGCTTTAGCACTGAATCCGGTGTTATTCATGCGGTGAAACAAGTTAGCTTTCATTTAGTGGAAGGTGAAGTTCTCGGTGTTGTGGGTGAGTCTGGCAGTGGGAAAACACAACTTATGCACAGCCTGTTGCAATTGTTGCCAGAGAATGCAACCACTTGCGGCGAGGCCTTGTTTGCCGGTAAAAATTTATTAAGTCTGGCTAAAAATGAGATCAATGGTTTTCGTAGCAATGAAATTGCGATGATCTTTCAGGATCCGATGTCGTCATTGAATCCTTATTTAAGAATATCCACTCAATTGACAGAGGCACTAATCCAGAATCAAAAAATAAATAAACGCCAGGCACTCGAAGCCGCGATCGAGATGTTAGAGAAAATGCGTATTCCGGCCGCAGCAACACGTATCCATGCTTACCCTTACCAGTTTTCCGGTGGGATGCGACAGCGAATCATGATTGCGATGGCGTTATTACGTAAACCTAAACTGTTAATTGCCGATGAACCCACGACAGCATTAGATGTAACGGTTCAGGCCGAGATTCTAACGTTGTTAACCTTGCTGCGGGATGAGTTTTCGCTCAGTATTATTTTTATCACGCATGACATGAGCATAGTGGCGGGACAATGCGATCGGGTTGTGGTCATGTATGCGGGCCGCATCGTTGAGCAGGCACCAGTGGATGCATTGTTTTATGAGCCGGGACATCCGTATACCCAGGGTTTGCTTGAGGCGGCAAAAAGTCAGTCGGGTTTAACGGATAAACTTATTAGCATTCCAGGACATCCTCCTGGAAATTATGAGAGGCTAACCGGCTGTGCCTTTTATCCACGCTGTGAAAAACGGCTGGAGGTTTGTGAGCATATAAACCCTGTCATGAAAGGAACGGCCACTCGCCAGCAGGCTTGCCATTTATATGACTGACAAGACAATCACAATTGATGTAAATAATGTGTCGGTGACGTTCAAACATTCAGGCTCCTTTTTATCTTTCGAGCGGAAAAAATCATTCAATGCCTTATCGAATGTTACTTTTTCAATTAAAACGGGCAGTAGTGTGGGGATTGTTGGTGAATCAGGATCGGGCAAAACGACTCTGGCCAGGACAATACTTGGCCTGATCGAGCCATCTTCCGGGGCCGTCCACTTGCCAAAGGATGTCCGGCAAAAGGAAGATATCCAGTTTATTTTCCAGGATCCCCTGGCGGCCCTGAACCCAAGAATGACGGTCGAACAATTAATCACAGAACCACTGGATTATCTCCCGAAAAAATCGAATAAGAAAAAACCTGACGCGGTAACGAGCTTGCAAAAACTCAAAACGATGATGGAGCAGGTTGGTCTGGATTTTTCACAACGACACCGATATGCCCACGAGTTCTCAGGGGGGCAATGCCAGCGTATCGGTATTGCCCGCGCCATGATTACCCGGCCAAAGATCCTGATTTGTGATGAACCTGTCAGTGCCCTCGATGTCTCGGTAAGAGCGCAAATAATTAATTTGCTTAAAGACTTACAGCAGCAACGGGGTTTGACGCTCATTTTTATTGCACACGATTTAAGTCTGGTTCGTTATATCAGCGACCAGCTGTTGGTGTTATATCAGGGAAAGCTAATGGAAATGGGGCCGTGCGAAGAAATATTTAGCCAACCTGGTCACCCATATACTCAGGCCCTGATTGCCGCCGAGCCCAAACCAGACCCGCACGCAGAACGGTCGCGCTTGTACACGGATTATGGCGAGTCGACGACAGGCCCCATGCAACACCATGGCTGTGTTTATGCCGGACGCTGCGCGTATGCACAGGCACAGTGTTACTCGCGGCAACCACGACTTACGTATACAACGGGCACAATACAAGTGGCCTGTTTTTTTCCGTTAGAAGCGACAACAAGTGTATGATATAACTGCCATTATTAATAAAGCAGCAGACTTTTAATTTACGGACAAAAAATATGCAAAAGCGCTTCACCCCCCGAGACTACACGTTGTTTGGCATTCTGGCCGTATTGTTTATGACATTGATTTTGATCATGTACATGATTGACAGGCAATGGCTGAAAATGTCTGAGATTGAGCAGCGAGTCGATGAACAAGCCGACGATCTTCGTCAAATGCGCAAGGCCATTAGCAAGATCGGTAAAGGTCAAATTATCCGACCCGATGCAGCCGTTTCTTCCGATGATATCCCGCCATCATTTCGTCGTGCCTATGCAGCAAGTCAATTACCGGGATATAGTGAGGGGGACTGGTTAGTACAGTCGTTCAGCGCGGGGATCAAAACATTAACGCCGATGGTCTCGACCGATCGCTATGCATCGGACATTCAAAATATGGTGCAGGAAAGCCTGTTAGTTTACGACCCAGATTCACTGGAATTAATTGGACATATCGCCAAGTCCTGGACGATTTCCGATGATGGTTTAACGATTACCTATCAAATGCGTGATGATGTCACTTTTTCTGATGGGGTTAAATTAACGGCCCACGATCTGGTATTTACTTATGAGTTTGCGATGACGAAAGCCATTGCGGCACCTCGGGAGCGTGCCTATTATAAAAAAATTAAATCGGTCAAGGCACATGGTGATTACGCGGTCGAATTTATTTTCGTCGAACCTTACTACAACAGTTTGTTAATGTCAGGCTCGATGCAAATACTACCAAAACACTTTTACAAAAAATATCTTAAAATACCAGAGAAATACAATGAATCTAAAGGAATATTATTAGGTTCGGGACCCTATCGTTTAAAGGAGCCTACTAACTGGTCTCCAGATAAGGGTGTGGTCGAACTGATACGCAATGAACGTTATTGGGGGCCAGTATCTCCGCCCTACAAAAGACTGCTTTGGAAGATCATTGAAAATGACAGTGCGAGGTTGACGATATTTAGAAATGGCGAGATTGATGCCTATTCAGCAAGACCTATTGAGTATGACAAGTTATTAAAAGATAAAACTTTAATGTTGCGAACGCATAATTTTGAATACATGCCCCCCATCAATGGTTATTTTTATATTGGTTGGAACCAAAACCGAAACAACAAAGATACTTTGTTTAAAGACAAACGTGTCCGTGAGGCGATGACGTATTTGACAGATCGACAGAAAATTATTGAGGAGATTTATCTGGGATATGGAGAAATCGCCATCAGCCCGTTTAATCCACAGAGCAAACAACATAATGCCAGTCTGTTGCCGCGCACTTATGATGTCAATAAGGCTAAGCAGTTATTAACAAAAGCAGGTTTTGAGGATCGTGATGGGGATGGTGTAATTGAAAATGCACAGGGTCAGAAATTGGAGTTTGAATTAATCTTTCCCAATAGTAATGAAGACTATAAACGACTTGTCTTGCTATTAAAGGATTTGTATGCAAAAGCAGGCATTGTGCTTAAGCCCAAGGCGACAGAATGGCCGGTGATGCTGGAGACGATGGAAACGCGTGACTATGACGCTATATTGTTAGGCTGGACAAGTGTTGTGGAGTCTGATCTTTATCAAATATTTCATAGTAGTCAAATTGAAGACAAAGGTGACAATTTTGTCGGATACAAAAATGTGAAACTGGATAAATGCATTGATCGGGCCAGAACCACGGTTGATAAAACTAAACGGATTCCAGTATGGCATGAATGTGAAAAAATGTTGTATGAAGATCAGCCTTATACTTTCTTGTTTCGACGCGCTGCCTTGAGGCTGATCGATAAGCGATTCAAGAATCTAAAAGTTACTAATTTCGGGTTAAATCTGGATAGAACACCCGTTGAGTCGTTTGTGCCATCTGCTGAGCAGAAATATCTAAAATAGTCTTATCGTTAAATAATATTATGTTGACCTATCTTGCCAGGCGCCTGCTATTAATGATACCGACCTTACTTGGTATCACCCTGGTCGTATTTGTTGTTATGGCTGCCTCACCAGGCGGTCTTAGTGTGCAGGGATTGGTTGATACTCAGGGTCTGGAGCCGGAAGCACGCAAGGCGTTGGTGGAGTATTACAATAAACTCTACGGACTGGATCAGCCTGCGCCTGTCCAATATCTTCGCTGGCTAAATAATATTTCACCCATTGGCTTTACTTTTGACAACCAGGGTGAGCTGGACGGTTTTTCGTTCGTTAAGGGCTCAAACTTTGGGCGCAGTTCTATTTATGGTCGTCCCGTTACGGAGTTATTGAAAGAGCGGGTTCCTATTACGCTTCTTTTAAATCTGTTATCTCTGCCGATTATATATTTAATAGCTATATCAATAGGTGTGCGTGCAGCAAATAAACGTGGCGAAATATTTGATGTGGGTTCAGGTTTTATTATGTTGGGTCTGTGGTCAGTGCCGACGATGCTGGCAGGTGTGTTATTGATGGGATATTTTTCGAACGATCAATATTGGCATATTTTCCCCACATCAGGCTTAAGCTATCGAGAAGCGTACGATATGCCATTTCTTCCTCACTGGAGTAGTGCCTTCGAACCAATTAAGTTTATGCTGCTTCTCTTATTAGGCGCATTTTTAGCGGTTTGGCTAAGTATCAAAACAAATCGGCAAATACGGACCATTGTGATGACCATCTTTGGTATTGTGTTGGGCTGGTTATTTGCCAGCCAAATGGCGGGCGAACCACATTGGTTGAGCAAAACATTAATTACGTTGGCCATTGCAGCCGTCTTTTATGGGCTTGGAAATATGCAATACGCAAGCTTTCGAACTTTGAGCATGGGCTTGTTAGGTATATTTCTGGGAACCGTTGTCGCTGTTGTAACCATGCAAGGTGATTTTGTTCGAGGTTTTCTGGTTGATCGAATCTGGCATTTAGTACTTCCGATTGTTTGCTTCACATATGGTGGTTTTGCTTTTCTAACCAAGTTAGCGCGTACCTCCGTATTGGAAAACTTGTTATCAGATTATGCACGTACGGCACGCGCTAAAGGTGTTTCAGAAAAGGATGTGTTATGGCGACATGTATTTCGTAATAGCCTCTTACCATTAATTACCGTGTCAGCAGCATTGCTGCCAAGTTTATTGGGTGGCTCCGTTATTATCGAAAGCATTTTTAGTATTGATGGTATGGGAAAGTTAGGTGTCGAAGCGGTTAAGTCAAAAGACCGAGAGTTGGTCCTCTCATTAACATTGATCAGTGGCGTCCTTACTCTGGTAGGCTACCTGATCGCAGATATTTTTTACGCTATCGTTGACCCCCGTATAAGCTATGATTGAGATGACGACCAAAAATAAAGTCAGGACAAGCAGTGGCTACGCCAGGACAATCCTGAAAGAGGCGTTTGGCCAATGGTCAGCACGTATTGGTTTTTTCTGGATTGCGGTTATCGCTTTGCTCGCCGTGTTTTCACCTTTCATAGCAAATTCCCACCCTTATCTGATTAAAACGAATACAGGGATAAGTAGTCCATTGCTCAAGTATTTAGAACCAGCAGACATTATTCTTTTGAGTGTATTTATTACTATTCTTGTTCTTGTCTACCTTCGAAAAAGATTGATGTTTAGTCTTCTTGTAGTCCTGGTTATTACTGGAATAACAAGTGTGATCAGTTTTAGTTTTGTAGAACCACCACAACTTGTTGTTTATGAAAAATACCGTGAGATGGAAAAACAAGGTAAGTTGGAATGGGTTATTAATGCTCCGATACCGTATTCCGCAAAGGATTATCTTCGTGACTACGGTGAAACAGGAATGGAAGAACCACTATCCGAGGATGGACGTACCCATTGGTTTGGTACCGAACAAAGTGGTGCCGACGTTTTGAGCCGGATGATACATGCCTGCCGTATCGCACTGGGTATTGGTTTTGTTGCAACCGGTATCGCGATGTTTATTGGTATCATCCTTGGTGGCTTGATGGGGTACTTCTCAGGTATTGTTGATATGTTAGGCATGCGCCTGGTTGAGATATTTGAGGCGATCCCGACTTTGTTTTTGCTACTAACTTTTGTGGCATTTTTTGGTAGTAGTTTATATTTAATGATGGTCATTATTGGTGTGACAACGTGGCCAGGTTATGCACGTTACGTGCGGGCTGAATTTCTTAAACTGCGGAAAATGGAATATGTGCAGTCCGCAATTGCTTGTGGTTTGCCACTGCGTTCTATTCTTTTCAAACACATGCTGCCAAATGGTATTGCGCCCGTTCTTGTTGCGGCAAGTTTTGGTGTGGCATCGGCAATATTGTTTGAAGCGATCCTCAGTTTTCTTGGTTTAGGTTTGGTTGACAACCCCTCGTGGGGGCAAATGTTATATCAGGCAGTACAATCGGCCAGTTTTTACTGGTGGATGGCTTTTTTCCCCGGCGGAGCGATTTTCCTGACGGTGTTTGCCTACAACTTAATGGGTGAGGCACTACGCGATGCCATCGACCCCTATCTGAAGAAAACATCCTGATGACTGATGTTGTGATTAAAGTCTCAAACTTAAAAACCTATCTCGAAATAGGTGACATGGTTGTCAAAGCTGTTGAAAAGGTGTCATTTGAAATAAACCGTGGTGAAACTTATTGCCTGGTTGGCGAATCTGGAAGCGGAAAATCCGTAACGGCATTATCGATTATGAAATTACTTCCGAAAGGGATAGCCAACCATCCAACTGGCGAAATCATTTTTGGTTCGAAACAAGATTTAAAACCGATCAATATTCTTAATGTACAAGAAGAAGATATGCGAAATATTCGCGGTTCTCGTATTGCGATGATATTTCAGGAACCAATGAATTCACTGAATCCTGTCTACACGATTGGGGAACAGATCATGGAGGCTTTGCAAATACACTGGCCTGAAATTAGCGATGAACAGGCGAGAAAAAAAGCTATCAAGGCCCTGGCGGATGTACAAATACCTGATCCTGAGCAACGTATAGATGAATATCCGCACCGTTTATCTGGCGGTCAACGCCAGCGCGTCATGATCGCGATGGCGATGGTGTGTGAACCAGAATTATTGGTTGCGGATGAACCGACAACAGCGCTTGATGTCACCGTGCAGGCTGAAATTCTTAAACTCATGCAGAATTTGCAAAAGCGCAATGGCATGAGTATTTTATTTATTACACATGATTTTGGTGTCGTTGCACAAATAGCACACAAATTAGCCGTAATGAAACAGGGTGAAATGGTAGAACAGGGCGAGGTGCAACAAGTGTTGGATAATCCGCAACACGAATATACACAGAAATTGCTTGCGGCTTTACCAGAAAATCTCAAACAAAAAAACCGTGCAGCGATGTTGGCAAGTTTCAGGGAGAGCCAGGGGAAAAATAAGGACGAAAAAGATATAATAAAAATTGAAAATCTGAAAGTTTATTTTCCAATCAGGAAAGGGGTCTTTAGACATACCGTCGATCATGTTAAGGCGGTGGATGATGTATCACTGTCTATTCGAAAGGGACAGATCATGGCCCTGGTCGGTGAATCAGGTTGTGGTAAGACCACACTTGGCAGGACATTACTGAGACTCATTGATCCCACCGAGGGTGCATTTTTTTATAATGGTCACAAACTATCTTCTCTGAGTCAGAAAAAAGTGCTGCCATATCGACGTGACTTGCAATTTATTTTCCAGGATCCGATATCGTCGCTGAACCCGAGACTCAATATTGCGACCATATTGACTGAACCGATGTCCGCTCATGGCATAGGTGCCAATCGGGAAGAACGAATTTTACTGGCGCAAGATGTGATGCAACAGGTACAACTGGCCCCTGATTATATTTGGCGTTATCCCCATGAATTTTCTGGTGGTCAACGACAACGGATCGGCATTGCGCGTTCGTTAGTATTGAACCCAAAATTTATTGTCTGCGATGAAGTGACGAGTGCTCTGGATGTCTCTGTGCAGGCGGAGATTCTGGACATATTACTCACGTTACGAAATGAAAGGGGGCTCACCTTGTTATTTATTACGCACAACATCAGTGTTGTTGAGTATATCAGTGATGAGATCGCGGTGATGTATAAGGGCAAAATAGTTGAGCAAGGTGATACTGATGTCGTGATCTCATCGCCGGAACACGAATATACCAGAAAGTTACTCTCCTCGGTGCCCAGACTACATCATAGGGGTTACATCACCAGGTTTGCAGATTAACTTGAAGTGCGGGTTACATCGACATAAAGGACAATACGTTGTCCTGGTTGCAGGTATTT
>ENA-ORDP01001225-ORDP01001225.1-marine-sediment-metagenome-genome-assembly--contig:-NODE-1225-length-14501-cov-2.450782_pt1 | contig 14501 bp, 10 predicted proteins | sample MGYA00248627_ERZ508539 | MGnify/ENA primary metagenome ERZ508539 (study PRJEB26208, sample SAMN05571518) | marine sediment metagenome | biome: deep sea; feature: Hydrothermal vent; material...
GCCTCCGCTCTTTTTTGATGATCTTGCCTAGGACCACCGATCTCGTCACCACGACTGCCTACTGGATCCCGGGTCGATGCCCGGGATGACGAAATTTATTGTCACGCCGTATAGCCTTTCTCGTCATTTCGCGCCAGCGGGAATCGAGTGAAGAAAACCATCACCACGCAAGTGGGCATCCGAGGTTTAACGGCCTCTCTTGTTACGGGGTGCTGAGTGGGTCGCGGGTATCGATAGGGTGCCCCGCCTCGCCGCGTACGTGTCGGTAACGGAACAGTATCGCAAACAGTACCGCGACGACTACGGAGTAGGCCGCAAAGCTCAACCAGATGCCATGCCATACCAAGCGACCATCGCCAAGGGTAAAGTAGTGATCGATGAGCAGACCGCTGAGCACGCTGCCCAGTACGGCGCCAAAGCCGTTGGTCATCATCATGAACAGGCCTTGGGCGCTGGCGCGGATCTTGGGGTCGGTCTGACCTTCGATAAACAGGGACCCGGAAATGTTGAAAAAATCAAAAGCCATGCCGTAGACGAGGTTGGAAAGAACGATCATCCACAGCAGTCCGGCCGGATTGCCATAGGCGAATAGACCGAAGCGCAGGATCCAGGCCACCATACTGATCAGCATCACGGTCTTAATACCGAAACGCTTGAGAAAAAATGGGATGGTCAGGATAAACAGGGTTTCCGACATCTGCGATATCGACAGCACAATGTTTGGGTAGCGTACCGTGAGCAGGTCTCGATAGACCGCGAGCTTAGAAAAGCTGTGCAGGAAGGTGTCGCCATAGGCATTGGTCAACTGCAGCGAAGCCCCCAATGCCATGGCAAATAGAAAGAACACGGCCATGTTGTAGTTTTTCAACAGTGCGAATGAGCGCAGGCCCAGTGCGTCGATCAGTGAGTCATGGTGGACATCGAGGGGTGGGCAGCGCGGCAGGCTGAACGAATACAGGCCCAGCAGTACGGCTGAGGCCCCCGCCACATAGAACTGGGTGGCACTCTTTTCGATGTGTAGCAGGCTGATGATCCACATGGCGACGATGAAACCGATGGTTCCCCAGACGCGAATCGGTGGGTAGTCTTTCACCACATCGGCACCTTCATTCTTGAGTGCGTTGTAGGCGACGGTAATCGACAGAGAGATGGTCGGCATGTAAAAGCCCATGTTGAGCAACATCACCCAGAACAGGATCTGGGGACTATTAACCATCGGCACCACAAACAGCATGCCTGCACCCAGCAGATGCAGAATGCCGTACAGGCGTTCGGCATTGACCCACTTGTCGGCGACGATCCCCATCAGTGAAGGCATGAACAGCGAGGCGATACCCATGGTTGAGAACACCGCCCCGAAATCGGTGCCCGACCAGTGTCGGGTCAGAAACCAGTACGCACCCTGAGTGGTCAACCACGACCCCCATACAAAGAACTGTAGGAAGATCATGACGATGAGACGCAGCTTGGTGTGCATAGAGAGGGCTCCGTAGTGTTTCGGAAACCCTTACTTCACCAACTGATCGAGCTGAAAGATCGGCATCAGGATGGCCAGTACGATGATGAACACCACCATGCCCATGACGACGATCATCAGTGGTTCGAACAACGCCAGGGCTGTGCCGATAACTGATTGGGTTTCGCGTTCCTGCTGTTGGGCCGCACGTTCCAGCATGTCCTCAAGGTTGCCACCGCCTTCGCCACTGGCGATCAGGTAGACCGCCATGGGTGGAAAGTAGCCGCTGCGCTCCAGGGAGCTGGCGATGCCGTCACCTCCCCGGACTCGCTCGGCAACTTCTTGTAGAGCGTGGCGCATGGGCAGGTTGCCCAATACTTCGGCGGAGATGCTCAGCGCATCCAGGATGGGTACGCCGCTACCCGCGAGAATGCTCAGGGTGCGAGCGAAGCGGGCGGTTTCAATGCCGCGGATAAGATTGCCGATCAGCGGCATGCGTAGCAGCAGGCGATGCCAGCGTTCGCGTAGGGCCGGTTGGCGCAGGGCGCGGCGAATCAGCCAGATCACCGTAATAAGTAGAGCTAGCAATAGCCACCACCAGTCACGCAGGAAGTCGCTCAGGCTGATCAGCAGGCGCGTCAGCAGCGGCAGTTGCTGATTCATGTTAGCAAATACCTGGACGATCTTTGGCACCACATAACCGAGCAGGCCGGCGAGTATGGCAATGGACATGGTGATCAGAAAGCTCGGGTAGATCAGGGCTTGTTGGACGCGCTGGTTGAGGGCGTGACGGGCTTCGGTGTAGTCGGCCAATCGCGACAAGACCCGATCCAGTCGGCCGGTCTGTTCGCCCGCTCCGACCGTAGCGCGAAAGATTTCGTTGAATACCCCGGGGAAGTCATGCATACCGACAGCCATGCCGTGGCCTTCGACCACCCGGGCTCGCACCCCGTGCAGTACCCGGGCGATACGTGGATTGCGTGCTTGTCGGGCCGCCGTGTGCAGGGCCTCTGCTACCGGCGCACCGGTGGCAAGCAGGGTGGCAATCTGTCGGGTCAGCAGTGCCAGTTCGTCGGCATGCAGGTGGTGATGTCGACGACTCCGTTTTATCCCGACACCCTGGTCCGAGACCGTGCTGACCTCTAGAGGGAGTAGGCCGCTTTCGCGTAGCATCTGCCGGATTTGCCGTGGATTGTCGCCCTCGAGTACTCCCTTCTGGTGTTGCCCATGGGTATCAAGAGCGCTGTATTCGAAGGCCGGCATGGTGTAATCAGCCTTCTGCGCGGGTGACCCGCAGCACTTCTTCGAGTGAGGTTTCTCCCGCCAGTACTCTGCGTAGGCCGTCGCTGCGAATGCCCGGTACATTATTCCGTGCGGTGCGCTCCATGGCCTGATCGGAAGCGCCATCATGGATCATGCCGCGGAGGATTTCGTTGATAGGCGTTACCTCGTAGATCCCAGTGCGTTTGATATAACCACTATCGTGGCAGGCTGGACAGCCAACCGGATGGAAGATCATAGGCGGCATATCGGCAGGCACTCCAAGTTGCTCGCATTCGCTGGGCGTAGCAGGGATGGAGCTTCTACAGTTGGGGCAGAGTAGTCTCAGCAAGCGTTGGGCGGCAACGCCAATCAGGGTGGTGGCGAGCAAGAAGGGTTCCACGCCCATATCGCGCAGCCGGGTGACCGCACCGATGGCCGTGTTGGTATGCAGGGTGGAAAGCACCAGGTGACCGGTCAGACTGGCCTGTACGGCCGTATTGGCGGTTTCTAGATCGCGGACTTCACCGACCATGACGACATCGGGATCCTGGCGTAGCATAGCGCGCAGTCCACGGGCGAAATTCAGATCCACTTTGCTGTTGACCTGGGTCTGGCCGATCCCGTCGATAAAATATTCGATCGGGTCCTCGACGGTGAGAATGTTGAGGGCGCGATCATTGAGTTCGGCCAGCACGGCATACAACGTGGTGGTCTTACCGGAGCCGGTTGGCCCGGTCACTAGTAGGATGCCGTGGGCCTGGTGAATCAAGGTGACGAGTCGTGCCCGGGTATCTGGATCCATGCCCAGACTGCCGAGGTCAAGACGCCCCGTCTGGCGGTCGAGTAATCGCAGGACTACGCGTTCGCCATGACCGGAGGGTAAAGTAGAGACACGCACATCGACCGGCCGTCCGGCGATACGCAGAGAGATCCGCCCATCCTGGGGCAGGCGCTTTTCGGCGATATCGAGCCTTGCCATAACTTTGATGCGGGAGACGATCACTCCGGCTAGAGCCCGCGGTGGTTCGAGGATTTCTCGCAGCACGCCATCGACCCGTAGACGCACCGACAAGCGCGATTCGAAGGGTTCAATGTGCACGTCTGAGGCTCCTTCCTGCACGGCCTGGGAAAGGATGGCGTTGATCAGGCGGATGATCGGGGCATCGTCCTGCGATTCGAGCAAGTCTTCCGGTTCCGGCAGGGCCGAGGCGGCTGTCGCCAAGTCAATGCCTTCCCCCAAATCTTCCATCATGGCCTGGGCCCCACCACCGCCATTGCCGTAACGATGTGCGAGGGCCTGATCAAAGGCGTGATCGTCGAGGGCTTTGAGCTGTAGCGACAGGCCGTAGATGCGGCTCAGTTCGGCAAGGACGTGTGCTGAGGGGGTGCCACGATATTGTACGTAAAGGGTGTTGGTGCGGGTCTCTACCAGGACTCCGTGGCGTTTGGCATAGGCATAACCGATGGTCCGGATCGGCAGCGATTCGACCGGGGTCGGGTTGGCAACCGGGGAAGTGCTGATCGGACCGGAATGGGTACCAGTCGGCCGGATCGACTCATCGGTTATCGGGACGGGAGCCATGTTTGTCTACATTGGGTTGCGGAGAGGCAGACGTCGTCGCCGTCGACTTGGTGGCCGGTGACGGCACCGCATGCGGTGGGGCGGATACCGAGCTGCCGGCAGCGGGTGTCAACACCGAAGCCGGAGGTGAGGGACTCAATTGGCGCAAAGACTTCGGCAGGGTTGGACCTGTGCCGGTGTTCTGTTCGCCTCCGTTCTTTTGCTGCAGCGAGTGGTAGAGCTGCTGGGCACGCATAATCCGGTATTTCTCCTCGGTATAGGCGTTGGCCAGGGCCTGACTGTCGAGAATGACCGGATGCAGAAAGATCATCAGGTTGGTCTTGGTGCGAGTGCGCGAGGTGGAACGGAACAGGTGGCCGAGGATCGGAATGTCCCCGAGTAGCGGAACCTTCTGTACCGAATCTTTGTAGCTGTCCTCGATGAGGCCGCCGAGCACAATAATAGAATTACTGTTAGTAATCACCACGGTCTTGATCTGCCGAGTATTGGTGATCAGGTCGGCGGCTCCCTGGATGGACGGTGCCAGGCTGGACACGGTCAGGTCGAGTTTTAGTCGGACGCTGTTGCCTTCGTTGATCTGTGGCGTCACCTTGAGGATGATGCCGACCTTTTTGCGCTCAATAGTCTGGAATGGGCTGGAGACGAGTCCGCCGCCGCCGCCGAATCCCGAGGAGACTCCACCAGGCCTCTGGCTGCCCATATTCAGACCGGTTCCGGTCGAACTGTAGCTGCCGGTGACAAAGGGTACATCCTGGCCGACCACAATTTCGGCCGCCTTGTTGTCCAGGGTCAGGATACTTGGGGTGGACAGGATATTGGTCGCCGAGTTGGAGCTGAGTGCGTTGAGTAGCAGACCGTAGCGGCTGCCATGGGCCGATGCCCGGCCGAAACCAAACAGCAAACCAGGACCGGCGGCGGCTAATGCTGCCGGACCGGCCGCCAGCGAAATCAGGGGGATGGAGCCGTTACTGAAATTGATCAGTCCTGCCGGGCCTTCCTTGGTAGCCCGGTTTGGAAGAACCCCGATTTGGGCACCGAGTTTCTTGGCCAGATCACCCGAAACCTCGGCAATGATGGCATCAATAAGTACTTCGGCAGGACGGATGTCGAGCTGGCGAACCACTTCGCGTAGATCGCGGACCTTGTTGGCCGGTCCGGTGATGATCAAGGCGTTGTTGATGTTGTCAGCCTGGACATTGACCGGCCCTTGCGGAGCGGACTTGTTCTTGGTCCGCACTTGTTTTTCATTGCTGACGATTTTCTGCAGGATCTTGGCAATGTCTTGGGCCTTGGCGTAACGCAGGAAAATGACATGTGAGTTGCCGGCCGAAGGCAAGGGCGTATCGAGTTGTTCAACCAGGGCGCGCAGTCGCTGGCGAGTAGCCTGGTCGCCGGAAATTAGCAGGCTGTTGGTACGTACATCAGCGACGACTCGAGCCCGATTGGCTCCGCCACCCCGCGTAGCCGCTTGATTTTGCAGATTGTTGAGCAGGTGTCCGACCTCGGAGGCGGAAGCATTTTTCAGGTGGATTAGCTCAATCTGGCTGTTGTTAGGGCGGTCGAGTTCGTGGATCAGGCGGGTGATCCGGGCGACGTTGCTAGCCCGGTCAGTGACGATGAGCATATTGTTGGGCGGATAGGCGGCGAGAAAGCCCTGTCGGGGAATCAACGGTCGCAGCATAGGGACGATCTGGGCCACCGGTACGTTGTGTACCTGCACCACGCGGGTGACGACTTCTTCACCATGGCCTTTAAGTAAGGCGCTGGTGCGGGCATTGATCGAGGGGATGATCTTGACCACGTTACCCGACGGTACGGCTGAATAGCCGTACACATCCAGGATGGACAGGAATACCTGGTATAGCGCCTTGCGGTTCATGGGGGTGGAAGAAACCACCGTCACATTGCCTCGTACCCGTGGGTCAACCACAAAGTTGACCCCGGTGGCCTTCGATACCGTATCGATGAGGCTGCGAATATCCACATTACGAAGATTCAGGGTGACCTTACCGGTACTTGTAACAGGCGGTGGTGTCACCGGTTTCGCTGCTTGTGAGGTAAGTGGTGTGAATAAGACAGCGAGCAGACAGAGCAGGGTAATAACGGGTTTCATGGGTTCGATCCGTAGATCCGACGAGTCTATCAGGCGGTGATTAAGTGGGGGGTCCCCGGCGGGATGCGTGCCGGCGTGGTGCAGCCCGGTGCGTAGCTGTCAACCGGGGCACAGTGAGTGGAACATGTGGACCATCCCGGTTGGGGCAGCGCTTTGGTCATGTTGCAACAACATGATGAAGCGGGCCTAGAGAGGGGGTGTTGTTGAGGCATGGCTTCAGCGTTGGCCGGGGTGCAGGGTGATTGGGTGGCCGTTACGTTCAACCATCAGAGAAATATTTTGTGGATTGCGAAGCCCACGCATGGCGGCCAGGGCTCCTCCGGGCGTATTCAGGGGCAGGCCATTAATCGCGGTGACCACGTCCCCAGGACGGAGGCCGAGACGGGTAAACAGGGCCGGATTGGTACCGGGGTCAACTCGATAACCCAGGAACCGTCCCCCTACCCGTAGCGGTGTGGCCTTGACGAATTTGTTGAGACCCAAGGCGTTCTGTGGGGCGAATTTCAGGAGCCTGGTCAGTGGGGACGGCCCGGCTTTCGCATTCCTGGGTAGGGGGGGCGATGCCGATGCGGTCAACGAAATGTCCCCTGACTGGAGCCTTACTAGGCGCAGGGTTTCTTCGCCGTTCGTGGTGGTCAACAGGACTCGGCCCATGTAAACCGCATTCAGATGCACGTTGCCGGGAAGTTTGTCACCCTGGGTGTAAACCTCTGCTTGGCCACCTTCGGCAGAAATGATGGCGTAACCTCGGCCCCCACCTTGGGCATAAGTACCCTGCAGGGTCAGTGCCAGCGATGTTTCGGGTGCATTAGTTGTAGCTGAGACACCAAACAGGTGGGCGTGCAATAGGCGTTGTGCGGGGGATTCGGTAGGCTTAGGGATGCTGCCTTGGGCAACAGTCACCGGTAGGGCGGGGGCTCTCGTCGCTTGCAGAACTACCACACTGAGTCGGGCCAGATTCCACGCCATCAAAGCGACCAGCATGAACCCCCCGGCTTGAATGATTTTTGGCAGGTAGCGGCTTGATAATGAGTAAGGCATGGCGTACTAATCGGATCCCCCGACTGGCCAGTATCGGCTCAGTCCCCAATGACACAGCATAAACGCTGTACCGGTCAGTGCGCCATAAAAATGCGCAATGGCGATCACCCTTCCCCCCAGTCCATCTTGTTCACCCGGTAGCGGACCCACTAGGATGGTATAGGTGACCAAGACCCCCATCAGGGTAAACATGATCAGGCTGCGCCGAGGACTGAATTGCCATTCCACCCAAGCCCCGGCCGTAAACAAGGCGAAGAGCATTCCCGAAATACCTACATACCAGTGGATGCCGGGAGAAAACCAGTACAGACCGAGAGTCACCCCAAGACTGCCGACGAGGACCAGAACCAGCCAAGTACGTTCGCTCAGATAGCGATGGAAATAACTCCAGATTAGGCCCAGTCCGGCCAAGTCGCGCCACAGATGGGTCCAACCCAGGTGTACGAAATTGCCACTAAGCAGGCGCCATAACTCCCCTTCGGCGACCAGATCACGCTGATAGCGCAAGCTCGGCGCAAGCCCGAAAATCTGAATGGTTGTGGCAACGCAAGCAATGCCCAGGGGCAGCCGCCAGATACGTAACCATCGAAGGATTTGCATAAGCAGTGCACCGGATAGGTGCTGAACTAAGTGAACCCGGCAACCATACCAGCCAGTACCATGAATGGGTGGAGTGCTGGCAGCCGGGGGGACTTGGACAAGTAAGTAGTGAATCCGGGGGCTGTCGGCGCAGGAAATAAACCGCATATATCCAAGCCCCCTGCGGCGACGATCCATACGTCAAGGGGGCCGATTCATCGATAATGGGTACCGGCTCAATAGTCCCGTAACTAGCCATTCATTCGGCAGCAACGCGAGGCTTATCACTCAAAGCCGCCAGGAAGCGCTGCGGGGCGCCCTCGAAACCACCGTTAGACATGAACACCACATGGTCGCCGGTATGGGTGTGGGACAGCAAGGCGTCGATCAATGCGTCAACCGAGGATACGCTATGACCATGACCTTGTAAGGCATCGATCACCGTTTGTGCTTTCCAGGCCAGCTCAGGGCGCTGCAAAAACACCACAACATCCGCCTCCGCCAGGGCCGGAGCTAGAAGATCAGCATGTACCCCTTGACGCATGGAGTTGGACCGAGGCTCCAAGGCCACCACAATCCGGGCCGGGCCGAGCTTCGCGCGCAGACCCTGCAAGGTGCTGGCAATGGCCGTGGGATGATGGGCGAAATCGTCGTACACTCGGATGCTGGCGCGTTCCCCCAGATCTTCTAGGCGCCGTCGTACGTTCCTAAATCTGGAACAATACGGCAACAGCTGCACAGCTTCGACACCGCTAGCCTGAGCGGCGGCCAGGGCCGCGAGAGCATTCATGACATTGTGTCGTCCAAGCAGATCCCATTGTACTTCGCCGATCCGCTGGCCATGACGGAAGACGGCAAAAGCCGAACCATCGTCGCGCAGCAGCTGCGCCCGCCAATCGCCTCTTTTGATGCCGAAAGTTTCTACCGGCGTCCAGCAACCCATAGCCAGCACCTCGGCAAGAGCCCGGTCCTCGGCATTGACAATCAGCCGGCCGTTACCCGGTATGGTTCGTACCAGGTGATGAAATTGGCGCTGGATTGCGGCCAGATTGGGAAAAATGTCCGCATGCTCAAATTCTAGATTGTTTAATATCGCCACGTGCGGCCGGTAATGCACAAACTTGGAACGCTTATCGAAAAAAGCCGTATCGTATTCGTCCGCTTCGACGACGAACGTCGCTCCCCGGCCAAGGCGCGCAGACAAGCCGAAATTTCTCGGTATGCCACCAATTAGAAAGCCCGGTTCAAGATCCGCCGCATCGAGCAGGAAGGCCAACAGACTGCTGGTCGTAGTCTTGCCATGGGTACCGGCCACCGCCAGTACCTGTCGTGATGCCAGCACTCGCTCACCTAGCCATTGCGGCCCGGAGGTATAACTGAGGCCTTTGTTCAGCATCCACTCGATGGCGGCATTGCCGCGACTGAGCGCATTACCAACCACCACGCAATCCGGAGCGGGTGACAGAACCTCAGGGCGATAACCCGACTGCAGATGAATGCCCAGCGTCTCCAGCTGGGTGCTCATGGGCGGATATACGTTGAGATCGGAACCCTCGACCTGGTAGCCCAACTCGTGGGCCAAGGCCGCTATGCCACCCATGAAAGTTCCACAAATACCGAGGATATGAATACGCATCTCAGAGCAATGCCAGATAATGAACCATGACCATTCTGCCCAAGCCCAACAGCAACACAATCAGTACCCCGGCGGCAAAGGGTATCTCCAGGGCCTGGCGAAAAATATGGGCCTTGACCAAAAACTTCCAGAAAGCCATGACCAGCAATGGCACACTGAGCAACAGCACCCGGGAATCCGCTTGTCCTGGCGTTACCGGGCCTAGGATCAGGATCAACGGTAAGGCCAGCATATTGAACACCAAACTGGTGACAAACAGTGCCAGTACGGTTTGTACCCAGCGCACGGTTTGTTGGCGGAGCCGCAGCAGCAACCACGCCATACCCGCTTCATAGCCCACTAACAGCAAAGCCAAGCTGACCGGAATCGTCTGTGTCTGAGCCCACGCTCCGGCAAGAATCAGGATCATCAAAGCCACGCCCAGGCCCATCACCCATACCGGGCGATAAGGCATATCCTGAGGGCCACAGCGCAATCGCAACAGCTGACGTATTCTGGAGATCAATTCAGTCATGCAGTGAGTACGGATGGATACCTTGGAGAATGAAATCAAACTGGACGTTCGGGGCATGGCCTGCCCGGCACCGATGCGGGCCTTGCGAAGGGTACTGCGAGAATCTCCCCAGACTATGGTCATTGACCTGGTTGGTGATGATCCACATCTTGAACTGGACGTAGCCGCCTATTGTGCACGCAGCGCCCACCACCTACTTTCTGTGGCCCGAGCCGGCTCGACTATTCACTTACGAATACATCGCTAGCCGGGGTGCTCGCTGCATAAAACAACTAACCACCGCATAAGCGGTATCAATCGGCTTTTCTTGGCCACCTCTGAGTCACTTTCCCCCGCCGCTAATCCGGTACCGTTTGCGGATGCTGCAGAGCCATAAGAATCCGGGAGAAAATCGCCTCGACCTGGCCGATGCCATCCACAACCTTGAGCAGCCGAATCTTGGCATAGTGATCGGCGAGTGGGGCGGTCTGCTCCTGGTAAATTTGTAACCGCTTACGCACTGTCTCGGGGGTATCGTCTGTACGACCTTCTTCATGAGCCCGCAAAGCAGTGCGCTCGACGATGGCATCAATGGGAACTTCCAGCTTGACTACGGCGTTCAGGGGTTGGCCCAGGCGCCGCAACAGCAGATCCAGGGCATCAGCCTGGGCAAGATTGCGCGGATAGCCGTCAAGAATGAACCCATGGGCTACATCAGCACGACTGAGGCGATCTTCGAGCATATCCAGAACGATGGCATCGGAAACCAAATGCCCGGCATCCATGACGGCCTTGGCCTTAAGACCCAATGGGGTACCTTCGGCGACGGCCGCGCGCAATAAGTCACCCGTAGAAATATGCGGCACCCCCAACTCGGACGTAAGCCGAGTTGCTTGGGTTCCCTTGCCCGAACCGGGTGCACCGAGAAGAACGAGTCGCATATTTGAGTCACCTTGGATATCGTGCGCTAACACGTATCCGTTATGCTTGAAAACTAACTGTCAAACTATCTGCTGCCCCCTACCGGAGTCAAACCCGGTGACTAACATCTACTGGAGCTATCATGTCCCGAGGCAAGCTTGTTTATGCTCAGTCCGGCGGGGTCACCGCTGTCATCAATGCCACGGCTTCTGCCGTCATCCGCACCGCTCGCCAGAATCGAGTGAAGGTCTACGCCGGGCACAACGGTATTCTCGGAATTCTCAACGAGGATCTGATCGACACATCCAAAGAAACGCTCCATACCATCCGAGCCCTGGCCCACACGCCAGGTGGGGCCTTTGGCTCATGCCGGTTCAAATTACAATCCATCGAACAGGACCGGGCTCGCTACGAACGCCTGATTGAGGTGTTAGCCGCCCACGATATCCGCTATTTTTTATACAACGGCGGCAACGACTCGGCCGACACCGCGCTGAAGATTGCCCAGGCCAGCAAGATCCTGGGTTACCCTCTCACGTGTGTGGGGGTGCCCAAAACCGTCGACAATGATCTGGCTGTAACCGACTGCAGCCCAGGCTTTGGTTCGGTGGCCAAGTACACCGCATTATCCGTACGTGAAGCCAGTCTGGATATTGCTTCCATGGCCAAAACATCAACCAAAGTGTTCATCCTTGAGGTCATGGGACGCCATGCGGGCTGGATCGCCGCCGCCGCCGGGTTGGCCGGGGAGGGTCGCGATGCGCCCCCCCATCTGATCCTGTTTCCCGAACGGGCCTTTGACGAAGCTGATTTTCTGCACCAGGTTCAGGCCACTGTGAATCGTATCGGTTGGTGTGTGGTGGCCGCGTCGGAAGGTGTGCACTACGCCGATGGCCGGTTTCTGGCCGAGGCCGGCAGCCAGGATGCCTTCGGTCATGCTCAGCTCGGTGGTGCGGCTCCTACGCTGGCTGGTCTGGTCAAGGAAAAACTCGGCATGAAAGTGCACTGGGCGCTGCCTGACTATCTGCAACGCTCAGCCCGACATATTGCCTCGGCCACGGATCTGGCCCAAGCCGAGGCGGTGGGTGAAGCGGCCGTGAACTATGCCTTGCAGGATAAGCACGGGGTTATACCGGTGATTGAGCGCCTATCCGACCGCCCCTACCGCTGGCGGGTAGTCCCCGCCCCGCTGGCCCGGGTCGCCAATCATGAGAAAAAACTTCCCCGTAAATTCATCCGGGCCGATGGCTATGGCATCACTGCCGCCGCGCGAAGTTATCTATCGCCGTTGATTCAGGGCGAGGCATTTCCACCCTTCAACCGCGATGGGTTACCACACATAGCCGAACTGCGTCGGCAGCCGGTAGCCAAGAAACTTTCTGCATTCGAGGGATGACACTCCAGCCAACCGGGATGGTGTATTGCACCAAGTCAGGTGTCTTGCTCATGCCTATGCTGGTAGAGTTATGCTTTCGGCAAGCTCACATACCCATACAGGAGGGGGCTCGATGTTGCACGAACAGTATAGTCTTTGGATCGCCATCGGCAGCGCCATTGTGGCACTTCTCTACGGTTTATTGACCGTAGGCTGGGTGCTTAAAAAATCACCCGGCAATGATCGTATGCAGGAAATCGCCGCCGCGATTCAAGAAGGTGCACGCGCCTACCTTAATCGGCAATACAGCACTATCGGCATGGTTGGGGTGGTACTTTTCCTGATCCTGGGCTTCGTTCCGGGACTGGGCTGGCATACGGCATTTGGCTTTGCTATCGGCGCCATTCTGTCGGGAATAGCCGGCTATATCGGCATGAATGTGTCAGTGCGTGCCAACGTGCGCACGGCTGAAGCGGCCCGATCAGGGCTGGCGCCAGCCATGAAAGTTGCCTTCCGAGGCGGCTCGGTCACGGGTATGCTGGTGGTTGGCTTGGGCCTGCTGGGGGTCACCGGCTATTTTTTGATATTGCGAGGCATCGGCCTTGCCGTCGAACCGGCGCTGCATGCGTTGATCGGACTGGCCTTTGGTTCCTCACTGATTTCGATCTTTGCGCGTCTTGGGGGGGGGATCTTCACCAAGGGTGCTGATGTCGGTGCGGATCTGGTCGGCAAGGTCGAGGCGGGCATCCCTGAGGATGACCCGCGCAATCCGGCGGTGATCGCTGACAACGTTGGTGACAACGTCGGTGACTGCGCTGGCATGGCCGCCGACCTGTTCGAGACCTTTGCCGTCACCAAGGTTGCCGCCATGCTGATTGGTGGACTGACCCTGGCCACCGCGGGTCTGGCTCCGGTGGTGCTGCCCTTGCTGCTCAGTGCCATCGCTCTGGTCGCTTCAATCATCGGGATCTTTTTTGTCCGTGTCGGCAAAAATGGTAGCGTGATGGGGGCGCTGTATCGAGGGGTGATCGTAAGTGGCTTGATCACCATCATTGCCTACTGGTTCGCCGTTCACTGGATGATGGGCAGCGTGGTGGGCTATAACTTCCATTTCCATGGCCTATTCATCGCCGCCATAACCGGACCGATTCTCACCGGTGTGCTGATGTGGATCACCGAGTACTACACGGGGACCAAATTCCCTCCGGTACAGCATGTGGCCAAGGCTTCGACCACTGGTCATGCCACCAACATCATCGCCGGTCTGGGCGTATCAATGCGCTCCACCGCTCTGCCGGTGCTGGCTATTTGTGCCGCCATTGCCATTTCCTGGTGGGCCGCAGGGCTCTATGGCATTGCTATCGCCGCTTCGACCATGTTGTCGATGGCGGGAATCATCGTCTCCTTGGATGCTTTTGGGCCGATTACCGACAATGCTGGCGGAATCGCTGAAATGGCCAATCTTCCCAAGGAAGTTCGCGATATCACTGATCCACTTGATGCCGTGGGTAATACCACCAAAGCGGTGACCAAGGGCTATGCTATCGGTTCCGCCGCCTTGGCTGCCCTGGTACTCTTTGCCGATTTCTCGGACCGCCTCAGCGCCCATTTCGGCCATAGTGTCCAATTCAGCCTGTCTGATCCCTTGGTGATCATCGGTCTGTTTATCGGCGGTTTGATCCCCTACCTGTTTGGAGCCCTGGCTATGGACGCAGTGGGTCGTGCAGCGGGCACGGTGGTCGAGGAAGTACGGCGGCAGTTCCGTGACATCGAGGGCATCATGGAGGGCACCACCAAACCGGATTATTCGCGTTCGGTAGATTTGTTGACCCGGGCCGCCATTCGCGAAATGATTATCCCCTCACTGCTGCCGGTGCTGGCCCCGATCGTTGTGGCCTTTGGTGCCACCTGGATCGCGGGTCCCATTGCCGGGGCACAGGTTCTGGCAGGCCTGCTGTTTGGCACCATCGTCACCGGCCTGTTCGTAGCCATCTCCATGACCACCGGTGGTGGCGCCTGGGACAATGCCAAGAAATATATCG
>ENA-ORDP01001226-ORDP01001226.1-marine-sediment-metagenome-genome-assembly--contig:-NODE-1226-length-14497-cov-2.557264_pt1 | contig 14497 bp, 14 predicted proteins | sample MGYA00248627_ERZ508539 | MGnify/ENA primary metagenome ERZ508539 (study PRJEB26208, sample SAMN05571518) | marine sediment metagenome | biome: deep sea; feature: Hydrothermal vent; material...
ATCTGAGAGTGGAGAAGGAAGGGTTTAACGTGGAGCATTTGGCTGAACAGTTCTCCCTATCCGGTGATTCGGAGTAAGTGATTGAAATACTATCGTGAGGCACTGTATTGAAGTATGAACTTAAAAACTATTCCTTTGGTCAGACCATTGGCAAAGGACTCAATCTCTATTTTGATAACTTTCTTTATGTGGTAGGGATTTCTTTAATTCTTTACTTACCCGCACTTTATTTGGGTTTTTTTGCGCCCTCCCCTGAAACAGAGGACCTTAACGTAACAGGTCTATATGGGCTACTCTATTTTATGATAATAGGTTTTTTTCTTTCAGCTTTCATCATTCATATTGTCTCAAAGAAATATCTTGGCAAAACCTTATCGACGAGTGATTACATTGGGGCTAGTCTTCCTTTACTCATCTCAATTTTCCTTTTATCTTTGCTGGAGACCGGCTTAATTCTTCTGGGATTTATTCTACTGATTGTACCTGGACTTATTTTAGCTGTTGGATTTAGTGTTTCAGTAAATGCTCTTGTTGTGGAGAGGCTTTCACCAGTTCAATCCTTACGGAGAAGCTGGAGATTAACCAGAGGAAAACGATGGCCAATTCTTGGATTAATGGTACTTTACGGTGTGACTAACTTGTTGGTAACATATTCTATTATTCTGTTAATAGCTAATATCTATCCAAATATCTATGACATTACAGGATATATTTTATCTGCCCTATCTGGTCCTATAGGATCCTGCATATTCGTGGTGGTGTATTTCAATCTGAGAGTGGAGAAGGAAGGGTTTAACGTGGAGCATTTGGCTGAACAGTTCTCTCTAACAGATGATCCGGAGTAAATTATTGAAATACCATTGTGAGGCACTGAATTGAAGTACGAACTCAAAAACTATTCCTTTGGTCAGGCCATTGGAAAAGGGTTCAATCTATATCTTGACAACTTCTTTTATGTAGTAGGGATTTCTTTAATTCTCTACTTACCCTTATTTTATTTTGACTTTTTCGCGGAACCTATTGAAACAGAAGGCTTTAACAAAACATATTTTTATGGGCTACTTTATTATATAATAACAGGTTTTTTCCTTACAGCTATAATCACTCAAATCGTCTCAAAGAAATATCTGGGTATGAATGTATCTACCAAAGATTATTATTTAATAAATCCCCCTCGCCTTTTCCCATTGTTCCTTTTGGCAATTATTGACATATTAATTTATATTCCCTGGCTTATTGTGGTATTTTATTATTATAGCAAAGATGTTTCTTTTGTTATTCAAGGACTCTTTCTACTTCTTATTCCTACAATTATCCTGATGGTAGGGATCAGTGTATCCATCAATGTTTTTATCATGGAAAATGCCTCAGTCATTGAATCCTTAAAAAGAAGCTGGCGATTAACGAAGGGAAGACGATGGCCGATTTTTGGAATCATAGTATTTTTCAATGCCTTGAACTGGTTGATGACATCACATATTACAAACTCAATAGCTGATCATTATCCTGTGGCTTATGACATGAGCGAGTATCTGTTAACTTCTTTAGTTGATCCAATAATAGAATGTATATTCGTAGTGGTCTATTACAATTTACGGATCGAGAAGGAAGGATTCAACGTGGAGCATTTGGCCGATCAGTTCACCAGAACAGAAAAAATGAGTGAGTATTGATCTATTGAAAGAACGAACCATAACCATCGAGACGCCTGAAAAGATTCAGTTTGTCTATAGCATTTCGGAGCTAGGAACCCGTATCGCGGCGTATGTCCTCGATCTATTAATTCAGACGGTTGTCATCCTGTTGGTCTTTTTCTTGTTGCTGGGTGGGACGATCTATTCTATGTCTCAAGATGACGATCTTATAGGAAATACTTCCAAAGCCTTTTTCCTGCTGATGGTCTTTATCATCCGATGGGTCTATTTCGTTTTGTTTGAAGTCATTATGGAAGGCCAATCGCCGGGGAAAAAGGCCATGAGAATACGGGTAATCCGATCCAATGGTGAAGCTTTAGACTTTGAAACCATTGTCCTGAGAAACCTTCTGAGGGTTGTGGATAGTATACCCATCCCATTGATTCCTGTGGTAGGGGCTTTCGTGGCTATGATGGACTCAAAGTCCAGGAGACTGGGGGATATCGTGGCCGATACGATCGTGGTTCATGAAATCAAGTTTGACTTGAAAGAGCCCGATTTTAGTGTTAAATTATCCCATGACCGCGGGAGAATGGAAAATCTGAAGGCCAAACTTAATGAAAATGAACTCTACATCATTAGACGGTTTTTAAATGAGAGAACCAGGTTAAAGGCTGGCAGAGAAATGGAAGTGGCCCTCAAATTAGCCCAACAAGTCAGGGAGAAGTTAAAGATCCAGGAAGACATTGATCAGCCTATATCCTTTTTAGAAAGAGTATACAGAGAACATGGAAGCTAAAACAAAGAGTGAACGGTTTGTCCAGGCGAGGAAGGACATGTGGGAAAGCCTCAGACTCACACTCCTTAAAATATCGAAAAGAGGCCTCTCATCCCTCAAAGAACAGGAGGCCGCCGAGTTCCCCAGGCTCTATCGCATGGTGTGTACGGACTTGGCAGAAGCTAAAATGCTTAAACTCTCGCCTGATGTCCTTTTCTATCTCAATGATATGATAGGCCAGGCTCATAAACACCTCTACAGCTTCCCATCTCTTAGGATGTCGTCTATCAAAGAGTTTTTCCGGGTAAGCCTCCCTCAAATAGCCCTGAAGAACTGGGTATTCCTTATCATAGCGGCTGTCACCTTCCTTGTACCCTACATTATATCCTTTGCGATCATTGTAAACGATCCTGAGAGTGCCAAAGAGCTTATCCCGGAAAAGATATTAAACCGAATGGCGAGTGCCTATAAAGAAGGCTTTACGGAAGAGCGATCCACATCGAGCAAGGGCTTTATGGTCAGCTATTATATTTATAATAATGTCTCTATCGACTTTGCCTGCTTTGCCTTAGGCATTCTTCTCGGTATTGGAACCCTGTATATCCTCATATACAATGGGATTACCCTGGGGGCGATCAGTGGTTATATTTATGGCATTGGCTATGGAGATAATTTCATCCACTTTGTGACGGCCCACTCGGTGTTTGAACTGACAGGACTGATTTTATCAGGGGCATCCGGCCTGCTACTGGGCTATTCCATCATCAATGCGAGGAAGTATAGTCGGAGAGACTGGCTGAAGCTCCAAAAGACCAATCTCTTTACCCTGGTGGCGGCGGCGGCGATACTCACATTCCTCGCGGCCTTTATAGAAGGGGTTATATCCCCCAGCCTCCTTCCATACAGCTTTAAGACTGGCGTTGCCATTGTATCCCTTACATTCGTGATCCTGTATTTTTTTATCATACCTATATTTACAAAGAGACCCACTAAGATATGAACCTGAAAACTATCATCCTTTGCATTATCCTGATGACTCCTGTTATTCCCCTTCAGGTAACGGCTAGCCCAAGTTCCAGTGATGTCAAGGAAGAACTATACAAACTTTTAAAGAAAAAGAAGGTCAAGAAGTCCAACGGGTCTTCCTTTGGTCATTTCTTGAATTGGCTCAGTAGTCCTCTAGTCCTTATAATTATCATTAGTATCCTGGGGGTTTTAATCTTTTTCGCCCTCAGAAATGTATCTCCCTATTATCGTAAAGAGTACTCCCAAAAGACTAAGAACGCGAAAGAAAAACCAGGAAAGACGAAATTATCTAGCGTAGAGGCCATCTATCAGCAGGCAATGGTCCTGGCTAAGGATGGAAGACTGAATGAAGCCACCCAATTTATCCACAAAGCCGCCTTTGAAGATCTTAGAAACAAACAGATTCTCCTACGCCACACGGAATACACCAATAATGACGTGAAAAGACTGATCCAGTCAAAGAATATCTATCAGCCCTTTTGTTCCATCGCCTTGTGGGCTGAAATCGCCAGCTTCAGCGAGAAAGACGTGGGTCGTGAGGATTTCACACGGGTCAGCCAATCCTTTGAGACTTCATTTTTAGGACGTTAAATGAAAAAGATCAATACGACTTTCGTAATCGGCTTTGTGGGACTGGTTCTTATCGTTCTCTATACAGTGAGCCAACTCGCCCGATTTGACAAGACTGACTTGAAGGCCAGAGATTCACGGTATCGATTATTCAAAGGTTTGGGCTATCAAACAAAACACTGGACTGAAAAGAAACCCCCCGATTCTTCAGGTCTCATCCTCTATTTTAACTATCAGGGAAAAGATAAGGTTTTTCTTGATCAACTTATCCACAAAGTAAAAGAAGGGGGTGTACTATTGCTTGCCGGTATTGAGTCAGATATTGAGCCGATGCAGGATAAGGCTATGCTCAAAGGGCAAATTGGATCAATAAAAGTCCACGAATCCCTGTCGGAGGATGTTCACAAGGTAGCCATTGTTTATGGACGTTATTTTCATAGTGATATGGAGGGAAAAGTCCTTCTATCCGCAGGTGATAAACCTATTCTTCTGGAAACCACGGCAGGCAAAGGGAAGATCTATCTATTGTCGGATAGTTCCCTTTTCAATGACTTCCATATAGCTGATGAGAACGTTGCTGTACTCATCAACAATCTCCTGAAGCCCTACTATGGCGATAGGCTTTACATTCTTCACGGGGAAAACTATTCCAGCACGCCAAGTCATGGGGCTGAAGATAGCTTGACACTGATCAGAAAGCTGTTTGAAGGGAAGTTATTCTTTATCGCCATCCATTTGATTCTCATGGGAGTTCTGTTTATTCTATGGAAGGGTAAGCGTTTTGGGAAAACAGTCCTTCTAAACTCCCGCTCAAGACGATCTCTTAGTGAACATCTGTCAGCCGTTGGCTTATTCTATCGGAAAGCCAAGTCCACTCATATCGTTGAGACGATTCAAACTCAACATTTTGTCTTTAGATTAAGAAAGCTTTTGGGTATCCCCTATCACGGCTCAGAAAAAGTCCTTATCGAGACAGGCAGTAAGCGATTGAATGTCGATAAAGAAGCTCTCACACGCCTCATTCAGGAAGGCCACTCCTCTGAACCGGAGCTTATCTCCAGAGAAAAAGAGCGTGAAAAGGTCATTGAGAGTATTCGCTCCAAACACCTATAGAAAGACAGGAGCCAGCTGACACTCAATGCTAATGAGATTAACCCTTTGATCCTGACAGCAGAAACCATTATATTATTTGGATAAGACAATCGATAGGAGTAAGTTAGGTGACACAACGAATGACTACTGGAATAGAATGGCTTGATAGCCATTTGGGAGGGGGGGTGATTTCGGGCACGATGACCCTGATATTGGGTGCCACGGGGATTGGGAAAAGTCATCTGGGTATTTCCTTTGCTCATCAAGGGAAAAAGGAGGATGGGACTCCTGGGATTATCTTTGATATGTTGTCACGGGGGGATTCCCAAAACCATCAGAACTATGCTAAGAGTCTATTTGATTGGCCTTTAGAAAGTTATCAACCCATTGATCTCAAGGAACTTTGGGATAAATCCAATTTGGGTCATTACTTTCAAGTCTTTGAGGAGCAGGGCAAGAAGGTTCATCGATCCCAATTAACCGATGAGGACTGGCATCGTTGGCAGGTTAAGATCCAATCACAGGTTCAGAAGATAGCCCAGTTTTTTTATGCCCACTTTATACGAGGCGTGAAGCGGGTTGTGGTGGATGGTGTTGAGCCTGTGACTGACACATCCGAGTCTGCCCAGCATGAACTCTTTGAGTATTTGTATCATAAAGTCATCCAGTCGGAGGATGAGTGGCTGGCTCGTGAAGTCTTACGCCAGGATTATCGGTCACACAGTCCTTTAGTCCATGATCATCCCTATGACTCAAAGGAAATCACCACCGTTTTCCTACAAACCACTGAAGAGACAATGATCCATGACTTAATCGCCAGGAAAGCCTATATGGGAGGTCTGGAGGCCAATGCCAACACTATTATCCTGATGGGCAGGGTTATAGAGGGTGATCAGATAGGCCGACGCCTTTATATTGCCAAGCATCGGGGGAGTTACGCCAGCGATCAGTTGATCCCATTTGAGATTACCGGTTCGGGACTGGTGGAGATGCTCTAAACATCTGTTTCCCTCCAATCATGGCAGGAACTAATAGGACGATTGCAAGAACCTTGGAAAGGCCTTCCAGTCTATTCTTTTGAAGAGAGGAAATAATGATAGAAAGGATAATGGATGTCTGTCTAATGGGCAAGGAAAAGTTAAAAAACCTGTGATTTCATTATAAAACACCTTATACCCTGTGATTTCTGCCATTTCTTCTATAGCTTATGAAGTACAAACACCCTTTGATCTCATCTTTTTATAATATAAATTCCTTTAGCATTTGACCAAATTAGTGGAAATGGTTATCTTTGATGTAATTTTTTTAACCTGTACTTCTCTGTGTAAGTCAATAATCAGTTGATGTTTATCCCTCAAACCCTGGTTTATGGGGAGGTGGAGGCGATGGCTATTTTATCTGATTATATTCTGATAATAATAAGTGGAATATCGCATAAATTATGATTTGTTAGCAAATAATATATCTTGTTTCTATAAAAGGAGGCATCGGATGCGTCTGATGGGAAAGTTTCTTGCTGTTTTTACTTTAATGCTTTTAGCTGTGAGTGGTTATTCGGGGCTTTTTTTCCTTGATAATATCTCCAGCTACGGCCAGGCAATAGATAATCTGATTATATTGGTGACTCTTATTGTCATGCCGGCATTTGTTATTTGTGTGAGCCTTATAGTTTATTTTGTTATACGTTACAAGCGTCGGGAGGGAGCAGAAAAAGCCCTCTACGAAACCGGTGGACACGGATCTAAACTGGCCAAAAAGATACTCATCATCGATGGAATCGTATTAGCCCTGGATATTGTCATCCTTTTTGTGGCCATTCCCACGTGGATGGAGATGGAAGTGAAGAAAGTCCCCACACAAGGTGTTGTGGATGTACGGGTCACTGCACGGCAGTTTGACTTTGACTTTCACTATGCTCCAGGCCCTGATGGCAAGTGGTTTACAAAGGATGACGTTAAGATAACCGGAGAATTACGTATCCCGGTGGATAAAAAGGTCGTTCTTCATATGACCTCATTTGATGTAATTCATGACTTTTGGGCTAAAAACTTACGTCTGAAGCAGGATATCGTGCCAGGACGAACCATAAGCCGCTGGTTCCAGGTGAATAAGAGTCTGATCGAAAAGATTCACGGCTTTAAAGCGACTGACTGGGACACGAAAGTGAATGTAAGAGATGTGATCAGCAATGGCAATGTGATGACATCTATCCTTGCAGATGACATTCATAATGCGAAAACAGAGAAAGATAAAAAAGAAGCCAAAGAAGATCTAAAAGACGCGAAAGAAGAGCTAGAAAAGGTTTATAAAAAAAACTTGTTAGGCAAAAGACTGTTTGAGATTGCCTGTGCAGAGATCTGCGGTAGTGGCCATTATAAAATGAACGCATGGCTTGTCGTAGAGAAGCAGGACGCATTTGATCAATGGCTCAAAAAGAAAGTGGCGGTCAATGCTAAAAAATATGAAGTGGTAGCCCATCATTCAAGTCAAGGAAAGTCTATCTCTTTCCCAATTAAATAAATAGGAGAAGTAAATATGTCAGCAGCAGCACATGGTCATCATGATCTTGGCTTCTTTAAGAAATATATGTTTTCCACGGATCACAAAGTGATCGGGATGCAGTATCTTATTACAGGTATTATAATGGCCTTTTTAGGAGGCTATCTCGCTGTGAAGTTCCGTTCTCAGTTAGCTTTCCCCGAATTAGCCTTACTGAGCGGCAGTGAATATAATTCAAGTGTCACCATGCACGGGTTGATCATGGTTTTCTGGGTTGCTATGCCCATCCTTGTGGCGGCATTCGGGAACTTCCTGATCCCAACAATGATAGGCTGTGACGATATGGCTTATCCTACACTCAATATGATATCCTACTGGTTATTTTTAGTCAGTGCTTTTGTAGCGATCGCCTCCCTTCTGATAGGCGGATACGGCGGTGCCTGGACTCTCTATCCACCCCTTTCAGCGAATATGGCAGAAGCTTCGGGTGGAGGAGCTTACGTTATAGGCAAAGTCCCCGGCCTTTTTTCAGGGGGAAGCCTTATCATAACAGCCGTTGCCCTTGAAATTATTGCCTTTCTCATTGGTGGACTGAACTTTCTGGTGACAACCATTAATATGCGTGCTCCGGGAATGTCTATTTGGGATCTCCCGTTTGTTGTGTGGATGATTGATTTAGCTGTTGTTGTCTTTATGTTTTCTGTTGGACCCCTTGTTGCCGGGGCGATCATGCTTCTCTTTGACCGTACTTTAGGGACTGGCTTTTTCGATCCAAATCGCGGAGGGGATCCAATCCTCTTCCAGCATTTGTTCTGGTTCTTCGGTCACCCGGAAGTCTATGTAGTGCTATTCCCATCCATGGGATTTGTGGGAGAGGCGATCACGACCTTTAGCCGAAAGCCCTTGTTTGGATTCAAGAAGGTGATTTGGGCGGCGATTGTCGCATCCATACTGAGTTTTATCGTCTGGGCCCATCACCAGTTTATTGCTGGAATTGATCCACATGCTGCCGTCTTTTTTACCATCTTTACCGTATTGATTTCAGTGCCCTTCGCGGCGATGATGTTTTCTTTTATTGCAACCCTCTGGAAAGGCTCTATAGAACTGACTTCTGCTATGCTCTGGGCTTTAGGATTTATTATAACCTTCTTGTTTGGAGGAGTGACAGGAATCTATCTTGGAACTTTGACGTCTGACGTTGTCTTTCACGATACCTATTTTGTGGTAGCCCACTTCCACTATACCTTTGTGCCGATCACCATATTTGGCGGGATGACAGCCATCTATTTCTGGTTCCCAAAGTTTGTTGGAAAGAACTTCAGTGAGTTTTGGGGGAAAGTCCATTTTTGGATATCCTTTATTTCGTTTAATGCGATCTTTTTACCCATGTTCATTCCAGGAACCGCTGGTCAGCACAGACGTATAGCTGGGTATACGGAGGCGACATTCCCTGCCATGGCGGTTGAGCCTTATGCCACCATACGGATCATCTCCACCGTTGCTTTTTGGGTCTTGTTTATCGCTCAAGTGATCTGGATCATTCACATGATCGTCAAGTTTTACACGGGTGAGAAAGCGGTCAAGAATCCATGGAAGGCCAATACCCTGGAGTGGACATGTGATTCACCCCCTCCTCATGGGAATTTCGCGACCTATCCAACTGTTTATCGTGGGCCCTATGAATATAGCGTACCAAGTCGTGACTCAGACTACTGGCCACAGGATGAGAAAGGTTAATGGGCTGACTGGATATTGGCTGTCAGGCTTGTAGGGGCGATCCGCCGGATCGCCCCTACAACGCCTGGTTGAATAGCATTCAGGATTGGGTGAAAAGGATGGGCATGAAAGCTTGTCCATAGTATTAATATTTGTTAATTAAGGAATTAAACCGTTTTACGGAGGAAATATATGAGTAGTGAAGCTCGAACAATGACTTTTTCGGAGGTTCCCAAGGGTCGGCTGATCATCTGGCTGGTTGTTGCGGGAGAAATGGTGATATTCGGCGGGGGGATTGTAGCCTATCTCCTGTATCGGCTGAATCATATAGAAATCTTTGATTACCTGGCAAGATTTACAAGCACCTGGATGGGAGCACTCAACACAGTGGTTCTGTTGACCAGCAGTTTTTTTATTGTGAAAGCCCATGATTATGCGGCCAGGAAAGAGTTGAAGAAGATGAGAAATGCCATGTTCGTAACCATTGGCTTGGGAGGCGTCTTTTTGGTTGTAAAAACCATAGAATGGGTGCCCAAAATTAAAGCTGGACTTGGCCTAAATGATGGCAGTGCCTTTTGGGGAAAAGTATCTGCAGCACCTGGACACACTTTTTGGTTGTCCTATTTCTTTTTAACAGGCATGCATGGGGCTCACGTGATCCTTGGGATGATTACCATTTTTATCGTTTGGCTGAGCGTACGAAAAGGCCAAAATCTTCATCGTGTGGAGATGGCCGGTATTTACTGGCACTTTGTGGATCTTGTCTGGATCTTCTTATTCCCATTATTTTACCTTTCCAGATAGTTCACCTATAAAGACAAGGAGATAATTCTATGAGTACTAGAAAGTTAGTGAGTAACAATCCCGAAGATGAATATAAAGAACATTATCATGGGCATCCCAAATATCTGAATATATTTATACTTTTGCTTGTGTTCATGTCCCTCACATTGGTTCCCGATATTGTGAATCTTGTTTCGGGGAAAATAGTGGTTGAGAAGATATGGTGGGTCATCGCATTAATCTTTGTATTCTCTACCTGGAAGGCTGTATTGGTCATGCGTAACTTTATGCATGTGCGTTATGAGCCTAAGCTTGTGTTTACCATGGTGGCAACGGCTCTTTCCTGCCTGGTCCTGTTATTTGTTTTAGTAAGCCGAGATATTCCTCCTCACGACAACAATGCGACCTTAAACATCACATCAGGGAAAGATGAAAATGGGTATTTCTATATGGAAAATGGTGTGAGAAAGGCCATTAATACCCATGCGATTGCTGAAAAGATTCATCCCAAGCATTAAAGTATTGGCTGATTGATCGTTACAATGACTTAGTATCCAAGGTTGTAGGGGCGATCCGGCGGATCGCCCCTACAACCTTGATTAGCAAAAGGTTATAAATCCAATGACAACTAGTGATTCACAGAGTCCAAGGGAGAGAAGAAAGTCGGCAATCTCAAACGCTGTCCTGGCAATCATATTGATTGTAGCGGCTGAAACCATGTTCTTTGGGGGACTGATCAGTGCCTATCTTGTGAAGGTAACCAGTAACTCCATTGAAATTCCCGGTTTGATGGTTGAGAGCCAATTTGAGTATTACGTGCTGAACAAGATCACGAATCATGAAGACAAAGAGTTTATATTAAATTATTATAAGCTCGATAAAAAGAACAGGGTTTATAAGCTTCAAAAACGCCTCCCGAAAGGTAAAGATACGTTTATTGAGAGATCAAGACTCATTGGGCTTTTTAAGTCCTTTAAGGCCAGCCTGAAGGATATAGAAGAGAGACAGCACAAACTCCTACCTATAGAAATCACTGCCATCAATACTATTCTTCTTCTTGTGAGTGCTATTTCCATGCAATTAGTGGTTGTCAGCAGTCGTAAGGCTGAAAAGCAGGGTCAGACGCGACTATGGCTTTTAATCACCCTGCTGTTGGGAGGACTTTTCGTGGCCATACAGGGCAATGAATGGGCGAAACTGATCAAAGACGGCCTGACAGCTCAATCCAGCCTGACGGGAGGCTTTTTCTATACGATTATCGGGGCTCATGCTTTCCATGTGATCGTCGGATTGCTTGTTCTGATCATAGTGATCGCCAAGTTCTATCGGGGGAGATATACTAGTGAGTCTTTCAGCGGTCTTTTGGCCGTCCGAATCTACTGGGTCTTTGTCGTTGGCCTTTGGCCTATCCTGTATATCCTTGTGTATGACCCATTTAAACTATTTATAGGAGTGTCGTGATGCAAACGTCCTTTAGAATCCCACCTATTCAGTTCCTTAAACCCCTATGGACCCTCATGATTGTGATCTCCCTTTCTATACTACCCAAACTCACTCATGCCTGCAGCGTTTGTGGGGCGGATGAGGTGACCTATAGAGGGATCGTTATCTTAATGACCGTCCTGCCTTTTTCAGTGTTGGGCTTGATCATCTGGTGGATTGTACGGCAAAACAAGAAAATGGCCCGTAAAGATCAGGAGACTCAATAGTTTAACGAATGAACACGGATAATGGCATAGACTTGTGACTTTAATATTCCGTATCGCTTCGCATTCTTTAATACGGAATGATGATAAGTCCCCTATTTGACGTTATTTCAGGGAGTTTCCTCAAGCTTTCTTTGGAAATCCTCTTCTGTCAAGACGGTGATATTTAGATCTTTGGCTTTCTGAAGTTTCGAACCAGCCTTTCCACCTGCAATAACATAGTCTGTTTTACTACTCACAGAGGAACTGCAAGTGCCACCCAGCCTGAGAATCTTTTCCTCAGCTTCTTTCCTGGAAAAATGACTTAGATTCCCCGTGAGGACAAACCTTTTACCTGTAAAGAAATTATCCTTTCCAACTGATGGACTATCAGAAGGGTTTTCCTCAAATCCAACGCCCGCCTTTTCAAGCTTTGACAAGACGTCCAGATTTACAGGCTCCTTAAAGAACTGAGTCACACTCTCCGCCATAATCGGTCCGATTTCAGGGACTTCCACAAGTTCGTCTAGCTCTTTAGACTGGATATTCTGTATCGAGTGGAAGGTCTCAGCCAGGATTCTCGCGGCCTTAGAACCAATATGTTTAATCCCTAAACCACTGATAAGCCGATGAAGAGGGGCTTTTTTACTCCGTTCTATGGACTGAATCAAGTTTAAGGCTGATTTCTCTCCAAACCCTTCCAGGTCAGCGATTTTTTCTTTATCAAGGTAATAAATATCTCCATAATCTTTTAGAAAGCCCTTTTTGATGAATTGTTCCACAATACTTTCGCCCAAACCTTCGATATCCATGGCGTTCTTTGAGGCGAAGTATTCGATTTGCCGTTTGACCTGAGCGTGGCAGGAGGGATTCACACACTTTAAAGCCACCTCTTCGTCTTTTACGAGGAGAGAATTGCATTCAGGACAGTGACTAGGCACAGGATAGGGAGTACTTCCCGTTTCTCTCCTGGACTCCACGATACTCACCACTTGAGGGATAATCTCACCCCCCTTTTCGACGAATGCCGTATCGCCTATCCTCACATCCTTACGGGCAATTTCGTCAAAGTTATGGAGGGAGGCACGGGTCACTGTGGTGCCAGCTAAGAAGATGGGCTCCAAAACGGCGATAGGAGTGACATTACCAAGTCGTCCAACGGAAAGGATAATATCATTAATCCTGGTGGTCATTTGGGTGGCCGGGAACTTATAAGAGATGGCCCAGCGAGGCTCTTTGGATGTATACCCTAAAGTTTCCTGTTGGACAATGGAATTGACTTTAATCACCATGCCGTCCGTGTCATAATCCAGAGATTCACGCTTGGTTTCCCAGGATAAGACATATTCAATGACTTCCTCAATGTCTTTTAGAAGGCGGATGTGTTGGTTTACTTTAAAGCCCAGATCCTTAAGAACCGTGAGACGCTTGAAATGAGTGGGCGGAAAGGAAGGATCATCGTGTGCAGCAATGTTATAAAGAAAAACATCTAATGGACGTTTTGCCACCTCCCGTGGGTCGAGGAGTTTTAAAGTCCCTGCTGTCGTATTTCGTGGGTTGACGTATGTTTTTTCACCTGCTCTAGACTTCTCTTCATTAAACAGCTTGAATTGAGAGATGGGGAAAAACACTTCCCCACGGACTTCAAGAGTCATAGCTTTTGATAAAGTCAGCGGGATAGATCGAATTGTCTTAACACTATGGGTGACATCGTCTCCATGCTGGCCATCCCCTCGGGTGATTCCCTGGATCAATTTGCCATCCACATATCTTAGAGAAATGGAGACCCCGTCAATCTTGAGTTCTACCACATACTCCACATCATTAGCTTTTTTCTTGACCCGCTGGTCGAAATCTCTTAATTCCTCAGGTGAATAGGTGTTTCCTAAACTCTTCATGGGGATTTTATGTTCTACTGAGTGAAACCCAGCGATTGGCTCTCCTCCCACCCTTTGGCTGGGGGAATTGGGATCTACAAGATGAGGATATTTTTCTTCAAGGGCCAGTAATTTTTTCATCAGTTGGTCATATTCGACGTCTGAGACTTCCGGTTCGGCATCGATATAGTATTTTCTGTTGTGATAATCAATTAACTGCCTCAAGGCTTTTAATTCCTCCTTGATTTGATGAGAACGATCGGTCACTGAGTCCTCCTTGTGGCTTCATTTGGCACAATTCTCTCCATTTCATGGTAATTCTGGTATATATACCTAAAATCGGTGGGTTTACTCACAGGATAATGTTTTTTTCAATTGTTTTCCAGGGCTGCTGATCACTTGAGCTGCAAATCGATTTAGAAGATCGTAATACCAAAAACCTGTGTGGTAGAATAGATTTTCCATCACGACCTCTGCCATCATGGCCATTCGTTTAATATTTATGCCAGGAAATGAATCTAGCCAAAGGGATCAAAAAAGTATAAAAAAAATACACTTTTACATGTAATTAAAGTATATTAAACTGTATAATAAATGGCATCAGTTTTAGAAACTGCCTATAAAAAATTATAACACCTAATCAAACAGCACTTTAATAATATTCTTTTAACTCCTGCAAAATAATTGACAAGCAATTTATGAATAAGTCGATATGATATTATCCATATTTATTCATCAGGACGGTTTTAATGGGAGAAAATCATTTGTGCCTGAAGCGGGGGAAAGGATTTTACTCTTACTTTGTATAAAGCTCTGAAAGACGATAAACATGATATG
>ENA-ORDP01001227-ORDP01001227.1-marine-sediment-metagenome-genome-assembly--contig:-NODE-1227-length-14495-cov-8.148753_pt1 | contig 14495 bp, 12 predicted proteins | sample MGYA00248627_ERZ508539 | MGnify/ENA primary metagenome ERZ508539 (study PRJEB26208, sample SAMN05571518) | marine sediment metagenome | biome: deep sea; feature: Hydrothermal vent; material...
GCGGGTTGTGTAAGTTTTAGTTTTGGGTGTTTGGTTTTAGTTCCCTTTTATGTGTAGTGCAATAAACTAAGGTTAGTCGCAGTGGTTGCAAACTAAATTAACCACGGCTTATAAATAATAAATTCGTTGCTAATTTGTCATTGCTCTTTGGGGCGGACAAGTTATTTGCGTAGCCGTTATACATTTTTAAAAATATATAAAATTATGGACGGTATATTAAAATTTCGAACAAAGGATTATGAATAAATAAATGTTTCTTCCTGAATTAACAAAGTATTATAAGGATAACGGCATTCTATCAACTCATTTTAATTGTCCTTATAAAAAAATATGTAAAGGCGATAACAAAAAGTTTTATGGACCAAAATCTTCATATGTAAGTATTGGTTATGAAAAAGAAGAATTACCAAAACTACTGTTTTTATCACTAGACCCTGGTGCTAGTAAAAAAGATTACATAAAAAGACTACCAAAATCGGTGAGAGAAATTGAAGAAAACCGTAATGTAAATGAACTCCCTAAGAATCGACACTGGTATAAAACTCACGAACTAGCATATTATATTTTAAGTCAATTCAAAGATGATTTAACAATAGAAAATGCAAAATATTATTTTGCTCACGTAAATTCAGTTAAATGCAGTGCAAATAATCCAAATCATAAACAAGCTCGTAAAATATTGTTTAATAATTGTCGAAATTACATTTTAGATGAATTATTATTATTAGACCCAGATATAATTATCACCCAAGGACTACAAGCAAAAAAATCAATTGAAAAACTTGTTCTAAAAAAACCAATAAATCCTAATCAATATTATTATATAATTGAATTAAATGAAAAGAAAGTATTTTGGTTGCATACTTATCATCCAAGTAATTATGGAGCATTTAACAAACAATACAGAAAAGGAAAAGGATTTGAAAGATATTCAAAAATAATTTATAAATGGTATTGTAATAATAAAAATGCATAACCAGCTTTTCCACCCGTCCACCGCGGCGGAGCGAGTTTTGTGGTGTTTTTAAGTTTAGTTTGTGAAGTAAAATTGTGGTTAAAGTTTGTTCAGTTAAATAAAGTTTTAAATAATTATCCGCCTACGTAAAAACAACTTCAGCGGACGGGTGAAAAGCAACGCCGTTATACACATCAAATTAAAATGGGTTGGTTTTAATGAAACTAAAATTTCGCCTCACTTATAAATCATTAATCATTTTGTTTATTATTACAATTATTGGGACTTATTCGTTTTTAACTCTTACCCGTTATATCGAGGCAAACAGAACTTTCGATAAAATCTATGATAAATATATAAATCCTTATAATGGTGCTTGGTGTTGGTTTGGGGATCCAAGGGCTGTGCATTTCAAGAATAAACACAATAGGATTTATTTCGGTTGGATAACTAAACTTGGTGGGATTAGAGTTGGCTCTTATGACTTAGAAACAAAAGAAACAGAATATCAAAATATTATGGAAAATTTTGAACTTGATGATCACGATAATCCTTCGTTCTTAATTTTACCTGACAATAGAATTATGCTTTTCTTCTCAAAACACGTTGGAGAATATTTATATTCTACAATTTCAAAAAAACCTGAAGATATTGGAAGCTGGGAAGATATAAAAACTATTTATCATAATCCTAATGAAAATGGAGGTATAACATATCCAAGTCCTGTTCAGTTATCTGAAGAAGGGAATAATATTTATTTATTTTGGCGAGGAATTAAATTTCAACCGCATTTTTCTAAATCTATTAATGGAAAAGATTGGGAAAAAGAAAAACAACTTATAGAAAGTAAATATCGAAGTCCTTATTTAAAACTCGTTTCAAATAATAAAGACGCAATTCATTTTGCTTTCACTGACGGACATCCAAACGATTTATTACCCAATAGTATATATTATTTTAAATACGAGGCTGGAAAATTCTATTCGGCAGATTCCAAGATTATAAGCACGATTGAAAATTTACCTATAAAACCTTCAAATAGCATAAAGGTATATAATTCAAAATCGATACAAAATAGGAGTTGGATTTGGGATATTGCATTAGAAAATGATTCAATACCAGTTTTAGTTTATTCAGTTTTTAAAGACTCTTTAGATCATAGATATTATTATTCAAAATATGTTCATAATTCTTGGATTACTACTGAAATAACAAAGGCTGGTAAATGGTTTCCACAAGAATTTTCTGAAAGAGAATATTTTTATTCCGGCGGAATTGTTCTTAACCATAATAATCCTTCCGAAGTTTTTTTATCAAAGGAATTAAACGGATTTTTTGAGATATGGAAATACTGGACTAGTGATAACGGAAAAACTTGGAAGAAACAGAAAATTACTAATAACTCTAAAATAAATAATGTAAGGCCATACTTAGTTCCAGTTGATAATAAAACTGATTTTCTGTTGTGGTTACAAGGAGATTATTTGCACTATGATAATTTCGATACAAATATTAAATACTTAGTTCTTAAAAAAAAATAAATATATTTTACTGTATTTTAAAAATGTGTATAACGGCAACGCCGTTATGTTGTAGAACTATTTAGATACGAAATGAATAAGCTAATAATTAAATCAATCATATTTATTTTAATCCTTTTGCTTCTTGCAATGAATTGTACTGAAAAAAACAATCCGGTAATTCCCAAAAAAGGAAATGAATTTCAGAATAATTTAACAATTAGTACAAGTAAATTGGAATATTCATTAACCTCCGATTTTTATAATAATTTTGGTATTATTTCTGCGATCCTAAAAAACTCAACACAAGATACTTTTTATTCAAATGTTGGAGATGGATTTATTGGAAGCTTCGATCAAGATATTCTATTCTTTGCATCAGGAACAGATGGATATTTTGAGTTTAATAACAATTCAGTTTGGGAAAATACTACGCAGGGACAACTTTATGAAGGCAGTAAAGTTATTAGAATTTTGCCAGCTAAGGAATATAAGGTTCAGGCTTCAGCTTTTATCGACTCAAATAAAATTGGAAAGTATCGTTTAAGAATTAATTACTATAAAGATTATTTAAATGGAGTTGTTGATACTTTAAGAGACGCATCAAATATATTTATGATTACAAAATGAAGACAACATAACAGCAAATCGACCCGACCGCTTCGCTCGGTTTTGTAAAAAGTTGGTCTATGGGGTTTGAGTAACATTTTTAATAAACATTGTAAGTTAATTTAAATTAACAAACAGCAGTTGCTGACTATCCGTTAGCTAACGGATTAAAAATATTATTTAATTTCATCTTATAATCCAGGCTTTACTTTCTGTAATTAACCTTTTTAGACCTGCCTATGCCGAAACGTCTACGTGCAGGCAGGTTCGACTCATAAATCTATAATTTCTATTTGTGATTATTCAACAATACGATTTTTTAACTTTTCAATTTTTTCCTTTGTTTTATACCATAATTAAGTTCAATTATAATTGCAAATCTCGACGGAGATATGTCTCAAAGGACAATGGACACACTGAAAATTTTAGTGATGAAATTAAAGTTTACAGAATTGACGAAGCGTTTATAAGAATCAGTAATTATAAATTTGATTCACTTACGGAGTACGTAAAGAAAATCCGTAAAACCGTGATATGACAAATGCTTTTATGTTATTTTATACTATCGAGAAGCATAAAATCTCTTTCCTTACTTTTCTTTTTCTCCCCTAGATTTTTATTCTCATATTTGCAGATTTTTATCAAGGGACAAATACCGCATTTGGGTTTTTGAGAAAGGCATACTTCCCTTCCCAATCTTATTAAATTTGTGTGGAATGAATGTGCCGTATTTTCCGGCATATTTCCCTGTAATGCATAAAATGTTTTATCAGGTGATTTGGTATTAACCAATCCTATTCTGTTTGTTGTACGGTGCACGTGTGTATCAACGGGACAAACATTTTTTCTGAATGCGAAAAGCAAAACACAGCTTGCAGTCTTGATTCCAATCCCTTTATAAGACGTAAGTTCTTTTAGTATTTCGTCGTCGGTCATTTTTTTTAAATATGATAAAGAAATTTTACCTTTCTTTTCTAATAACGAGTTTAATAAATTCTTAATCGCTCCGGATTTTTGTTTACCGAGTCCTGCTGTTTTAACATATTTCTCGATTTGTTTCGGGGTTAGTTTTGCAACATCTTCCCAAAAAGAAAAATTATTTTTCAAATTTTGAAATGCTTTATATGAATTGTTATCATTTGTATTTTGAGAAAGAATTGTTCCAATTAGTAAATCAACCGGTGCAGGAGGTTTTTTATTTCTCGGCGGGATTCCGAATCGTTCAATCAGAAGTTTGTTAATAATTTCAATCTTCTTTTTACTATTATTTAACTCATTCATTACTATTAGAAATTAAGGTGTAATTCATTAGCGGCAGCAAATAATTTTTTATCGAAAGTATAAAGTGAATAGCCTGAAATCTTTGCAGAAGCTAAGAGGTTGATATCAACAAAACCAAATCCTTTTCCATTTAATTCAAATTTTTCAATAGAAACAAGATATTCATCCATTGTAATAGTATCCACCCTGTTTTAATCTTTTAAAAGGTTTCAAATTATTTCTCTGTTTTTTAAGTTTCCGCAAGCAAGATCACCTATTGTAAAGTCGTGAATAACTACTTCACCTTTATTTAGTAACGTAGTTTTTTTCTCCCCTTTTGAGATGATTTATCCAAACAGAAGTGTCAACAATTATCATTAGGAAATTCTGCGTCTTTTAACTTTTTCATTAGCTCCGAATTTTGTGAGCCTCTTACAGCTTTCAATCGCTATTAGAGTTTCCATACTGACTTTAATTAAATATGTCTTTTAATACCCGTTAAGTTTGATGCTTTTTCAAGCCGGCCATCATTTAAATTTATTGTTGTTCTCATTTTATTACCATCAATTTATATATTAATATGTACATATTTATGTATTTAATCAAATCTGTTATTTATTACAAAACGTATAAAGATAGAATAGTTTTTTTTATTAAATTGCACGTGTTAAAAATCCCACATTTATATGCAATATTTAACAAGTATTATAATTGGATATCTTTTAGGTTCAGTACCGACAGCTTATTTATTACTGAAAATAACAAAAGGTATTGATATTAGAAAAAGCGGCTCCGGTAACGTAGGCGCTTTTAATTCCATAACTACTTCCAAATCAAAATTCATAGGTTTGGTTGTTTTGTTAATTGATTTTTCGAAAGGATTATTAACAGTGTATTTGATCAATTTCTTCTATCAGGATATATTTCTTTTACCTGCAATTGGAATTTGTGCTGCTGTTTTTAGTCATAACTACAATCCTTGGTTAAAATTTAAAGGCGGTAGAGGATTAGCAACCGCAGCAGGAGGATCAGCTGTATTATTTCCATTTTTGTTATTAGTGTGGTGTGTTCTGTGGGTGATTTCATTTTTATATAAAAATAATAGGAATGTAATTATTGCAAATGTATCAGCAACCGTTCTATCTTTTTTAATCGTAATTTCTACTATTAATATTGCCGTTAAATATACATATCCTTCTGCAATTTCTAACCTTGAGTTGATTCTATTTACAACTATTCTTTTATCCCTGTTATTAGCAAAACATATAGTTCCATTTAAAGATGAAATTAAAAGACTAAATCTACCAGTTAGAGGAAATAAAAATGCAAATTAAAAAAAGTTTTATTTATTTATTTATAGTTATAATAATTTTAATTGTGTCCGTATTTTTTATATATCAATCAAGTCAGCCTGTACCCTACTTTTACAAATCTGATGTAATTACTCCGCCTACTTTAACACAGGTTAAACAAAAACAACAAGTAACAAAAGCAATAACAAATGACAGAAATAATGTTATAACAAGAGCTGTTAAGGAAGTAAGTCCTGCTGTAGTCGGCATAAATGTTATAGAAATAAGAAAATATCAAAACCCGTATAACCCATTTTACAATGATCCTTTTTTCAGACAATTCTTTGGTAACAGCGGAGAATACAGACAAAAAGTAAAAGAACTCGGTTCGGGTTATATAATCTCCCCAGACGGTTATATTGTAACCAATGATCACGTAGCAGGCAATGCTTCACAAATTACCGTTACGCTTACAAACGGTAAAAACTACTCGGCTAAATTAGTAGGTACTGACCATGCAACCGATATTTCTTTACTCAAAATTAAAGGAAAAAATTTCCCAACAGTCACGCTCGGTAATTCCGATAATATAATAATCGGTGAATGGGTAGTAGCTTTGGGAAATCCATTCGGTCTTTTTTCTCTAAATTACAAACCTACTGTAACTGTTGGAGTAATCAGTTCAACCGGATTAGATCTTCAACCACTTAATCAAAGATACTACCTCAATATGATCCAAACCGATGCAGCAATTAATGGAGGCAACAGCGGTGGTCCTTTAGTAAATAGTATGGGCGATGTTATTGGCATGAATACACTTATTTTTACAGCCGGAAGTCAAGGAAACATAGGCTTGGGTTTCGCAATTCCTATAAATAAAGTTAAAAGAATTATTCACGAATTAAAAGACAACGGAAGTGTAAACAGAAATTTTGATGTTGGACTCGGTGTTCAATCAATAGATGAGGGTATTGCACGTGCTTACGGTTTACCATCTATAAAAGGGGTTATTGTAACTCAAATTATCCCAAATTCACCTGCCGACAAAAGCGGCTTGAAAGTAAGAGATATAATTGTTCAAGTTGAACAATATAAAATAATTAATGAGAAAACTTTGTTAAGTGTTTTCCAAGAATTCAGAACCGGGCAGACAATTAAATTAAAAGTTTTTAGAGACGGAAAAAAACATACGTTAAAAATGAAATTGGAGAAAAGTAAATGATAGCACGATACACGCGCCCTGAAATGGGAAAAATATGGGAAGATCAATTTAAATATGAAACCTGGCTTAAAATTGAGATATTAGCTTGCGAAGCAAGAGCCGAATCAGGTGATATTCCAAAAGAAGATGTGCAAACTATAAAAGACAAAGCTAATTTTAAGATTGACAGAATATTAGAAATAGAAGAAACAACTAAGCACGATGTTATTGCTTTTTTAACAAATGTTTCAGAATATGTCGGCTCTGCATCGCGCCATATTCATTACGGTATGACCTCATCAGACATTTTGGATACTACACTCTCTTATCAAATGAAAGAAGCAGGAGAAATTTTACTAAAACAATTATGTGAATTAAAAAATGCTTTGAAAGTTAGAGCCGAAGAATTAAAACACACAGTTTGTGTCGGAAGATCACATGGCATTCACGCCGAACCGACTTCAATGGGATTAAAGTTTGTCCTTTGGTTCGAAGAAGCAAAAAGAAATATTACGAGATTAAAAAACGCTATCGATACAATTAGTGTGGGACAAATTTCGGGCGCTGTAGGAACGTTTGAACATCTTTCACCTGAAGTTGAAAAATATGTATGTGAAAATTTGGACTTGGAACCTGCTTCCGTCTCAACCCAAATTATTCAGAGGGACAGGCATGCTGAATATTTAACAACACTTTCAATCATTGGTGCAAGTCTTGAAAAAATTGCATTGGAAGTAAGACACCTGCAAAGAACAGAAGTTTTGGAAGCTGAGGAATATTTTTCAAAAGGACAAAAAGGTTCCTCGGCAATGCCGCATAAAAGGAACCCGATAGTAAGTGAAAGAATTTGCGGACTTGCAAGACTTTTAAGGAGCAATGCAATGGCATCTTTAGAGAATGTTGCACTTTGGCACGAAAGAGATATTTCACATTCTTCAGTTGAAAGAGTAATAATTCCGGATAGTACAATAACATTAAATTACATGCTTTATTTAATGATTGGTCTCGTAAAAAGATTGATCATTTATCCTGAGAATATGAATGCAAATCTTAATTTGACCCGTGGGTTGGTCTTTTCACAAACTGTTTTACTTCACCTTGTCGATAAAGGTCTATCGCGTGAACAAGCTTATAAGTTGGTACAAACTGCGGCTATGGATGTATGGAAGGATAAAGATAAAAATTTAAGAGATGAATTAATAAAATCGGAAGAGATAAAAAAATATATTTCAATTGATGAGATAAACGACATGTTTGATAACAAAAAGATGCTAAAAAATGTTGACTTAATTTTTGCAAGAACTGTAGAAAAGTAATGCGTTAGCTAACGGATAAAAAAATAAATTGTAAATTAACTCGTGACAAAATATTCTTTCTTTAATTAAACTCTTTTCTCAAAAGCATATTTCTTTAAAGGAACTAAAAACTACTATTATAGTACAATTTAATAAATTAAAAAATAATACAGATCAAATATTTATGAAGAAATCAATTTTAACACAGGCTTTATTTTTACTCGTAATTTTTATTACTACAACTAATTTTACTTTTTCCCAAAATAAAATAGAGAAAGATTCTATAAAAATTTGGACGCCGAAACCATACTTTCCTGCCGAAGACAAACTTATAACAACTTTAATGCAGAGATATCATTATAAGAAAATAAAATTGGACGACTCACTTTCGGTAAATATATTTAACCGTTATTTAAAATCTTTAGATTACAACAAAATGATATTTCTAAAATCCGACATTAAAAATTTTAGTAAACAGAAATTTTTAATGGATGATTATATTAAAAAAGGACAGCTTAAAGAGGCTTATCATATCTTTAATGTTTTTTATAAAAGATTAAGTAATAGAATAAAATATGCAGATGCACTGTTAAATAAAGGTTTTAATTTTAATAAAAACGAATACTATACTGTTAAAAGAGATAGTACTGATTGGCCAAAAAATATAAAAGAAAGTAACGAGTTATGGAGAAAAAGAGTAAAATATGATGCACTTAATCTTTTGTTAGCAGGTAAAAAATGGGATGCTACAAAAAAAATCCTGAAAAAAAGATATAACAATTATAGAAAAGTTTTTTACCAGTTTAATAGTGAAGATGTTTTCCAAAATTATATGAACGCATTTGCACTATCTATTGACCCTCATACCGATTACTTATCTCCAATTGCATCACAGAACTTTAATATAGATATGAGCCGATCTTTGGAAGGAATTGGCGCTAGGCTAATGACTGATGACGAATATACCAAAGTAGCAGAAATTATTGCCGGCGGTCCCGCATTTAAGAGTAAACAATTACACAGGGATGATAAAATTATTGGAGTAGCTCAGGGCAAAATCGGAAAAATGGTGGATGTAATCGGATGGAGAATTACAGAAGTTGTCCAATTAATAAGAGGTAAAAAAGGCACAGTAGTTAGATTGCAAATTATTCCGGCAGCAAATGACATTACAGCTGAACCAAAAGTAATTGAACTTGTAAGAGACAAAATTCTGCTCAATGATATTTCAGCAAAAGAAAATGTTTTGGATATTATTAACAACAAACTGAGCTACAAAATAGGTGTATTATCCATTCCGGCTTTTTATATTGATTTTGATGCTGCCAGAAAAGGTAATCCAAATTACAAAAGTACAACAAGAGACGTTAGAGTATTACTAAAAAAATTAAAAAAAGAAAAAGTTGACGGTGTAATTGTCGATTTGCGAAATAACGGTGGCGGTTCGTTACAGGAAGCTATTTCACTTACGGGATTATTTATTAAAAAGGGCCCGGTTGTTCAAGTAAAAAATTCTAACGGGTCTATTGATGTTAGCAGGGACCCTGATCCTAAAATTGTCTATACCGGACCATTGGCAGTATTAATAAATAGGTTTAGCGCTTCAGCATCCGAAATATTTACAGGGGCTATTCAAGATTATGGAAGAGGTATTGTAATTGGAGAAACATCCTACGGTAAAGGTACCGTACAAAATATGATAAACCTTAACAATTTAATGCCCAACACTAATATGAAACTCGGACAGGTTAAATTAACGATAGCTAAATTTTATAGGATAAACGGGGGAAGCACACAGGATTTAGGTGTTACACCTGACATACTATTTCCTACTGCTTTTGATCCGCAAAAGATAGGCGAAAGTGCTGAACCTTCGGCGCTCCCTTGGGACAAGATTGATTCAGTCAAATATAAAACTTTTGGAAATATTAAGCCGTATCTTAAAAAACTAAGAGCTGAGCATTTAACAAGAATCAAAAAAGATTTTGAATTTCAAAATTTAATTGCAAATATAAATGAATACAAAAGAAATAGAAAAGATATGAAAATATCGTTAAATAAAAAGATAAGAGAAGAAGAGAAGAAAAAAAGAGAAGAAGAAAAGTTCAAAAAAGAGAACGAAAGAAGAAAAGTAGCCGGACTTAAGCTTGTAAAAAAAGGTGAGAAACCATCGCCTGACAATAAAAAAGATGATGCTGAATTAAATGAATCCGCACACATTCTTGCTGATTATATTTATCTAACGATTGGTTGAAATTATATGTAGAGACGTTTAACTTGTTATGCAAAGTTCATCTTTGCTAAACGCCTGCCTGCCGGCAAGGCAAGTAGACGGATTAAACGTCTCTACTACGATATTTATTTATATTTCAAATTTAATACCTTGTGCCAAAGGCATATCACTACCATAATTAATAGTATTAGTCTGTCTTCTCATATAAGATTTCCAAGCATCCGAACCTGATTCTCTTCCCCCGCCTGTTTCCTTTTCGCCTCCGAATGCTCCGCCAATTTCAGCACCGGATGTACCGATATTAACATTCGCTATTCCGCAATCAGAACCTAATGCAGATAAGAATTTTTCACCTTCCTGGAGGTTATCAGTAAAAATCGAAGAAGATAATCCCTGAACCACACCGTTATGTATTTCAATTGCATCTTCAACTGTTCCTGAATATTTTATTAAATATAAGATTGGTGCAAATGTTTCATCCTGCACAATCTCGTATTCGTTTTCAGCTTCAACAATAGCAGGCTTTACGTAGGTGCCTGACTCATATCCTTCACCTTCCAATACTTCACCGCCATAAATAATTTTGCCGCCTTCTTCTTCAACTTTTTTCAATGCTGAAGTAAACATTTCAACGGCACCTTTATCAATCAATGGACCAACGTGATTTGTTTCATCTAACGGATCACCTATTTTCAAACTCTCATAAGCTTTGGTTAAAGAATTTTTAACTTTATCATAAATTGATTCGTGAATTATGAGTCTTCGTGTTGACGTACATCTCTGTCCGCAAGTACCGACTGCACCGAAAACAATTGCCGGTATAGCCATTTCTAAATTTGCATTCGGTGTAATTATAATTCCGTTGTTACCGCCTAATTCCAAAATTGCTTTTCCGAATCTTTTTGCAATAACTTCATTTGCATGTCTGCCTACTTTTGTTGAGCCTGTAATGGATATTAATAGTACTCTTTTATCGTTCAGCATTTTTTCACCAATAAGAGAACCTCTGCCTATTATTAACGAAAATATCCCTTCCGGTAAATCATTTTCTTCCAATACATCGGCAACTATTTTTTGGCAGGCAATAGCAGTTAAGGGAACTTTTGACGAAGGTTTCCACAAAACCACATCTCCGCAAACCGCTGCTATCATTGCGTTCCAAGCCCAAACAGCAACCGGAAAGTTAAATGCAGATACAACTCCAACAATCCCCAACGGGTGATATTGATCGTACATTCTATGATTTGGTCTTTCAGAATGTATCGTAAAACCGTATAATTGGCGTGACTGTCCGACAGCGAAATCACAAATGTCTATCATTTCCTGAACTTCTCCCAATCCTTCCTGAAGTGATTTCCCCATTTCGTATGAAACTAAAGTACCAAGTTCGTGTTTATATTCTCTTAATTTCAAACCGATTTGTCTTACAATTTCTCCTCTTTGGGGTGCAGGTATTTTTCTCCATATTTTAAATGCACTTTGAGCTTTTTCAATTACAGAGTTGTAATCTGTTTCCGAGCATTGATACACAGCAGCAATATGTTTACCATCAGCCGGTGAAGATATTTTTAACTCTCCACTGTCCTTGGTTTCGTTCCATTCTCTGCCTGTACTTGAACCGAAATTCTCTGCGTCAATTCGTAATTTTTTTAGGAATTCCATTTTAATCTCCGTTTATAATTTATTATTTATTATTTTCTATTTATTATTTATAGTTTATTGTTTCCTATCTGTTAGCTAATGGATTATCTTTTGTAGGTTCTTGTTTTTTTAAGTATTTCTTTTAGTGTTATCTTTCTCATTTTTTTTTCAATATCTACCTGAATATTTTCAAATAAGTCCAAGAAATATTTGTTTATTTCTGAATTATAAAAACTGTTGTTTTTGTTTTCCAAAGAAGAATGTAAATCGAATGCTTTTCTATCTTCTATCGCACAATATATTTCTTGCAGAAGAATTTCATCAGTATTTTTATTCAGTGAAAAACCACCAAATGCTCCTTTGTTACTTTGTACAATTTGATTCTTACACAACAATGAAAGAAGTTTTCTTAATTTTGATGCATTGATACCGGTTTTTTCTGATATCTCAATACTATTGCAAGGCTTTTTCGAATCAGCCAAATAACAAAGCGCCTTTACTGAGTTTGATAATTTTGTAGATGCAGACATAAAATATTTTAATTGTTACGGTAAGTGTAACAATTATAAAAATAAATATCAAGGACTATATATTTACACAGAATTGGAGTCCTAATTAAATTGAACTATAAATTATATTTGATTAAATTTAATATTAATAATTAACTTATTTTTATGATAATTATTCAAAATATACCGTCCAAATATTTAATAGCTACACACAGAAGTTATTTCGTTTCAAAATTTGAAAATGTATTTTAATCCTTTTCTACTCCCCTATTCTTTTTAATTAGACCTTATCAATTTACACTGAACAATTTTTGAACTTGGAGTATGGCCATGGAAAATAATACAGAAAATTTCGATCAAATTAATAATTATAAAAAATACAATGTTAAGCCGGAAAACGTACGCACGGTTATCGGTGAGTATATGCTTGCCGACGGATTTGATATGGTATTGGATTTAGAAAAAAGCAAAGGCGTTAGATTAATAGACGCAAAGACAGGCGAAGAATACTTAGACCTTTTTACTTTTTTTGCTTCAAATGCTTTGGGATTAAATCATCCCAAAATTAACAACCCTGAATTCCGCAAAAAATTGGCGACCGCCGCAGTAAACAAACCTTCTAACTCAGATATTTACACAGAGCAATTAGCAAGTTTTGTAAATACTTTTGCTCATATTGCCAAGCCGGATTATATGAAACATTTGTTTTTTATTTCGGGTGGTGCATTAGCGGTTGAGAACGGTTTAAAAGTCGCTTTCGATTGGAAAGTACAGAAGAATTTTGAAAAAGGAATCAAAGAAGAAAAAGGATTTCAGGTTATACATTTTAAAGAAGCTTTTCACGGTAGAACAGGTTACACAATGTCGTTGACTAACACCGACCCTACAAAAGTAAAGTATTATCCTAAATTCGATTGGCCGAGAATAACAAATCCAAAAGCGATTTTTCCAGTTGAGAATAATTTAGAGCAAATTATTGCAACGGAAAACAAAGCAATTGCAGAAATAAATGAAGCTATAAAAAATAATCCCGATGATATTGCAGTAATTATTATTGAACCTATTCAAGGAGAAGGTGGTGATAATTTATTCAGAAAAGAATTTTTCTTAAAGCTGCGAGAAATTGCTGATGAAAACGAAATTATGCTTATGTTCGACGAAGTACAGACCGGCTTTGGTTTGACAGGTAAATTCTGGGCTTCCGATTATTATGTAAAACCTGATATTATTTCCTTTGGAAAAAAAGCACAGGTTTGTGGAATTATGGTATCTGAAAGAATTGATGAGATTAAAAATAATTGCTTTAAAGTTTCAAGCAGAATAAACTCTACCTGGGGTGCTAATCTTACGGACATGGTTAGAGCGGAAAGAATTCTTGAAATTATTGACGAGGAAAATCTTGTTGATAATGCCCGGTTACAAGGTGATTACCTGTTGGAAAATTTACATGTAATTCAAAATGATTTTCCAGATCTGATCTCAAATACACGCGGACTTGGGCTTATGTGTTCCTTCGATTTACCTGACGGGGATACCCGTGATAAATTTAATGCAGCATGTCTAAAAGATAAATTACTCATACTCGGCTGCGGTGAAAAATCGATAAGATTCAGACCGCCGTTGAACATTACAAAAGAAGAATTGGACGAAGGAATTACGAAAATAAAATCAATATTGAAATCATTATAATTTTAAAAAAAGGAGGCTGTCTCAATAGTAATTTTCAAATAAAATATCCGCGAAAATCAGCTTAATCCGTGTTATCCGTGTGCTATTTTTTAATAAAGAAATTACTTTTGAGACAGCCTCCATCACTAACTTTAGAACAAACCATCTATTTTATAAAATAATATTCTATTTTAGTTTATCAATTGTATTAAAAAACGTTTTTGTAAATGAAAGGTAAATTATATATTGTAAGCACACCAATCGGCAACTTGAAAGATATAACTTTGAGAGCATTAGAAGTTTTGAAAGAAG
>ENA-ORDP01001228-ORDP01001228.1-marine-sediment-metagenome-genome-assembly--contig:-NODE-1228-length-14470-cov-3.064794_pt1 | contig 14470 bp, 7 predicted proteins | sample MGYA00248627_ERZ508539 | MGnify/ENA primary metagenome ERZ508539 (study PRJEB26208, sample SAMN05571518) | marine sediment metagenome | biome: deep sea; feature: Hydrothermal vent; material...
CCAATGTTGCATGAACGCCGGATTTCAACATTGCTACCCACATTATAACGCCGATTATTACATACAGGCTTTTCGATTCGATATTACGTTTGTTTAATAAAGCAAGAATCAGGATGCAGGACGCGACGATTACAAGTGCCGCCGGAGAAATTTCTGCTGTATAAAAAGCAGCTATGATTAAAATTGCTCCAATGTCGTCGAAAATTGCAAGAGATGTAAGAAATATCTTTATGGTGGTGGGCACTCGCGAACCCAACAGGGATAATACTCCGAGGGCAAAAGCAATGTCGGTTGCTGCCGGAATTGCCCAACCTGCCATGGCTGTGGAGTTGCCGGTGTTAAAGTAGATATAAATTATTGCAGGAGCCGCCATACCGCCAATTGCTCCTACGCCGGGCAGGATAATATTCCGTTTATCTGAAAGCTCGCCTTCAATAAGTTCCCGTTTCAACTCCAAGCCGACGAGGAAAAAAAATACAGCCATTAATCCATCGTTGATCCAAAGCAATAATGGTTTCGCTATTTCTAAAGTGCCGATTCGAATCTCTATGGGGGTATCAAGAAGCAACGCGTAATAATATTGTAAAGGCGTATTTGCGAACACAACAGCAAACACAGCAGCGAACATGAGAATTATGCCTCCGGCAGATTCCAGCTTAAAAAAACTTGATAAAAATGATTCTTGAGTATTGTTCATAAATTTCCTTGCGTTCTAACGGCATTGTGCCGAAGCACGGAACAGCAATGCCACCTTTATTTTATAACTTTTTATTTAAGACAACCTTTTATTTTCAAACTACACAGAACAACAAAGCCGGAATGGAAGGATAAATTTTATAATTGCACAAATTGCCAAATGCGAAATCACTGTAACCTTATATGCTAAAAGTAAGATAAAAAATGACAAAACAAAAAAAATTATTGGAACAGATCAGGGATCAGATAAAATTGTAACCTTATTCCATTACCAAACTGGGAATAGATTTTGCCTTTTTAACTCGTCAAAAAAAATAATAATTGATAACGAAGATTTTTATATCGATTTATTGTTTTATCATTGTCGATTGAAGAGTTTGATAGCCATAGATTTAAAAACCCAGTAGATTCAAAGCAACATACAAAGGACAAAGAGATATTTAACACTTGTTTTAGCTTCCTTTTTTTTATATTTATAACCAATAAATTATTTAATGGGATCAAATATTTATGTTCCGAATTATACCGGAAGGGCTTGCTTATAAAGAGCATGTATTATTAAAAGACGGGAAAGGCATCTTATTTAAACCGGCTACCGAAAATGATATCCCGCTGGTAGAATCCTTTTTAAGTCACATCTCAAAAGAAAGTTTACGAATGCGGTTTATGGCTTCCATTTCAGAAGTTTCTCAAGACATCATTAATCAACTATGCAGCGGAGATTTTTCACAATCGGGTTGTTTGTTAGCTGTTACTAAAAAAGAACAACATCCTAAAGTTGTGGGATTGGGAAATTATATAAGTATGGGACGGGGAAATTCGGCTGAGGTTGCCTTTCTAATTGACGATTCTTATCAAGGGAAAGGAATTAGTACCCTTCTATTAGAACGACTTGCCGGGCTGGCTGCCGCTAATGGTTTTGTTGAATTGGAAGCGGAAGTTCTTCCCGATAATCAATCTATGATTAATGTATTTAAAAGTTCCGGATTGCAGAGGCACCGGGTTTGGAACTCGGATACGGTTCATATAGAATTGCCGGTAAACGGAGCTGCCGCTTTATGGGAACTATCCGACTTAAGGGATAGAATTGCGGTCGCTAATTCACTTCTTCCACTACTTTGTCCTAAAATAGTTGGTGTGGTTGGGGCTTCGAGAGATAAGTCCTCTTTAGGCAATATGATTTTCCAAAATATACTTTCTGCTAATTTTAACGGTACTGTTTATCCTATCAATCCTCAGGCTGTGTCTGTTAACGGTATAAAAGCTTATGCATCCATTAAGGAATTGCCGGAAAAAATAGACCTTGCCGTTATAGCGGTAAAAGCAGAAAAAGTACAGCGAGCTGCTGAAAATGCTATTAAAGCCGGTGCTAAGGGATTAGTTGTTGTTTCTGCCGGCTTCGCGGATGCGGGCGAAGAGGGATTAAATAGACAGAAAAAACTCGTTGAACTTATCCGTACACATGGGGTTAGATTATTAGGCCCTAGCTGCTTGGGTTTGATAAATGCAGAACCTGAAGTACAACTTAATGCCAGTCTGGCTCCTAAAATTATGCCCTTTGGCGAAATAGGGTTCTTTTCTCATTCTGCCGCACTCGGATTGGTAATACTGGATTACGCAATGGAAAAAGGATTAGGATTTACTACTTTCGTTTCTGCCGGAAACAGAGCCGATGTTTCAGGAAACGACTTGCTTCAATTTTGGATGGAGGATCGAAATACGAAAATTGCTATCCTTTACCTGGAAACTTTTGGAAATCCAAGGCGTTTTGTCCGGATTGCACGCAGGATGACTTACAAAAAACCGATTTTGTGTGTTAAAAGTGCACATAGTAGTGCCGGCAGAAGAGCCGCAGAAGCAAAAAGCGGCGCTCATACAGGTGGTGAATTGGAGGTTGAAGCTTTATTTCAGCAGACAGGTATAATATTGGCTCCTACTCTCGAAGATCTTTTCGACGTGGCTGTTGTACTTGCAAATCAGCCTTTACCAAGAGGTAACAAAGTTAAAATTATTGCCAATTCTACCGGTATGGCTACATTGTTTGCCGATGCATGTGAAATGAATTATTTGGATGTTGATGCTTCCGGTGTTGTTGACCTCGGTGCTTTTACCACAGCAGATAATTATGAAGTAAAAGTAAAAGAAGCTTTGATAAATGAAAATGTAGACTCGTTATTAGTAGGCTTCGCTTGTGTTGGAAATTGTAATACCGAACCTTTTGCTAAAGCTATAAGAAATGGTGTTTGCGCTGCTGAAGAAATTACAGGAATTGAAAAACCTGTGCTGCTTTGTTTGATGGGTGCTGTCGGTACTATTTCTCTTGTCGATAATTCCAGTGATAAAAATAAAAAAAGACGTTTCCCCGCATTCCGTTTCCCCGAATTAGCGGTCAATGCATTGGGTAGAATTAACCGTTATGTTGAATTTAAAAAACAGCCGTTGGGTAAGCTGATTTGGTATGATGATGTTAAAGCAGATGTAGCGCGTCAACTTATTCAAAAAATTCTTCGTGAAGCTGCAGAACCGCAAAAAATTATCAAAGTGGGCAAGGAGAATGCAGTAAATCTTTTAAAATATTTTGGGATATTTACCGTAGAACAAGTATCAAGCGATTCGAAAAAGTTTATTATAAAAGTTAAACCCGATCTTTTATTTGGTCCTGTTCTGGAAATAAACGATGAAAATTCCTTACATATTGTACGTATTACCCCTTTAACCGATAGAGACATTGATGAAACGATGCAAGAATTACATCTTAAAAAAAATTGCGGTATAAACCAAATTTTAGGCAGACTCTCACAAATGATAGAGGAAGTTCCTTGGTTATGCGAATTTGAAGCTCAAGCTGTTTTAGACGATAAACCATTACTAATTGCCGATTGTTTATTAACCATAAAACCCGGCGGTGCTAAAAGACCGACATACTGATAATTGTATAAGATGAGTTATTCGATTATTAAAGCGGCAATTATATATATTGCATTTTTTGCAGCAAAAAAACAACCGCTCTTTTGTATCACAGCCGGTTTTTGATATGCTTTAAGCCTATTATCATGAATTCACCGGTAAGTCGATACAAATAACTACCATTTATTATTAAAACCGAATAAAATATACTTGAATATAATATATATATATATTATATTTATGGCGGTTATTGTATAAGGGAAATACAATTAATGGAAACGAAAAGTAACGATTAAAGCAAATGTAATAAAAGGGCAACTATGAAAACTTCTGATCTGACATTGAGAATTTGAATAATTTGGAGGAAGAAATAGAATTTTCCGAATTACCCAAAACAATGATAAATTTATCAATAATTGCAGGGAAAACAAAACTATGAGTAAAGTTTTTCAATTTAAGCAACCCCATAAAAGCACAGGATTTTTACTTTGGCAAGTAAATAACCTTTGGCAAAGAGAAATTAATAAAGTCCTAAAAGAATTTTATTTGACACATACTCAATTTGTTGTTTTAGCCGGGACATATTTGCTTTCATTGAAAAATGATAATTTAATGCAAATTATGATAGCGGAACATTTAAAAATTGACCCGATGACGACCTCAAATGTATTAAGAACTTTACTAAAAAAAGGCTTAATAGATAGGATTGAACACGAAACCGACACGAGAGCTAAAATAATTAAAATAACTAAAAATGGAGATGAAATTTTAAAAAAAGCAATAGAAAAAGTTAAAAATTTTGATAAAGATTTTTTTAATCGAATAATTAATAAGAAAGCATTTAAGCAAGAATTGGTTAGATTATTGGATGACCAAAATGATTGCTAAAATTCAAAATATGATTGAATTAACTAACCAATTAACAGCTACGGGTGTTGAAAAGTAAGCGGTTCTAAAATGTTACTGTTCACATACTTTATCGTTACAAATAACCGTGAGCAACGGATTTGGTATACAAAAGCATAATATGCATCCAAACACATATAATATTTAAAGACGTGATAAAATGAATGAGAATGCCATAAAAACTATTGACCTAACTAAAAAATCCGGGGACATTGTAGTAGAATACCATTTACTTAACCCGACATCGGGTTTCGCTTTAGTGAATGGATATGATATTGTAAAACAGAGGGACGATGTGAGGAACTCGATTTTAATTATTTTCCAGCACTTTTGTATCGATACCCAACTGACGGGGAGAAAAAATCTCGATTTTCATGCGAGAATGTATCATAAAGACAAGGGAAATAGAGATCGGCAAATATCCGAAGTATTAGAGTTGCTCGATTTGAAGGGTATGGAAAACACAATAATTAAAGATTTTTCTAAAAAAATAGCTCAATTTGATGGTATAAAAAACGTTAAAGAACTCAATAGTTCTATAACGTTAAAAGTAAAAAATACTGAAGAGGCAATACCGGATATTGTCGAATTTGCCGATGGGAACAACTTTAAAATTTCATTCATAGAGATGCATAAACAAAGCCTTGAAGACGTATTCCTTTATTATGTTGGACGAACTCTTGGCGGAATGACAACTATTTTCATGCTTTTGATATGTATTACCTTTAATGGATTTGGGTTGATACTTGCAAGTCTAATGAATGATATGGAAGGCTTTTCAGTAATTATGAATCCGGCCATTTTTCCCATCTTTTTCCGTCAGGCGCCTTTTCCCCGGTACAAGGTATGCCGGGCTTCGGGTTTCTCTGGTCGGCATGACTCCTAAGATCCCAATGATATGGAATTTTATAATTTTAGTGGAAGCATCTGCTGGTCTGATTGGAGGGGTGCTTATCTATTCGGGAAAATGGAGGCTGATTAAAAACCAAACGGCATAAGTAAAATATTAAATTTATAATAAGAAAATTAGAAAATGGAATTGACACCAGGAATCCACAAGATAGATAGCGTTAAAGGCGCAAATAGCTATCTTGTAATTAATAAAGGTACTATTATCATCATCGATACCGGTATGCCGGGGAATGGAAAGAAAATCACAGATTATATTGAAGGGTTAGGTAAAGGTCTGCAAGAAGTGGAATATATAGTTTTAACCCATGCCGACATTGATCACAGCGGAAGCGTTTCAGAACTTAAGGAGATGACCGGGGCAAAGGTTGCCATACACCAAACTGATGCCCCCAGGCTCGCCGGTGAAAAGGAGCTGAAAAAGGTGACCGGTTTTATAGGACTGGTATTTAAGCTGATGATGAGATTAAAAAAGTTTCAACCGGTTAAGCCGGATATACTTCTGAAAGACGGTGATAAGATTGGTGATCTCAGTGTCGTTTATACACCAGGTCATACCGAAGGCAGTATCAGTTTATACAAAGCCGGAGAGGTCATATTTGTTGGTGATGCACTAATGAGCGACAAAGATGGCAATTTAAGGCTTCCACTAAGTGTTATGACGCTCGATATGGCCAGGGCAAAAAAATCAATAAAGAAAATTTCAGAACTCGAATTTAAGGATTTATTGCCGGGGCACGGTAAACCCGTGCTTCAGAATGCATCCGAAAAAGTAAAGGATTTGTCCTGGAAAGAAATGACACACAGAAATTAAGGAACAATTATACTTTTTTTAATTTAAAATAGTTTTAAAAGTATCGATTAGTAAATTTACAAAACAAAATATGCTTGTAGAAACTTATTCCGGGAAAGTAAATGCTGACGATATTATTATTCTAATTGATGTTTGATGTTTTGGTACGGTATGAGTTTAAGAGCTATGATAGAAATAGAAATTTCATGAAGGGAATCAATGCGATATTTTAAAAAGTCAATGCAAAAGAAATTCTCGCCGGTTATACTTGGTTTGTTTTTCTTATTCTCCGGCTTTGTAATCAGATCTTTTGCACAGGAAAAGGAGGCGTTGCATCAGTTCGGCCTTCAAGACTGTATCCATTATGCTTTGCAGAACCAGGCGACTGTACAAAACCAGATACTTTCCGAATCCATCAGCCAAGAGAACACGAAGGAAGTTTACAGTCAGTTGTTTCCTCAAATTAGCGCCGGTGCTAAGTACCAATATACCATAAACAGGCAAGTCTTGCTAATCGGCGGCAAAACCATTTTTGTTGGATTGCCGCAAAACCTGCAGGGCTTTGTAAATATTAAGCAAACGTTATTCGACCCGGCGCTGCTGGGCAGTTCATTAGGGGCGCTACTGCAGGAAAATTTAGCAAAAGAGAATACGCAATTGTCTAAGATAGACCTTGTGGCCGGTGTAATGAAAGCTTATTACGGGATATTGGTTTTCCGTGAACAATTAAATTTGCTCGACACAAACATAACCCGTACGGAAAAATCTCTGCATGATACAAAATATCAATATCAAAACGGACTGGCAAAAAAGGTAGATGTGGACAGAATACAGGTGCTTGTTAACAACGCAGTCACTCAAAAAGCAAACGCGCTGCGAAATCTCAATACATTGATGCAATCCCTTAAATATTATATGGGCATGCCGGTTAAAGACTCGCTTGATATTACCGGGGCTATTGCCGATTCGTTAGTAACAGAAGTTTCACCGGTAACCGATTCCCAATTTTATAATAGCAGGGTTGAGTACCTACGGGCAAAAACCGAACTTGAAATGAGCCAATTGTTGAAGGACAATGTAGTTCGAAGTTATTTGCCTACTTTATCGGCTTTCTACACATACGAAGCTCCGTTTTATGGGAATACCTTCAACAGAATGTTCGGTATTATATTTCATCCCACATCTTACGTGGGCCTCCAGTTGGCGATCCCGGTTTTTTCAGGGTTAAAAAAACATTATCAATACCAGGCAGCCAAGATGAATGTGGAAATATCAAAAAATAATCTTCATGATTTAAAAAACAATATCGAGCTTGAGTACGGCAAATATTACAGACAATACCAGAACGATATGGATAATCTTAAAACACAAAAAGAAAATATAAAACTGGCAAAGCTTAATTATAATAATCTTAAATACCAGTATGATAATGGTGTACAGCCGTTAATAGGAGTTTTAAATGCTGAAGCTACGCTGCTGCAAGCTCAGAATAATTATATAAACGCGCTGTATGAGACGTTGATTAATAAAGTTGATTTGGATAAGAGCCTTGGGCAAATTAAATATTAAAAAAACATTTTAACAAAACCGGTTATGAAATTATGAAAAAAAATCAAAGAAGAACCCAATTTATTTTTTTTGCAGCGTTCGTTTTTTTGTTAATGCTTACTTCATGCGGAAGAAAAAATAAGCAAAGCCACTTTGCAAGAAGAGCCACAACCGTAAGTGTGGCAACAGTTGAATATGCTTTAGCCCCGACACAACAGGAATATGCTTCCACTCTAATTGCCAACAGACAGATTACACTTCGAGCTGATGTAAGCGGAAGGATAGAAAACATTTTGTTTAAAGAAGGCGGTAATGTTAAAAAAGGACAGCCACTATACACCATAGAGAAAAGCATTTATCAGGCGGCATACAATCAGGCTGTGGCTCAATTAAATATTGCCCAAACGAATTTGGTTACCGACACAACCGATGCACGGCGTTATCAAAATTTGTGGAATCATAATGCCGTAGATGAAATTCAACTGGCTCATGCGTTAGCACAGGTAAATGTGGCAAAAGCCACCGTAGCTTCCGCAAAGGCAGATGTAGCACGGGCAAAGACCAATCTGGATTACGCTACCGTTACAGCCCCTTTTTCAGGTTCTACAGATATTTCCGATGTGCGTCTCGGCGACGTCGTGGTTGCATCCCAAACGCCTTTGGTTACGATTGTGGATAACAGTAATATGTACGCCGATTTCTTTATTACGGAGGGCGATTATGTGAAGCTGGGAGCGAGTGACAGAAGCATCAAAGATAAATTATCCCGGTTTCGTCTCATCCTTCCCGACGGGGCACTGTATCCCCAAAAAGGCGAATTGGATTTTGTAGATAATACAGTGGATCCGACTACGGGTACTCTTATGGTTCGCTTAAAATTTCCAAATCCCGATAATATTCTTAAATCGGGGATGAATTGCGTGGTACGGTCAACACAAAATAATTCGGGTAAAAAATTTATTGTAATTCCTGAACGGGCAATTCAACAATTATTGGATGAATATTTTGTTTATGTAGTGAACAAAAATGGTATTGTTGAGCAGACAAAAGTTATGTTGGGCCATGTTTCCCGCAACATGCAGGTTATTAAGAAGGGTTTAAAACCTGGTGAAAAGGTCATTGTTGAAGGATTGGAAAAAGTAAAGCCGGGCGAAAAAGTAAAAACAGTTCCTTTTGTTGACGCACAGACCAATCAAGCGAGTTAACGAAAATCACAGAAATTAAAATCTGATAATATGTTTTCAAAAATATTTATCGAAAGGCCTGTTACAGCTATTGTACTATCGTTGTTTATAGTTATAGTCGGAACCATTTCTGCTTTTGTATTGCCGATATCAAACCTGCCCGAAGTAACTCCGCCCGTTGTCAACGTTTCAGGTTTTTACACCGGTGCAAATGCTTCGGCTGTTGAAGATGCAGTTGCAACTCCTATTGAAAACAAGGTTAACGGCGTGGATAATATGCTTTATATGACATCCACAAGTGCTAACGACGGAAGCTATTCGTTAAATGTAACATTTAAGTTGGGCAGCAACCCGGACATTGATGCAGTGAATGTTCAAAACCGTGTTTCATTAGCTCGGCCATTCCTGCCCGAAGAAATTAAACGCACAGGCCTTTCGGTAAAAAAGAGATCCAGCAGCATGCTGGAACTGGTGGCCATTTATTCGCCAAAAGGAACGCACGACGAGAAGTTTTTGGATAATTATGCAAATATGTATATAGAGAAAGCTATCGCTAACGTGCCGGGCGTTGGTGCCGTAAATTCATTCGGAAGAAATTTTGCAATGCGTGTTTGGTTGAACCCGCTGAAGATGGCCAACCTGCATCTTACTACTGCTGATGTTATAAATGCAGTTAGGGAGCAGAACCATCTAACGCCTGCCGGAGCTGTGGGTGCGCCTCCTTCGCCGAAAGGCCAGACTTTTCAAATAAGTGTTAGAATTAAAGGGAGATTGGTTACACCGAAAGAGTTCGGTAATATAGTTGTTGCTACAAACCCTAAAGACGGATCGATAACAAGGTTAAAAGATATTGCACGTGTTGAACTTGGTTCCGCATCTTACAGCGGACGAGCACTTATGAACGGTAAAATCGCCAGTGGCCTCGCTGTCTATCAAACTCCCGGAAGCAATGCGCTGGAAACCGGCAATCTTGTAAAAGCAAAGATGACACAACTGGCGAAAAGCTTTCCCCCTGATATAGCCTGGACAACTATGGTAGATTCTACACATTTCGTTAAAATTTCTATCGATGAAGTTGTTAAGACCCTTTTTGAAGTACTGCTTCTCGTACTCATTGTAGTGTTCTTCTTCCTGCAAACATGGAGACCAACCCTGATTGCTTTACTTGCGATCCCGGTTTCAATAATTGGTACGTTTGCTTTTTTCTCTTTGATAGGCTTTTCAATAAACACGTTGACGCTTTTTGCGATGGTACTTGCCATTGGTATTGTTGTTGACGATGCTATTGTTGTAGTGGAAGCGGCACAGCATAACATTGATGTTTACGGACTTTCACCAAAAGAAGCTGCTATACGCGCAATGAGCGAAGTAGGGACTCCGGTAATGGTAATTGCCCTTACACTTACGGCCGTATTTGTTCCGGTAGCTTTTATGCCCGGTATAACCGGAATGCTTTACAAACAGTTTGCAGTAACTATTGCAGTATCGGTATTACTATCTGCTTTTGTCGCGTTAACCCTTACCCCGGCATTATGTGCACTAATGCTCAGACCCAATCCTGTTAATGAGCATAGCAGAGGTTTAAATAAACAATTTTACAAATTCAACCTTTGGTTCGGAAAGGTAATTGAGTCATACGGTGAAAGTGTTAGAAAAACTATTAAGCGGGCTCCTTTAATGTTTATATTGCTCGCCATAATTTATATAGGAACAGGTTTGTTTTCAAAATATACTCCGACGACATTTTTACCGAACGAGGACCAGGGAATGCTGATGGCATCTGTGGAGCTTCCCCCAGGCGCTTCAGTCCAAAGAACGGCAAGGGTAATGAACGAATTTGGTGCTATCCTTAAAAAGAATAAATATATTAAGAATTATTTCCTTATCCCGAATTTAAACCTGTTAAACTTTTCAAGGCTTTCTAATTTCGGGGCATCTTTTATCGGGTTAAAAGATTGGAAATATCGTCGAGGTAAACAAGCCTCAGCTCCTGCTATCGCCCGGCATTTAATGGCGGAAGCTTCCGGAATTAAAGGGGCAAGGGTTTTAATACTTTCGCCTCCGCCTATTAGGGGTTTAGGATTAAGTAATGGTTTCTCTTTTGTAATTAAGCAAAGCCGCGGTACTGTTGCAGAACTTCAAAATGCACAAAACATTTTTCTGTCAGCGCTGAGAAAAAGGCCTGAAATACGGCTGGCATATTCCACGGCTACTTTTAATTATCCTGATATTAGTCTTTCCATCGACCGCGTTAAGGCAAAGAAGATGGGTGTTCCCATATCGGATATTACCAACTCTATTCAAACATTTCTCGGTGGATATTATATCAACGATTTTACTTTGTACCATAGGGTATTCAGGGTCTTTGCCCAGGCTGCTGCCAAATTTCGCACTAACATTGGAATGCTTTCTCAATTTTTTGTAAGGAATAGAAATGGTAAGATGATTCCTTTGAGTGCACTTGTTAAAGTAAAACGAACAACTGCGGCACCTGTAATTTCACATTATAATACGGACAGGTCAGTAAGCATAAACGGCATGGCCGCACCTGGCTACAGCTCTGGTGATGCAATTAAAGCGCTCAGGGAAACTGCCAATCAGGTCCTGCCTCAGGGCTATACTTATGCCTTTTCCGGTATTTCCCTACAGGAAATTGAGGGAGGCAAAACAAGTACTATTATATTTATCTTAGCGATACTTTTTGTCTTTTTGTTCCTCTCTGCTTTATACGAAAGCTTTGCAGTACCATTTGCTATTTTGCTTGCTGTTCCTATCGGAATATTCGGAGCATATTTATCGCTAAAGATCGGCGGACTATCAAGTAGTTTGTATGCCCAAATAGGTATAATAACACTAATCGGTTTGGCTGCTAAGAACGCTATTTTGATTGTGGAATATTGTAAGATGAAATATGACAGTGGAACTCCATTGGTGCAAGCCGCTGTGGAAGCCGCCAAATTACGTATCCGTCCGATTCTGATGACTTCCCTGGCATTTGACTTAGGAGTTGTTCCTTTAATGATAGCCACAGGAGCCGGAGCTAATGCGCGTATAAACATTGGCTATACGGTGTTCGGGGGAATGTTAACGGCAACACTTCTTGCTGTTTTCTTTATTCCTTTGTTTTACGTTACGATCATTAAAATTACAGACAGAAAAAAGAAGCCTGCATCGGTAGAATAAATTTGTCGCAGGTAAGATTTCTTTTTTAGCAATTGTGATGATGATGTCCGTGTGAGCTTTTGTCATCGCACGGCACCAGTTTCATATTGCACACCGGGCAATTTCCCGGATGGTCGTAAACTTTATCACCTTCACACTTCATAGTGCATTGATAAGCCGTGATATTTTCTTTTTGTTCTGAATACTGATTTTTTGTTTCCATGATTTTTCAATTTAGAGTTAATTATTATGTTTATTTTGTGTTTAAACAGATTTATTAAAAAAGATAATTTTTATTTTCTTCGTAACCGCAATGCATTGGATATTACCGATACTGAACTGAAGCTCATGGCTGCCGCTGCAATAACCGGGCTGAGCAACAAGCCGAAAACAGGGTAAAGGACACCTGCCGCAACGGGTACACCCAGAGCGTTGTAAATAAAGGCAAAGAACAGGTTTTCTTTGATGTTTTTCATAACTTTATGGCTCAATTCACGGGCTCGTACAATGCCGTTTAGATCCCCTTTTATCAGGGTAACTTCTGCGCTTTCCATGGCTATATCGGTACCTGTTCCCATGGCGATTCCAACATTAGCCATCATAAGGGCAGGGGCATCGTTAATGCCATCCCCGGCCATGGCTACTTTGTGTCCGTGTTCCTGTAATTCCTTCACTTTATTGTATTTGTCTTCGGGCAGACAGTCTGCCTCAAACCCATCCAGGTGTAGTTCTCCGGCAACAGCTTTTGCCGTAAATTTATTGTCGCCGGTAAGCATGTGTACATGAATTCCCATCTTTTGCAATTCTTTAATTGCTTTTGCAGATGTTTTCTTAATTGCATCAGCCACGCTAATAATACCTTCAACCCGGTTTCCGATAATCAGAAACATAACCGTTTGGCCGGTTAACTGCCAATTTTCAGCCATTTTCCCGTTTCCAGCCGGAATGTTTGCAGAGAATGTCTCAGTCAGGCGTTGGTTACCCAGGCCAAATTTCTCTTTTTTGTAAACGGCCTGGACGCCCTTTCCGGTAACCGATTCGAAATCGGATACTTTAAACAGCTTTAATCCTTTTTCTTTGGCTCCTTTAACGATGGCATCAGCAATGGGATGTTCACTGTTGGCGTCCACCGAAGCGGCATATCTGAGTATATCCTCATCACTGAGTTTTCCAAAGGATTTATATCCTTTTAAACTGGGTTTGCCCTCGGTAAGCGTACCTGTTTTATCCACGACCAATATATCCACTTTATTCATCTCTTCGATGGCGCTGGCATCTTTAACCAGCACCCCGGATTGGGCCATTCGTCCTGTGCCCACCATAATTGACATGGGGGTAGCCAGACCCAGGGCACAGGGGCAGGCAATGATCAGTACGGAAACCGCATTAACAAAAGCAAAAATAAATGCCGGTTCAGGTCCCCAGAAGAACCAGATAATGAAAGTCAAAATTGAAATAAGAAGAACAATTTGTACAAAGTATTTGGCCACAACATCGACCAGTTTCTGAATGGGTGCCCTTGACCGGCTGGCTTCATTCACCATTTTAATGATTTGAGCAAGCAACGTATCGGAACCGACTTTTTCGGCTTTCATCTCGAAAACAGTTTTCCCGTTTATGGTGCCGCCCGTAACTTTATCGCCTACTGTTTTTTCTGATGGAATAGGTTCGCCGGTGATCATGCTGTCATCAATCACTGCAGTACCCGAAGTCAACACCCCATCAACCGGAACTTTTTCACCGGGTTTTACAAGCAATATATCCCCTGTTTTTACTTCTTCCAAAGGAATCTCCTTTTCTTCCCCGTTTCGGATGACCCGTGCAACGGGAGGGACAAGGTTTAACAACGCTTTAATGGCCGAATTGGTTTTGCTATGCGCCCGTAATTCGAGTACCTGTCCCAGCAAAACCAGGGTAAGGATTATGGCAGCTGCTTCAAAGTAAAGGAGTACATTGCCCTGTGCATCTTTAAATTGGGCGGGAAATATCTCCGGGAAAAAAAGTCCGAAAACACTGAACAGGTAAGCCGCACCCACACCTATTGATATGAGTGTCCACATGTTGGGCGACCACCGTCTGATAGAGTTCCATCCCCGGATGAAGAAATCCCGGCTTGAATATAAAACTACCGGCGTTGCCAGTATAAATTGTATCCACGCCCATACTTTTAGCGGGGCAATAGTTTCCAGATTTATGTAAGAGGTGTAATCGGTCATGGCAATAAAAAAGACCGGAACCGAAAGCGCCGTAGCAATCCAAAAACGTTTCAACATGCTTTTATAGGCTTTTTCTTCTTCGCTCTCCACATCACCTGCCTCGGGGATCAGATCCATGCCGCATATCGGGCAGCTTCCGGGTTTGTTCC
>ENA-ORDP01001229-ORDP01001229.1-marine-sediment-metagenome-genome-assembly--contig:-NODE-1229-length-14464-cov-3.369352_pt1 | contig 14464 bp, 8 predicted proteins | sample MGYA00248627_ERZ508539 | MGnify/ENA primary metagenome ERZ508539 (study PRJEB26208, sample SAMN05571518) | marine sediment metagenome | biome: deep sea; feature: Hydrothermal vent; material...
TAGCTCCCTGCCTATTTCTCTACCCATCAGGTAAATCAGGCTGTCATTTCCTATGGCACCGAGAGCCATCTGATAAGGAAAATGTATGGTGTGTTTCAATCGCATACGCAATCCCCATTCAGCAGTCATGGCAATCATCAACGGCACTTTCGACTGCGATTGATAATAATTGGTCAACGCGGCCTGTCTTTGTGGTGTCCCTTCAAGAAATATCAAGCCGCCAATCTTATATTTTCGTATCAAATCAGTGATAGCTACTTCGTGTGCCACATCATTTTTAGAATAGGCGGCTACAAAAATCAACTGTGCGATGCGTTCATTGGGACTTAAGGAATTGAATACAGAATCAACCCAATGGTTTTCCATATCCTTTTGAAAAACAGGAATAAAAGGCCCTTTTTGGGCCATTACTGTCGAGATGCCGACGCTGCAAAGCAGCAAAAAAGCGACCAATTGCAGCAAATAATTACTTTTTGTCATTATTTTTCTTTTTGTTCATTTATGCTTTTCCAAGCTTTCAGCACTTTACTTACCGAACCATACAACAACAGTAGTCGTTTGGCTTCCCCCATTTCCAGTCCGGTTTCTTCTATAATCATCCGGGAACCTCTTCCCACCAATTTTTGGTTGGTTAGCTGCATATACACCATTTTATTTCCCTTTACTTTTCCCAATTTCACCAGGGTGGTGGTGGTGATCATATTCAGCACCAACTTGGCACTGGTTCCTGATTTCATCCGGGTACTGCCGGTTACAAATTCAGGACCTACTATAACCTCAATTGGAATGTCCACTGTAGCAGCGAGGGCTGTATCCAGATTATTGGTAATACAAGCCGTCAGCAAACCCTCTTTTCGTGCCCTGCTCACACCTCCAATCACATAAGGAGTCCTGCCCGAAGCAGCAATCCCTATCACCGTATCTTTGGCAATAGGTTCAAATCGTGCCATATCTTTCCACGCTTGTTCAGGGTCATCTTCTGCCGATTCAACGGCTTTGCGAATAGCGCTATCGCCACCTGCTATCAAGCCAATCACCAAATCATAGGGAGCACCAAAAGTAGGAGGAATCTCAGAGGCATCCAAAATCCCTAACCGGCCACTGGTACCGGCTCCCAGATAAAACAAACGCCCTCCTGATTTTATCCGGTCAACCAGCGCCACTACCAGTTTTTCAATTTGCGGAATTTGTCCCTTAATGGCAAGAGGAACCCGCATATCCTCTTGATTGATGTCCTCCAGTAATCGTTTTATAGGCTGATGTTCTAAGTTTGAATACCTTGAGGAAGCTTCGGTAATATTCTTATTATTCATTTTTTCTATTCTATTCATTCGGAAATATGCTAAATGATCCATACCTGACAAAGCAAACACTATTACAATAGTAATCAATTTTGCTATTCATTTTATTATCCTATAAAAAAGTTAAAACTCTACAATTCATTGCCGCTACTTTAGTTTCTATAAACTTCCTAATTTTACGCAAAAGTTATTTTATCACTTTCTTACTCGGAACTTCCATCAATTTTCTGTTGACAAAAACAGCTGCTTCAACTTTAGTTTCGGCCGGTACGGTGAACGGATGCTTATACTTTTTTGATTGTATTGTCGGGCGGTTGCCGTCCAGCGAATAACGAATATCCGGATGATAAATTTCAGAGGATAAAGCCACCTTATACTTGGTTTTGGTACTATCCTGCACAGTAATATCCACTTTGTAAGAACCCGGGCAATAGTTCCAGCCCAGCGCTTTGTATATCAGAAAATGCTCATTAATGCGCCGTTGAAAATCAGGCCAGTTTTTCTCTTTTGCAGGCGTCCAGTCCACTTCGGCGAGGGCTGCCATACGCGGCAAGACCATGTATTGAACTTTTTTGAAATTAGGTATGTACTCGGTCCACAAACACCCCTCGGCACCAATAATATGCTTGGCCTGGGCAGCATTCAATACTTTGGGAACGGGTTCGTAGGAATAGACTTTTTTCAGGGCGGTAAACCCGCCGATAGCTATAGGCTGAAACTTGGGATTGGCTTGATAATGGTCAAAATAGAGATATTCTTGGGGAGCCATAATCACATTATGGCCTTGGCGAGCAGCTTCGATACCGCCCTGTACGCCACGCCACGACTCCACGGTAGCATGGGGTGGAATCCCCCCTTCCATAATTTCGTCCCACCCAATCATTTTACGGCCATGGGCGTTTAAGAACCGCCCGATACGGCGGATAAACCAGCTTTGTAGCCCGTCTGCATTTTTCAAATGATATTTTTTGATGATTTGCTGAGAAAGTTTACTGGCCTTCCACTGGCCTTTGGGGACTTCATCACCGCCAATGTGGATATATTTAGAAGGGAACAGTTGCATCACTTCCGTTAATACGTTTTCCAAAAAGCGAAAGGTTTTTTCTTTAGGGCAATAAATATTTTTGGTACCACCCCAGGTGGTTAGCACATGAAAAGGCCCGGGGATACATGCCAGCCCTGGGTATGATGCCAACGCTGCTTCAGAATGCCCCGGCATTTCGATTTCGGGGATAATGGTGATATGCCTTTGTGCAGCATAGTGGACAATGCTGCGTATTTGTGCCTGCGTATAGAATCCGCCATAGCGCTTTTTGTCGTAGCGTACTGGTTTGGAGCCAAGACGCCCTATAAGTGTCGAATCTCGCCAGGCTCCTATTTCCGTTAATTTTGGATATTTTTTGATCTGAATCCTCCAACCCTGGTCATCGGTCAGGTGCCAGTGAAAGGTGTTGAATTTGTACATGGCCAACATGTCGATGTAAAGTTTGATGTCCGCAGGCGGGAAAAAATGCCTGCTCACATCCAAAAGCATGCCACGGGAAGGAAACCGCGGTGCATCCTTAATAAAAATGTCTGGAATTTTCCACACTTTTTGATGGACAGAAGCATAAAAAGAAGGAGGGAATAACTGCAAAAGCGACTGTATCCCGTAAAAAATACCTTTGGATGCCGGTGCTAAAATGGAAATACTTTTTCTGTTTACGTTCAGTTCATATCCTTCCTGATTTTTTGAAGCTTTTGCAGACAAACGAAGGACAATGGCATTTTTCATATCCTTTTTGCCCAAAACGGAGTCAATTTCCGGCTTAAAACCGGTATGCTTGTTTATAATATTTGCCAGGTATTGTGATTCAAATTTCAGTTTTTTCGGCTGTATAACTACAATATGGGTTTTTACGTTCCATCCAAAGTCTCCCCGGTGAACCACCAAATGGGCCGGCTTAGGAATAATGTTTATGGAAGTTTCTTTCTGACTCTCTTTAGGCGAAAAAGAAGAAAGTGAAAAAATTGTTAGAACGAGGAAAGTTAATTTTTTCATAGGATTGTTTTTTAATGAATTAAACATGGTGCCTTCCGATTTTATAACCGAAAGTGGCAAAATAAAAGATAACGGAATAACAAATTATCAGGATGGAGTGGGCATGTGTGCTGCCTACCGAAGGAAGCCCCGCCAGATAGCCGTATAACAACGGAATGGTAGCACCCCCAGCGATGGCCATGATCAAAACAGCCGAAGCCCGTTTGGTGAATTTCCCCAAACCATCGATAGCCAGCGGCCAAATAGCAGGCCACATAATGGAATTGGCAAAACCAAGGGCTGCCACAGACAGTACCGAGACATAACCATGCGTGAAAACAGCAATTATTGTAAACAAAATGCCTAAAAGAGCAAAATAGCGCAATGCTTTTTGTTGTGAAATAAATTTTGGAATAGTAATAATTCCCACCAAATAGCCCACAATCATAGCTATCAGCGTATAAGAGGGAAAAAACCTCGCTACTTCGATATTGAAGCCCAGGGAAAGCCCATAGTTAATCTGTGCATCCACAGGTACTACCTCAGCGCCCGAATAAAAGAACAGGGCCACCACGCCGAGCCAGAAATAAGGAAATGCGAAAAGGCTGGTTCGCCTCACTTCGTTGCCTGAAATTTCTTCTTCTTTGGCTTCTACCTCGGGCAGGCTCGATATCCAGGTGAGCACAGCCATAATAACCAAAACAATGGCGATAATGATGTAAGGCAAAATAATTTTCATTGCCAACGCATCCAAAGCGGCGGTTTTACCGGCTACGCTCATACCAGTCAAATCTTTGTTGAGTTTTCCAAGGCCGCTCAGGATAACTGCCCCCAAGATAATCGGGCTTAAAATGCCAGCAAACTTATTGGCAACCCCCATGACACTGATACGTTTGGCAGCACTTTCAATAGGCCCAAGGATGGTAACATACGGATTGGCGGCTGTTTGCAAAAGTGCCAAGCCGGCCCCCTGCACAAACAGCCCGGTTAAAAACCAAACGTAATTACGTGTGTAGGCAGCCGGAATAAAAATGAGCGCTCCCAATGCCATAACGAGCAGCCCCAGCGACATACCGTTTTTAAAGCCTGTCCTTTCCAGCACTCTGGCTGAGGGCAGTGCCATGACAAAATAGGAGATATAAAAAGCGAATGTTACAAAGTACGACTCAAAAGTGGTCAGATCGCAGGCTGTTTTCAAATAAGGGATCAAAGTGGCATTGAGCCATGTAACGAAACCAAAAATGAAAAATAATAACCCGATGATAATAATTGGACCCAACTGATTTTGCTTACTATTTGCTGCTTGACTTGTCATTTGTTTTGTTTTTATCCGTGAAAGGATAAAATATTCTAAGAATTCTGATATCGTAAATTTATTGTATAATTTATGTTTGTTTTACCTGTTGTGTGTTTAATTTTCGACAAGTGAGGCTGCTCCGATAAGGGAGATGTCCGGATTATCAACGGGTAACACATCTAACGAATCCATCACATGGTTATAAGAAAAGTTCTTGATTTCAGTCCACATACTTTGTTCAAAAAACTGAAAACTCTTACTGATAGAGCCCCCCAGCATTATGGCTTCGGGTGCAAAAACATGGGCAACTATTTTTATAGCATTTCCCAAATGATACCCAAACTGATAGAACATTTGCAATGCATCTTTTTCGCCTTGTATAGCCCGGTCAGTAGCTTCTTTTCCTGAGATATGGTATTGCCGTTGAAAAAATTGTCCACTGCAATAGTGCTCCAAAATGCCATCTTTGTAAGGTAGAAAACCAAATTCGCCTGCGCCGCAACCAACACCTTCGTATAATTTTCCGTCAATCACAATACCTCCGCCAAGACCCGTTCCCAGTGTCAGCCCGATAAAGTTTTGATATTTCTTACCATTGCCAAAACATTTTGCCCCAAGGGCAAAACAGTTGGCATCATTATTAACAAAAACCGGAGTTCTCCAATTTTTTTCCAGCATCTCTTTAAGTGAAACACCAGTAAGAGCTGGAATGTTTTTGATGTCAAAGGCAATACCGGCTTTTGTGTCAACAAGTCCGGGAACCCCAATGCCAATGCCGGCGATATGCTTATCGGCAACTTTTTTTACGACGGAGACAATAGCCTCAATAACATCTCTCTGATCGTCAGTAACTGGCATTGCCACAGTTTCCCGTAAGAGCAATTCACTATTTCTCACCAATCCGGCAGCTATTTTTGTTCCGCCAATGTCAACACCTACAGCTAATTGTTGGTTATTTGAATTATTTTCTATGATCATGTTTAAATTTTTACTGACTAATTTATATTCCTTCCATCGTTTTTTCCAATTCTCTCGCGTGTTTCAAAAACGTGTCCACATCCATATTTCTGAAAAATAATAAACCATGTGCGGCCCTCAACCGCGGGGAAGGATTTTCGTAGAAGAAATTCTTTCCGAGCAGTAATTCAACATGCTTCTTTTGATCAATCCAAATCTGCTGCGACAGTGTGCTGAATTTTCCATCAAACATATAACTTGGGAAAGAGGCATTTACCTGGCTCAAATAACAATCGGTAAATGCTTCATCAAGAATAGCAAGAGAATTTAAGGACACCGGAACAATTACGTCGGCTTCGGCAGGATGGAAACGATACCATACATTTCGGTAACCGATAATACGCAAGTGGCTGAGGTCTTCTTCTTTTCGCCAGAGCCTGATGGCCTCGGCAATGGCCTGTAATACTTTGTAATGGGTGTCTGGGCCACTACCTTCCGGGTCGAATGCCAAGCTAATGATCGTAGGCTTAATCTTTTTAAGCTGCTCTAGAATAGGCATGACATCGCGCGAACGTTCGGGTTGTGCGGTAAAAATGTCACCGGTATAAAATCCCAGCCGAAGATGATGAACGTTTTTTACACGAATTCCGAAGTGTGCCCAAACCAGTTCTTCTTCAAATTCGCGCAACATTCCTTTCAACTTTTGAATGTCAGGAGGATTTTTTTCTCCGTCGTACGAATTTTCAAGAATTTCAATATCGCGGTTAACTTGTTTTATGAGTTGCTTCGTGTTTTGTAGTTGATAAATTTCTACTAAAGCTCTGACAAGACGGTGACTCAGGCCGCGACGCCGTTCAACGGGTTCGCCCGATGCCACTTTGCCGAGGTAATGGTTCATATCCTTGTCCCATTTAAATTTGTATCCTGTCTTATAAAAATCAGGATAGTGAATCATTTGTATTTCATCTTTATTAAGGAAATAGAGAATATTTTCTAACGCATTTATAATGAAATGGTTGGTAACGGCAGTAAAACCGGAGGTAAAGATGGAGAAATCAAATGAATTGGAAGCTTCACGCAATTGATGGGTAATATAAGGCAATAATCCCAGAATTATATCATCATGATGAGGCCCGGTATGATAATAATGCTGGTTACGTTCTTTTTGAATTCCCAAATTGATTTTGGCTTTAATTTCTTCTATTACTTTATTGACAGTATCTTCTCCGAGATCCGGGATTCTGCTGCAATAGATATCGTTTTTTAAATCTTTCTGTGTAAGATGATGCCCGTATTTATCCAATTTTTTTACCAAATCAAGAACGGCTTTTTGTGTTTTTTCCTTATTCCATTCTCCGGAATAATAGTGTTCAACGCTGTCTTTAAGTTTTGCGGCTGCTCCGCGGGTAAGGTAAAACCTGCTGTTTCTCAATTTTTGCAGTGCGGTAGCCGGATATTGATTTGTTGGTTCGTTTTCCAGTGCATTTTTCACCACATCGGCTTTGGCTTCGCCGGCAGCAAAAATGATGGCAACCGCTTCGGAGTTATAAGTAATGGTTTGTAAACCGATAGTGATGACCAGACGGTTTTTGGAAATTTCGATTCCTCCAAGGTCTCCGGCAGCAACGGCTTGCGTTTCAAAGTTTGTTTTCATCAGCCTTGTGGTGGAAAAGTGGTCAGAACCTTTGATGTTAAAGGCAATATGACCATCCGGACCTATTCCGCCAAGAAAAAAACCAATTCCGCCTTTTTCTCGAATTTTTTGCTCATATTGGGCACACCAGTCATCTATCATAAAAATGGATGCTTTCTGGCAGCGTTCCTGATTGGTTTTGGCTTCCCGATAACGCAGACTAAGATCTACTTTCAGATCAGGAAAAACTTCTTTGTAAGTTTTGTTGTTGTGCAAAGGTATTTCGTCGGCATTGATAAGCAAAGCATTCTTCGGATTCAGCCCAAAACCTTTGATATAGAACGTATTGACATAATTATAAAAGCTGTTTTTTTGCCGAGAATTGATTGGATAAAATTCATCAATCTGGACAAAATGAAGCCCTTTTAAATCTGGTTTACGGTTGTGTTGTAAGCCATATTTATCCAAAACCTTTCTGCCTTTTTCATTGTTCCAATTTTGCAGCAAAAAACCGGCCCATTTAATAAAATATTCAGGTGTCTTACCTGTAGGTAAACTAATGACTCCTTCGGGGTTTTCCTGCACCCATTCCAAAAACCGCAAGGCGGTAATCATCCCGAGATGGGGAAAATTGTCCACCAGCAAGTAAGGGATTTTCGAATTTTCAGGAGCAATATCCTGTTTTGATAGAAATTGGGTTTCAACCCGTGATAATATGTTTTTATTCATTATGATGTTCCTGTTAAATTCCTTTATAAACCTTTACTTTTAAAATGCTGAATTCAAATTGCAAATGCAGCCTTTTGAGCTAACCGAACTAAAAAATACATAAAACAGATTAATTTTCAAATAAGTTTTCCATGACATTAATTACGTTCCCCAGCAGATTTGCATTATCTCCCAATTCACTGATAACCAGTTCAAGATTCTCTCTCATAATGGCAAAAGTATATTGCTGCAAGGCTTGTTCAATGGAAGTGGTCAGATAAGATCCCGCTTTAGCCAATGGTCCACCCAGAATAATCATTTCAGGATTTAAAATTTGTATTAGCGAAGAAATACCTTTTCCCAATTCAAATCCGATTTTCGAGAGGATGCTGATGGCAAACTGATCACCCTTTTGTGCGGCTTTCAGAATAAGTTCCAGTGTAATGTTTTTGGTTTTCTTATATGCCATTTCGCTGATAAGGGTCATCTCTCCTTTTTCAATGGCTTCCACAGCAAGACGCGTGAGCGCAGCGCCGGAAGCTACCGTTTCAAGACATCCCCGTTTTCCGCAGCTACATAAATAACCTCTTTCGTCTGTCATGGGGATATGGGAAGATTCGCCTGAAAAACCCCGGGCCCCATTATAGGGTTTCCCGTTCAATATCATTCCCATACCTATTCCCCATCCGAGATGAAGCACCAATACGTTTTGTTTTCCAATGGCTTTCCCAAAGCGGAATTCAGCCAGAGCCTTGGCTTTGGCATCATTTTCAATCACAACGGGTTTTTTAAACAACCCGGCAAAAAGGTCACGAACGGGCTTCTCAAAATTGAGAATCGTATGGTTAATGCCCTCTTCCGATTCAATCAAACCCGGCATATCAACCCCGACACCTAAAATATGGCCCTCGTCAACACCAGAATCTTTTATTAATTTACTTGCGGCTTCATAAATTTGATTAACCACAGAAAGCTCATTCTTTAACTCCAGTTTTAATTCTTTATACCGCCTTCCTTTCTTGTTGGAACTGTCAAACAAGGCCATGTGCGTAGAATAATTGTCAATATCAATGGACAAAACATAAAACGCATTTTTCTGTAAGCCATATAAATTTGGCCTGCGGCCACCTTTTGATGAGCCCGAACCCGGGATGTGGATAATGTCCTCGTTCAACAATTCATCAAGAAGATTCTGTATTGTAGGAGCGCTTACCGATAAACTTTTCATAATATCGGCTAAGGCCATAGGCCCGCTTAAATACAAAGCCCTGACAATTTTCTTCTTCTGAAAATGCTTTTTTAATTCTACCCTTGTGAGCTTATCAAGGAAACCATCCGATTGAAATAAAGACATATTTTCTTCTTATTAGAGTACAAAGATATAAATTTTAATACAAAAGTCAAGAACTTTCTTAATTTTTTTTTAAAAGTTTGTTTAGTTTATATAAACTTTTAAGCCTGCAGGCCATCTCAAAAGCAAATGGGCAATGAAAATTTCAAAAAAATTTATCAATAAGTAAATTCAATTGACAACAGCCGCTCTTTATGTATGGAATATAAGAACCGGGGGATTACTTTTTCTTTTTCTGAAACTTGATAATCTGTTGAAGGAGATGTTTGTCTAATGCGTTCAGATTGAAGAACGCAATTCCGTCAGCGCCACCTTTTATGGCTGCTTTCATGGCTTTGGTCAGGCTGTTTCCTTTCTTTAAAGCCGGAAGAAAAAGTCCGCTGAACACTTTTGAGTTTTCCCCGACAGCTTTTTCATCTTCTTTCGTTACATTTTTAATCCAGTTGTATTTCCTTCCGTAAAAATTATTGTAAATCATGGGAAAATAGTAATTTAGATGCCACCGGCCCCAATCCTGCCGCACCATCCGGCGCGCCATTTTGGGGGTTGGAAAAACCGCAGCGCTTGTTATTAACCCGGCTTTTTCAATTTGGTTTCTGAGAAGCATAACGGTTGTGTCAAGAACTTTTAAACGAAATTCCAACCAACTTGTATTGTGAAGCGGATCAGCCAGTTTCATGGGGTCAATACCATATTTACTTTTATACAACTTTCGCATGTAAGGATGGTAGCCGTAATCGTAAGCGGGCATAATGTCTCTCTGCCTTATACCGTATTTAGGTTGCAGCTTTTTAGGCAATATCACATCCACATAACGGATGAAGTCGAAATGAATACCACGCAATCCTTTTACAGATATCAATGAGGCGATTTTTGTTTTTAGATATTTTCGTACTGCCGGTAACCCCGGGCTCATAAATTTGTAAGAATTAACATATGCTTTTTGTTCGGCCAAAGATTTCCCTTCTTCGTTTACCGAAAGCCATTCGGGCGGAGCATCTTTGTAGTTCATTGTTACAAACCAGGCGTGGACTTGTATGCCGAAACCATTGGCCAGCAATGCAACTTTGTGTAGTGTTGCCGTATCTGCTGAAAGTAGCAGACCTGTAATTCCTGCTTCCGATAATTTTTTCAGGGTTGATTGCCATTTTTCATCACTCCAATTGCGATGCGGTCCCGACCAAACCCAAAACTTTGGAATAGTCATTTCGGCTTGTCTTTTAACGAATTTTACAAATCCCCATTTATCAGGAATATGCATATTGACTACTCCCTGGGGCGACCATACCCAATTCCTTTCCGGCAGGTTTTTACCGGTTACCGAATCTTTCTGTTTCAAATAGCTTCCGTTTTTCACATACATCGGCCATTCCACCCTCGAAAAGTTAACACGCCAAACATCACCATCCATGGGGATTCTTTTCTCTCTAAATGCGCTCCAGGGAATGGCGAGTTCTACTGTCCACCGGCTATCAACATCACCAGGTTGGTTGACAGTTCCGTAAATTGCTACTGCGGAGTGCAATCCTTTGAAATTCCAGGCAAGGTTGGCTTTACCTCCTTTATTATAAGGTCTTTTTAAAAACAGGTCCATTATCGTGCCCAACGCATTAATTTCCAGCTCATAATAATTCAGCCCGTCGCCATCAGGATCAATAAAAACTTCAAAATCATTATCTTTATAAATAATGTCATCCCGTTTTGTCAGCTTTCCCGAGATAGCCGGTTCTCCTATACAAGCTGCAATATAAAAGTACTGTTTATCCCACATCATTTTAAAACGGGTAAACAGATTTTCAGGCGCTTTGACAGCAGATGCTATATCTACAAAATTGCCCGACCAGGGAATATTTTGCCAGGCTTTATCATCAATTTTACCATCAATGACAATCGAATCAGATGTAAAATAACTGGTGTAATGCCTGGGAAGCATGTTGCTTTGCGCCAACAAATTAAAAGGTATTAGCAAAAGCAAATAAATGAATATTCGATTCCTGGCTTTTTTCATTTCTCAAGTTTTATCGTTTCGATCTTTATCAGCCTCCGGAATGTTGTTTCTGCATCTTTCAAATTTATCCAAATAGTTTTGCGGCGGCCCGGAAGCAGGGCGAAATAGTTGTCGGAGAAAACGCCGTTGTCGGCAGAGTATATCAAAGCTACATCTTTTACAAAGACTTTTGAAAAAAGTACCACGCCAAATCGTCCGTTTTGTTTTATGGTTTTGTAACCGAGTTGTGGTTTGGGCAGCACCAAATCTTTTGTTTTGGCAAAAAACAGGTTGTTTTCGGCCAACAGGCTGTCGTTTTGCCGTATTTCCACATGAAGAAAGACTTTGTTTTTATTGTAAGGCTTTAACGTATTTTCGAATATTGTTGAAAAAACAATTTTGCTTGTATTGGCGATCATTTTCACCTTTTCCTGTTTTTGCCAAAGTTGTTTTCCGTAGAAATCCATCAGCGTTATCTTTAAATCAACATCTCTTTCTTTAAGTAAATCGGAGACAAGATAAAGGTTTAACCTGTTGTTTTTATAAACCGGGGAAACCAATACGGGCGCAAACAATTTTCGCAGATAATATTGCAGTGCTTTCCAGTGGCCGTAATAATCAATCCCCGACCAGGTAACCCCCGGCCAGACGTCGTTTAACTGCCAGTAAAGGCTTCCCATGGTGTAAGGTCTGGCCCGCCGTTGGGCTTCAATGGCTATTTTCATCCCTTCGGCCTGCAACAATTGGCTGACAAGGATATAATTTTTGAAACTTTTGGGAACACGGAAATTCCGGCGCATGTACTGGTCAATAATTGCGTATCCGTCCGGACTTTTGTTGTGTGCCCGCATGATGGGCGAAACGAGATAGCGGCTGCTGTCCGGAGCAAATCTGGCAATGGTGGAATAAGCAGGCAGCGATTGAAAACCGAACTCGCTCACAAATCGTCCCACATGCGATTCGTAAGCCGTAAACGGTAGCCGTCCCCACCAGACACCCCAGTAATGCGTGTCGCCGGTACGTGCTTCCTGATCCCAGCCCTTTGGCGCCGAATTGGGCGAAGATGGCCAGTAAAAGCGTCCCGGGTCGTACGTTTTTACCACTCCGGGCAAAAGTTGATGAAACAATTTCAGATAATCCCGGTAAATTTTTGTGGAGTCGGCCTTGCTGTAATGGTATTTCTTTTGATAGCCCCACCGTTCCCAGGCAACCCGTATTTCGTTGTTGCCGGTCCACAGCGCCAGGCTGGGATGATTCCGCAGCCGTTTGATGTTGTCGATGGCTTCCTGTTTCACGTTGTTCAAAAAAGCTGTATCACCGGGATATAAGCTGCCTGCAAACATGAAATCCTGCCAGACGAGAATGCCGTTCTCATCACACAAGTCATAAAACTCATTATTCGCATAAATCCCACCGCCCCAAACTCGTAACATATTTATGTGCACATTTTTTGCAGCAAGAATAAGTGCTTTGTACTTTTGTTTTGTAACCCGCGGAAGAAAACTATCCTGTGGGATATAGTTGGCACCTTTCATAAAAACAGGAACACCGTTGAGCTTCACATAAAAACTCCGACCGGCCGAATCGGGTTTTTGTACAATTTCCAGGGTGCGAATGCCAAAACGGGTTGATTTTTTGTCCAGCATCCTGCCCTGTTGCCGTAGTCGTACCGAGAAATGGTAAAGATAGGCTTCTCCCAGACCGTTCGTCCACCAAAGCCGGGGGTTTTGTATCTGAAATTCTAAAGCCAAATGATTCGCTCCTTTTTTCAGATTAAATCTTTTTTCTTTCAGCAGGCTGTCATTACTGAAAAGCTGAATTACTGCAGAATGTGCTGTCCCCGACCTGACCTCCGTTACCGCTTTCAGCGTGGCAAGGCTATCTGAAACATTTTGCTGATAAATTTGAAGATCATTGATTTTGGCATTGTCCCAGGCTGTAATCTCTACCGGACGCCAAATACCGCTGGTAACAAAGCGCGGTGCCCAGTCCCATCCAAACTGGTAGGGCGCTTTCCGGGTGAAAACGCTCACTTTTATGGCCGATCTGTCGTTGTCGGCCGGCAGCTTGTAAGGCATACGTTCAAACCTGGCTTTGTTTACTTTTAAGGGAGAGCGAAACAAAATAGTCAGCGTATTGCCTTTTTTCCGGAGAATTTTTTTGCAGTCAACTTTCCATGTGCGGAACATGTTATCGGCATTAAGGATTAATCTGCCGTTCAACCTGACTTCGGCATAGGTGTCCAGACCGTTAAAAATAAGTTCAATATGTTTTTTGTGGAAAATGCTGCCGGATAGATCAAACCGGGTTTTATAAATCCAGTTTTCTTTCCCTATCCACTGGAGTTTTGATTCGTTTGTACCATAAAAAGGATCGGGGATGAGTTTGTTCAACAATAAATCGGTTTGCACTGTCCCCGGTACTTTCGCAGGATACCAAACGGTGCCGGAAGCTTTTCTAAACTGCCATTCCGAAACTAATTTTTGTGTGATAACCTGCGGATGCTTCCGGCTACAGCCAGACAAAATGAGCAGCAGCACAAAAATCACCGGGGCGATATTTCTCATAAACTTCATGACGGTTTTTCTTTGGCAACAGCCTTAACAATATGCCCTTTCCAGCCATAATACAGGATATAAACGTAGCTTATAACCGGAACAAAATAAGAATAGTGGTAACCGTTCAGCATGTCAGCCACAGCTCCCTGCAAGAGAGGAATTAAGGCACCGCCGAGGATCATCATCACCAGCAGGGATGAGCCTTGTGCGGTATATTCTTTCAGGTCTTTGATGGCCAGCGTAAAAATGTTGGACCACATAATGGAGTTAAACAGTCCGATGCCGATAATCGTCCACAGTGCAACAATTCCGTTTGTTAACAAAGTCGTTACCAACAATCCAATCACAACAAAAGCAAAGATAGCCAGCGTCCGGCCTGGTAACGATTTTCCAAAAACAAAGCCAATATAATTGAGAATCAGGAAGATAATAAAGGGCATTATGCGGCTAAACTGAAAACTTTCTCCGCTTTCAAGATAAATGATGCCGTAAATCAACAGAAAAGTGAAAATGGAAGTCAGCAGCATCAATCCGTATTTTTTTGCTTTTTGCAGATTGCTCAGGGAGATGGCGCCGAGAAACCGGCCGATCATAGCACCACCCCAGTAGAAGGCAAGAAAATTTTTAGCCTGCATTTCGGTAAAACCGGTTA
>ENA-ORDP01001230-ORDP01001230.1-marine-sediment-metagenome-genome-assembly--contig:-NODE-1230-length-14460-cov-10.849983_pt1 | contig 14460 bp, 11 predicted proteins | sample MGYA00248627_ERZ508539 | MGnify/ENA primary metagenome ERZ508539 (study PRJEB26208, sample SAMN05571518) | marine sediment metagenome | biome: deep sea; feature: Hydrothermal vent; material...
TTGTTGAAGCCATCATATTGTCATACTACCATGTTGCCAACTCGCCGCGCGGCAGCGGTGCAACAAATTCGTGCGCATTTACCGGGTATGCAGTATCGCCAACAACCCCTTGCGAGCGATTCGCAATACTCGTATACAGAGAGAAGGTGTGTGCCTGTGTCCCTTGCGCATCAACGAGCAATAATCGCGCGTCTGGGTTTGCGAGAAGATATTGATGTGCAATCACCTCGCGCGCGTCGTAACTCCCTCCAAATACCACTGAAGTTCCGTGTGAATCCATATAAATATGCGTTTCCGCAAGAGGTATTTTTAGGTGATTCGCGCTCATTTCGTATGCGTGCTCATGATTTGCGACAATCGTCTGCTCAGCACGATCAAGAAAGTGGTGCGCAGTTTCTCCGGCATGAGGTCCTATACCTGAGCGTTCAATAACTTCAATAAGCTGGCTATGCACTGCGTGTGGTACTGCTGTTCCATACAAAATGTCTGACACTGGTGCAGGAGTGTACTTCTCCCACTGAGGAGAATGAAGAATTTGCGCGGTGGTGTGATGCATTTGTGGAACCGTGTCTTTTAAAACTGTCGCATGTTCAGCAATATGTTGTACCGATGACGGAACAAATTCTCCCGTATGAACCGGCTGCCCGTATGAATCAACAACAACATTTCCCTCATTGTCATACAATATCCCTTCTTGCATATGCGGTTGTGTTGTTTGTGCGATATGTTCTGGAGTAAATGGTGGTGGTAAATGTGCCGCTTCTCCCGCGACGGCGGCGTGCACGGGCGGCGGCAAATGCGCAGCGGTAGAATTTTCCGCCACCTTATCAAGAGTGTAGTGATTATCAAACTGATTAAAGGTGGATCCTTTCTCAATATGACCGCTTGCATCGCTCGCGAGTATATGACCATCAAAAGAAAGATGCCCACTGCTCGGATCATACTGTAGTGTGTCATTCATATGCATAAGTGCGCTTTGTCCCGGCGCCGCCTCGCTCGGCGCTTTTGCAAAACCGTATTCTTCCGAAAGCATATGCAGGCGCGTATGCAAAATATGTTGCACTTCCGGCGGCGCCGCGGCGGGATCCGGATACTCTGCGTGCAGCGTTTCTTTCAAGTGACCAAAAAGCGCATCGGCACCCTCACCCTGCCGGTCAATATGTGCCACCGCTTCCTGCGCAGCTGACGCGGTATGTTCCGGTGCGCCAGCAATTTGATGCCATGCATTCTCTGCGTGATGCCACGCGCTCTCTGCATTCTGAGATACTGCAGCGGAAACATCATGAGCGTCCAGTTTAATATCTTTCAATAAATTCGGAATCGTGGTATGCAGTACCCCTCCATTATTTGTAAGCCCACCGGTCGTATCAGCTACCGGTATTTTTGATGCTACTGCCTCTGATGCATTCATTGAAGGCATTCCTGCAAGGATATGTGCCGCCTCTATTGAAGTTCCGGCACCGATAAGAACAGCCGTTACCAGCTCAACTCGTCGTCGTTTCCGCTCAACCGATTCTTCTGATCCTTTTTTATAAGCCCTTTCTCCCTCCTTAAGATCACTGAGTGATTTAATGCCCTGCCCGCTCACTTCCTTAAGATTTTCAGCATTCCGGCGTCCAAAAAATTTCTCATAGAGTTTCCCTGCTCCCGCACCACCCGTCGTACCAAACACTGCACTAAGTCCCGAGCGAACAATGTAATGCCCGGCAACGGCAAGTCCGCCAATAGCACCGCCAACAGCGGAAAACGCAAGAATGCGAGCGGCGCGAGCGCCCATTTTCCCAAATTTCTTCTCAAGGGCTTGGTTCCCGCGCCCATACCAACCGAGCGCTTTGCGAAAAACCCCACGACCTTTTTCATCAAGTGCCTCTTCTTTTGTTTTTGTACGCTCGCGCTCCGCGCGCACAATAACATCGCGCGATAGTATCATTTGGTTGTATCGCTCTTTTACCTTCTCTTTCAGTTCCGGATTGCCATAGGCATAATGACGCTTCCTTGAAAGAATTATCTCCTCATCTTCTTTCTTACCAAGACTCGCAACACCTCGTTCTTTTTTATTCAAACGCTCTTCAACGGAAGAGTTGACTTCTTGCGAGAATAAAACCCGCGCGCGATTATATTCTTCCAGTAATTGTTCAAGTCGCTGTTTGTCAGCGCGCTCAGTAGAGCTGTGAGTGTGTTCTCCCATACGAGAAAGTGTCGGATTGTAGATACTCTTGCGGTACGCACCAAGATATTCCGCCTCTGCCTCCAACATTTTTCTCCTGGCGGTCGCAACACCGGCAGCTTCTGCGTGTTTTTGCGCCACACTTTCTTGTGATTTTTTGGACGGCGCTGGAGCTGAATCTGGAGCTGAATCTGGAGCTGAATCTGGAGCTGAATCTGGAGCTGAATCTGGAGTTGAGATTGGAGTTGAGATTGGAGTTGGAGCGGGCTCTTCGCTCTCTTGCGCCGTAGGATCTTGAGGTGACTTTGAGATTGATTTATTTTCTTCCATTGCTGGAACTGATTGCTCCTGCACAGATTCTTTTTTGTTTTCTTTCTCTTCCTTCTCTGTATCTTGTGCAACTTCATACTTATCCACCTCCGCACCACGCAGCTGCGCTTCCGCCGCCAATACTTGCTCCTCATAGTCGTGACCCGGGTGCTCTCTCGCTTGCGCTTCAAGTTCTTGTATCACCGCGCGCAGTCTTTGCTCCTCTGCTGAGCGCTCGGGTGACTCTTTTTTTGGTGCCGATGGAAATTCTTCTTTCATAGTATTCTTTTCATTATCCACTATTACCGGTTATTTTCAAAATAATTATCCCCGTATTTTCTTAGGAGTTGTAGCGCGCGAGGATTGCGTTTTCTATCGTGGCGCGATCGCGACCGTAGGTGAGGTAAGAAAGCTGACGAAGATCCTCTACCTGTGCCAGATTGCGCGGCGCAAGATCAAGGGTATGGATATTAAATGGTTTTTGCGGAACGCCACGCGCAAGAATTTTTATATACGCATTGCGATTCTCAATGTTGATAAAGTCCGGCGCTGAAAATGTTGGTGCAAATTGTTTGGCGAAAAATTCTCCGTCTTCCTCGCCCACACGAAAGACTGCCATATTCCCAACATTGCCGAAAATAGCATTGCGAATCTTTTCATCTACTTGATTAAGAAATTGGTGTGCAATATTGAGTGAGAGCTTGTATTTGCGTGATTCGGAAAGAATGCTGGGGATGGTGTCGGTGGTAACATTCTGAAACTCGTCAATGTAAAAATAAAATGGAGGAAAGTCGGTGTTTGGAGAATCTGCGCGAGAAAGTGCTGCCATAAATATCTTTCCTACGAGAATAAGTCCGAGCAGGTTTGCGTTTCGCTCACCGAGACGACCCTTTGAAAGGTTTACAAGCAGGATTTTTTTCTCATCCATAATTTTTCTGAAATTAAATGAGGACTCTTGCTGCCCGATTATTGGACGCATAAAATCATTTGCGGTGAAGTCGTCAAATTTGTTGGTGATGTAGGGCACAATGTTTCCGAGCGAGGCATCGCCCTCGGCTTTTGTCGCTATTTCCTGCCAGAATTGGTTTACCACGGGGTTACGACTTCGCGAGAGTTTAAGATTTCGGAACGATTCATCGGAAAGCACGCGCGCGATGTCAAGCATAGTTGAGCCACTTGCCGGGTCCTCCATAACAAGTAGCGTTGCATTTCTAAAGTACTGCTCAAATGCCGGACCCATACTTTCAGGCACATCGCCGTACAAGCGGCGGAAAATTGCAAGAATTTCATTCACGATGAAGGTCTTTTGCTCTGGGCGCGCCGGATCGTACTCAAGGAGATTTAAACCGAACGGCCGCTCAAGGTACGCCGGATCAAAATAAATAACATCCTCGTAGCGCTCAGGCGGAATAGCGGCAAGCACATCAAGAATGTCGTTGCCGTGCGGGTCAATGAAGCACGCGCCGTTGCCAGCGGCGATATCCTGCTCAAGGAGTGTTTTCAAAAATCCGGTTTTTCCGGCGCCGGTTTGTCCGATGATGTAGAGATGGCGCAAGCGGTCCTCAGTATCAAGATAGATTTTTGTTTCTGCTCCGCGAAAAGTGTTCGTGCCGAGCACGGCTCCGGTGCGCGGTAAATCGGCTGGCGCAGAGGCGGCAGTGAAGCGCGCCTGCTTCAAACGCGGAGAGGATTTAATACCGGTGGGAGGAAAATGATAGAGCGTCGTGAGTTCGCGGAGCGAGAGTGGCATAGAAGAAGCGCTCGGCACACGAAAGGTGAAATCGTTCATAAGGGGGCGCGCGCGGCCTCCGGCCGCGCGCGTAAACTCAATCCGATTTCCGAGTGTATCATCAAACTGATTGAAAGCCGCCTCAAGATCTGAAAGCACTTGCTCGGTGCGACTCGCGTCAGGAGAAGAAACCAGAAGCCGCAGCGTTACCCCAACAATGGGCGTGCTGATTTTTTTCTCTACACGCTCAATATCATTTTTATTTGCTTCAATCTGACGCTGCTCCGCCTCGCGTGATTTTTCTTCATCTTTCGGTTTACTGCTGAAAATCATTTTTCTGAAATCATGCGCAACCTCGCCAAGCGTCGTTTCTGATGTATGAAATGCCTCGTAACGCTTCACCCCTTTCCGAAGCGCGGCGAGTACTTTGCGATAATGGTCAATATGTCGCTGCCCTCGCGGCTCAAAGATAATTTGTAGTGCGGCACCCTCGCCCTCGGTCTCTATTTTTTCAAATGCGTTGAGAAGCGTGTTGAGCGGATCATAATCAAAATCCGTGTAATCTTTTAAAGGGAGCATCGGCGGCGCGGCGAGCCGCGCCGCCGACACCAGCGACGCACCATTTTCAACAAAAATATTATAATCGTTTGGTTGCGGAGAAATGTTAGCATTTGGAAAAACCGCGAGCAGTTGCTTTTCAAAAAGATTTCTCCTGTCATTTGGTACCGCAACATAGAAAAAAAGATGCGCACTTTGTACCGGCACCGCAAGCTCAAGCGCCAGATAGGGCGGCTCATTTTTAGCTTCCGTCCCAACTGCGAGCATTCCGGAATAAAACTGCTCCATCGCAGAGACAAGTTCTTTGAGTGTTTTTTCGCGCCCGCGCGCCTCTTCGTTCTTTGGCTCCGGAAGCGTTACTTCATAGAGTGTCATATGGAGTGCTTTGAAACGAGGCGCATTTTCTGAAAAGCCTTGCAGTGGCAGCCCCGCCGCAACATAGCGCACGAGAAAACGATGAAAGTCGTCAGTGATATGTGGATTATTTATTTTCTCAAGTACTGAAAATGCATTTTTGATGCCGCGTGTTTCCATAATTCCGCGGAGCTCATCCATCGTGTCGTCGTTATTATCCGGATCAAGTCCAAGCGCGAGCTCGTGCGCTTCGGACTCTGCCATACGAAATGTTGGTGCCAGCACTTCCTCTTGCGGCGCGGTGCGGTGCGTTACAATCGTCTCGTGCGAAGCACGCTCGCGCTCGGCGTGGAGTGTTTCCGGCGAAGCGAGCACTCCGTTTCGAAGCGTTGAAAGTTCCTTTTCTTTTGCAAGCACTTGCGCGCGCAAATAGGAAAGCTCTTCTTCCGGCGTACGCAGTTGCGGCATTCCTTCTCTGTCCATAGGTTTGATTATAAACTATTTACAAGCACACGGTAGCCCCGCGCGGGAACAATCCCATAGGATTGTTCCCGCGCGGGGCGCGGCAGGTGCGACTTACGAAGTCGCACCTGCTTCTATGTCGCAATGAGACTCTCCTCGGTTTCTTTTTTCTTCGGAGTGATGCCGTTTGCAATTAAAAGTTTCTCAAAACCATCTCGCTCAAGCGTTTCCACTTCAACAAGATTTTGCGCAATCGCATCAAGCGCACCGCGATGTTTTTCAAGAAGCGCGCGAGCTGTTATCTTGCCTTCCTCAATAAGACGCGAAACTTCGGCATCAATTTTTGCTGCGACTTCTTGCGAATATGGCGGCGGAGATGGTGGTATCGTTGTGCGCTCCGCGGCAAACGCAACGGGACCAAGTACATCACTCATCCCGTAGCGCGACACCATATCGCGCGCAAGCGCGGTCGCAACAGAAAGGTCATTGTGCGGACCGGTCGTTATGTCATTAAAAACCATCTCCTCGGCGGCAAAGCCGCCGAGGATTGAAGCAATTTCATCAATAAATTCTTTTTTACTCTGCATCTTTTTGTCTTCAAAAGGAAGCTTGAGTGTGTAGCCGGCCGCACGACCGCGACTGATGATTGAAATTTTGTGCACCGGATCGGCGTGCGGCAACACAGAAGAAACAAGCGCGTGTCCCACTTCGTGATAGGCGGTTATTTTCTTTTCTTTGACGGAGAGCATATGGCTCTTGCGCTCTGGGCCAAGCATAACTTTTTCAATAGAGCGAATGAGGTCGTACTGAGTTATTTCCGTACGATTTTCTCTCGCGGCAAGAATTGCGCTTTCATTCATAATCGAGTAAAGCTCCGCACCGGAAAAGCCAGGCGTGCGCTCGGCAACAATAGAAAGGTCCACATCAGGACCAAGTGGCTTTTTACGCGCGTGAATAAGAAGAATTTCCTCGCGGTCGCGGCGGTCCGGCAAGTCAATGACTACCCGCCTATCAAAACGGCCAGGGCGAAGAAGTGCGGGATCAAGCACATCGGGACGGTTTGAAGCAGCCATAACGATTACTTTTTCATTTGGCTCAAAACCATCCATTTCCACGAGAATTTGGTTCAGCGTCTGCTCACGCTCGTCATTGCCACCGCCAACACCTGACCCGCGCACGCGACCAACGGCGTCAATTTCATCAACAAAAATAATTGACGGTGCGGTGCGTTTTGCCATCTGAAAAAGGTCACGGACGCGACTTGCACCAACCCCGACAAACATTTCTACAAATTCCGAACCGGAAATGGAGAAGAAAGGTACGGCCGCTTCGCCCGCGACCGCGCGTGCGAGAAGCGTCTTGCCGGTACCGGGTGCACCCATTAAAAGAATACCTTTTGGAATACGCGCACCGATATCAAGAAATTTCTTTGGATTTTTGAGAAAATCCACGATCTCAACAAGCTCTTCTTTTGCTTCGCGAGCACCGGCGACATCAGCAAAAGTAACGCGCTGCTTTGTATCAGAGGGGTCTGTCATACGCGCCTTTGATTGTCCAAAGGAAAACGCTTGCATACCGGCACCTTTGACCTGCCGAGAGAGAAACCAAAAAAGAAATGCGAAGAAAAGAACCGGGATTAAAATAGGCACGAGAGTGGCAAGCCAGTAATGCCAACCGGACTCACCTTCTATTGTGATTGATGCCTTGGTAAGCTCGACGGAGGTTACCCCGTATGCACTGAGTGTTCGCGAAAGCGCCGCGGCCGGGTCTTTACGCGAAGTGCGTTTGGTACCGTCGCTGTAGGTGAGATTTAACGCGTTACCGGAAACTTTTATAGAGCTAACTTTTCCTGCCTCAACATCTTGTGCAACTTGTGAAAGAGATATGTTTTGTATTTTTACGCCGGAACCGGTAAAGAGCGTATAAATACTCATAAGAAGTAGGAATATGAGGATGGTTGAAATCAAATTTCCAATGAACGATGAGCCGAATTTCGGGAAGTGCGGACGCTTTAATTGCTTTGATTTCTTTTTTGGGACGCCTTTTGTGGGGCGGCGTGTAATACGCGGACGCGGAGTATCCATAGTGTTCAACACTATACACGAAAACAGATAGAAAAGGAACGCCCCCCATGCGCGCGCCCGCACGGAGCAGCGTCCATCGCCAATGCGCGCCCCGCGCCACTCGCACTCGCGCTATACTCTAAACTATGGCACTTCTTGAATACAAAAAAGCATCGCTCAAATACGAACCATTGAAAACATTTGTAGCGGGCATAGAGCTCGCCGGGCACGAAGTAAAATCGCTTCGTGCAAAACTCGGTTCTATGGACGGAGCGCGTGTGGTGGTGCGTGGTGGCGAGGCCTTTCTTACAGGAATGACAATTCCTCCCTACCAAGTGGCAAACACACCAAAAGAATACGAGCCGGAGCACGCCAGACGCCTTCTCATCACCAAGCGAGAGATTATAGAACTTGCCGATGCCGAAATGAAAAAGGGCTTGACTGTAGTACCACTTTCAATGTATAGTACACACGGACTTATTAAGGCACGCATCGCCATTGTGCGTGGAAAAAAGAAAGCTGACAAACGCGAAGACCTCAAAAAACGCGAAGCAGTGCGTGAAGCTGAGCGTGCCTTGAAAAACAGTTAGCCCATCCGCCAGGAATTCTTTTAAAAGAATTCCTGGCGGATGGGCGGGGCGGTAGTCCCGACATCGGCAGAAGTGCTCCTGTTGCTTGTGCCGATATCGGGGGTGACCGGCTTTGACGGTCTGTACCTTGAGAATGTGCGACGCGGTGCACGCTCACTTATCACCAAAATCTATGTGAGCACCTAAACGTGCCAAGAAATCTCTTGCACGCGTAACATCACCGTACTTCGGTATGAATGATTTTGCGTTCGCGACTGTGACGGCTTGAGCGTAAGCTCGCCTCGCTACCGCGACGGCTCTCTATGCTGTTTTTGCAGAGTATAGATGAGGCGGAATTTCCTGCAAAATCGGTCTGCGTGCGCCCACACGCAGTACCTAAACTTCGGGATCCGGCAGGAGTGATTTTGTTTTGGTTCCTCGCACCCTGCCCTAGCACCTAACCAAAACTACGCGTCGTAGACTCATCTCAGTGTCCGGATTCGGACGGGAGTTCAATTCTCCCCACCTCCACAATGAACAATATCCCAGTAACACAACACCGCGCATTTCGCTAGAAATGCGCGGTGTTGTGTTGCGACAAATAAATTATCCGTATAAAAATGCACCGAGGACGACCGTGAGGTTTACTATTTCCAAAAAGCTCACGAAATATCCTCGCTTGAAAAAATCCGCGCGCAGCGCCATAAAAAACAGAGCAAAGAAAAAGGTCCGCCATCTTGCGACAGCGAACCCCTTAGAACAAATTGTAGTGTTATGTTTCTTTATTTATGTGCCAGAAACTCGCGTCCCTTGCCAACATCCGTGTTGATTGGCACATCCTGCCCACAAAGCGGACAATCCGCTTCGTCCCACGCGTCGAGCGTCACATTCACGAGAGCGGTGAGCTTCGGAACATCCGCCACATCTCGTGGAGTAATCCCTCCGCGGTTGCAGAGGACCCCGAGGCCAATGACATTGCCACCAAGAGCGCGAGTTGCTTCAACGACTTTTTTTGCAGAACCGCCGGTGGTGAGCACATCCTCCACCACCAAGACATTTTTTCCTGCAACGATTTTGTCGTAGCCGCGCTTGATGACGAATGCGTCTCCGCTTTTCGTTTTCTCGGCGTAGACCCCGAGCACCTCGTAGCCGTTCATTTCGGAGAGATGATGTGCCACCCACTGCGAGAGAATCACGCCACCGATTGCCGGAGCGATGACCACTTTCACACTGTCATCTGCAAATCGTTCAGCGATAGCGTGACAGAGGCGAGATGTCTCCGCGGTATGCGGATAGACCGCATCCTTGTTGACATACGCCGAGCCATGCCTCCCGGATGTGTAGACGATGTGGCTGTCAGTGATGACCGCACCGAGTTTCCTCAGTATTTCTAGAACTTCTTGCTCGTTCATGTTTTACCTCCTTCCTAGCTATACTGATTAATGAGATAGCGAAGTTTTTTCGTTTCGTAGCTGGCCGCTTCCGCAAAATCTTCGTCCAGCGAGGCAAAGATGATGCCGCGCGAGGAATTGATTATCATACCCTTGCCACGACTATCCTTGCCCGCTGTCACGGTCTTCTCCACATCGCCGCCCTGCGCACCGATACCCGGAATGAGAATCGGCATATCGCCAACGATTCCGCGAACTTCGCGGAGTTCATCCGGACAGGTCGCGCCGACGACGAGTGCACAATTACCGTTTTTGTTCCACTCGTTTGCTACGCGCCGCGCGACAACGCGATAAAGCGGCTCGCCGTTCACGAGCAAATCCTGAAACTCGCCGGCACCAGGGTTGGATGTTCGACAGAGCACAATGATACCATTTTCCGCTCGCGCAAGAAACGGCTCTAACGCTTCGGCTCCGAGATACGGATGAACCGTGATTGCATCCGCACGCAAGAAGTCAAATGCCATTTTCGCGTAGCCGACATTGGTGTTTCCGATATCGCCGCGCTTTGCATCAAGAATCACCGGAACATCCGGCGCGATGGCGTGGATGTCGTGAATAGTGCGCTGCAAAGCCGAGACGCCTTTCACTCCATGCGCCTCGTAGAATGCAGTGTTCAACTTATAGGCGCACACGAGATCCTTCGTCGCTTTAACGATTGCGCGGTTGAATGCAACAATGGTGTTGGCGACATCAAGAGCGCATTCATTGCCGCTCCTGTGTGCGGACTCGGGAATCTTGTCAAAATCACTGTCAAGCCCCACACAGACAAAGTTGTCACGAGACCATTGGGTCTCCATCATTTGCATAAAGTTTCGGTCGTTCATATTTACTCTCCTCTTTCAGTTTGAAAATGTACGATTTAAGCCCGACAATTCAGGCTTCTAATATCAAAATAGTTGAAATACCGAGGAAAGTCAAGCATATGTACGCGTCCACCTTTTTTAACCAATGACCGACTTCGTAAGTCGGTCATATTCAAGATGCTGATACTGTCTGTTGTTGCAATCCTTGTCTAAAAGGTGTGCTCAAGAGAGGTTTACTGTATAGTATTCTGAGAAAATCGGTGCCGCTATAGTAGGAGGTAGTTATGGCTACTCAAACACAAGCAGGACAATTCCAAAAACTTGTGTCTGAAGCGACGAGGTGCTGGCATATGAGTCTTTCTCGCTATGCCGAAAGCCACCTCGTGGGGGCGCTAATTACGCATATGAGAGATGTAAATCTCTTCATATTCGCGACTAGCAGATTGGTTGCGCTGCTTCAGGACCCACGACCACTTGCCGCCTCATTCATAATAAATGGAGACAGGTGTTTGCTGTTGGTCGGATTATTTCCGGACCAGATTGTCCGGAGAAAATTGAGCATGCAGTACTACACTTCAATTGGACGCACATACTACGCGCAGGCGATGGCGCGAGAGCCGAAAGCGCGCGGTGTGTATTACCAAAGTATAATAAATGAGTTTGAGGCTATGGTGCGCACTCTGCAAATTATGCGTGCTCAGCATTGATTCCAACCCGCGCATTTCTAGCGAAATGCGCGGGTTTTTGTTACGACAAATAAATTACCTGTATAAAAAGGCACCGACGACGACTGTGAGGTTTACTATTTCCCACAAAATAAAGCTCGCGATGATAGCTTTGTCCTTGTGCGCAATACCATAAAATATCCACGGTGCGGTTACGATAAACATAAGCGTCCACGAAAGTGCGGAAACTCCAGCCGCCTGATGGGTACTGAAAATCTGATACACCTGCGGAAGCACGGTAAAAGGACCGACCACACCGGCGACGAGCGTGAGTTTATCAAGAAAGCGTATGTAGTGTGAATTTTTCGCGACGCCTTCCGGAAGACTTCTTTCTCCACGAGCTTCTTTTTCTTTCCGAGTGCGTTTGTGTTTGAGTCCGAGGTGATGCATAAATTTTTACTAAATAAATATCTGTTCCTCCAGTATGCCGCGCGCTTGGTAAAAATACAATAGTTTGTACGCGTCCACCACACTCGTACCAATGAGCGACTTCGTAAGTCGCTTCGACTTACGAAGTCGCTCATACTTTTTAGATTATGAGGAGTGCCCTATGTGAGTGAACTTGTGCAACAATTGCTAAAAACTTTTTTTGATATTTAATTGTAGAAAAGAGTGCAAAATTTTTACCAACATTAAAAATCTATTTACAATTTTCTAAAAATGCGGAGGCGGAGGGATTCGAACCCTCGAGGAGTTTCCCCCTACTCGCTTTCCAAGCGAGCGCACTAGACCTCTATGCGACGCCTCCACTTATGTCTTATGTATATAACATATAATTGATTTTGAAGCGCCCCGAGAGCGGCGTGCCGCCGCTCGCGGGGCGCCTGGACAAACATATGTTCTTTCAATCAGAAACACCGTCGTCCTTTTTCATTTGATACATTTTCCGATCCGCCTCTTTGATGAAGTCCTTCGGATCCTGTGTTTGATCTGTCGGATTGTAAAAAGAATATCCGACACTTCCGGTTTCGTAAGAAAGTGATTTATCCGGAAAAATCTCTTTTATTTTTTCATTCAGCTCCTGCCGCGCAGCGTCAAGCGCGTAATTTATACGCAGCAGGATTTGATCTGCTTCAGCGGCGGATACTTGTTTTTTATCTTCACCCTCCATAAGTTTATGACGCACGAAACAAAGTGCCGCAAACTCATCCCCACCAATACGCGCAAAGGTGTCATCCGGACGAAGCGCGGCGCGAACATTGTTGCCGATACTCTTAAGATATCGGTCTCCAACATCATGACCATAGGTATCATTTACCAACTTGAACTTATCAAGATCAATATAGAAAGCATAAAGTCGGTCGGAAGGAAATTCTTTGGCGCGCGCCATTTTTGCATCAAGCGCCTCTTCAAACGCACGACGATTTAATAATCCGGTAAGCGAGTCCTTAAAAGCTGCACGGTAGTGCTCCTTATGCTGTTCTTCTGCATACATAAGTTCTGCTTGTATGAGTTCTATAGATAGATTGGATATTGGTTTGCCTTTTTCAACTGCATCAAGAATTCGTGCCAGACCTTCTTTCGCTCTTTGCAGGGCAATGATAGTTGCAGATTCTTTGTTCTTTTCTATTTTTGGTGCGGGAACCGGTATTTTTTCTTTCATACTCAGTTTATTTAGCGCGAAGTGGCGAGTAGTGCGGCGACACGGTCTTTGATAGGAGGGTGCGTTGAAAACATCCTTTCAATCCATCCGGAATATCCCCCGGGCTTGCTGCCTGACGGATTGCCGATAAAAAGATGCGCCGTGGCGTGGCTCTGTTTTCGCATTGGTTTTCCATAGCTACCTATTTTTTGAAGTGCTGAAGCGAGCCCTTCCGGATAGCGTGTCAAAAGTGCACCTGAGGCGTCTGCTAAAAACTCACGCTTGCGTGAGATAGCAAGCTGAATGAGCTGTGCTGCAAAAGGTGCGAGAATAATACCAACAATAGCGAGAATGATAGTGATTTGATTTCCTCCTTCGCGGTCACGACCGCCGCCGCCAAAAAAAGTCATCTGTAAAAATATGTCTGAGAGAATTGCGAGAAATCCCGCAAGAACAACGGCAACCGTCATAAGCAGAATGTCACGGTTTTTTATGTGAGAGAGCTCATGTGCGATAACTCCCTCAAGCTCAGGACGACTCATTATAGAAAGGAGTCCCGTGGTCGCACACACGACCGCATGTTTTTCGTCGCGACCGGTGGCAAAGGCATTTGGTGCGGGATCATCAATGACATAAAGCGCCGGTTTTGGAAGTCCTGCGGTAAGAGCAAGGTTTTCTGTTACGGTATAAAAATCAAAATATTGTTCTCGCGTTGCCTTATGTGCGCCAGTCATTGAGAGCACCACTCGGTCGCTGTACCAATAACTCCACACATTCATTATGAGTGCGAAAGCTATCGCGCCGTAGAGGATAATTGGTGAACGGTAATACCACGAAATAGCAAACCCGACCGCTATCACAAGCACAAGAAAGCCGCCCATAAGAAACCAAGTGCGATGAATGCTCGCTGATTGTTCTGAATAAAGTGTTGCCATAAATGCTAAAGAGATGAAATATCGCCTACGCTGCGATTTTTTTACTGTGCGATTTTTTTATTTCACGCACATTAAAACTGCACCTTCACCGGCTCGCGAGCCGCGGCGGCTTCGTCAAGCTCAAAAAGATCCATTGCGGAAAAATGAAACATATTCGCCATCATATTGCCCGGAAATTTCTCAATGGCAATGTTGAAGTCGCGCACATTTCCATTGTAGAAGCGCCGCGCCGATTGAATCTTGTCCTCTGTGTCGGTGAGTTCCGCTTGTAGCTGAAGAAAGTTTTGGTTTGCTTTTAGATCCGGATATGCCTCAGCGACGGCAAAAAGTGATTTCAGTGTACCTGCCAGCATATTTTCCGCTTTTGCTTTCCCTTGCGTACCGGTGGCACCCATCGCAGCGGTCCTGGCGGCAGTTACTTCTTCAAAAACTGACTTTTCGTGCGCGGCATATCCTTTTACCGATGCAATAAGATTTGGAATTAGGTTATAGCGCCGCTTCATTTGCACATCAATATCAGCCCACGCTTCCTTCGCACGATTTGCGCGAGTGATAAAGCCATTGTACATAAGCACTATCCAAATAATGAGGACGGCGAGTACTGCAAGAACTAGAATGAGTGAAGTGGTCATAGTATTTTTGCGTTATGATTTATATAGTAGATAATACCACAAAAATAACCCCATCGCTCGCGAGCGATGGGGTTATTTTTGTGGTGGCGGGGGGGGGGGGGGGGGGGCGCCCCCCCCCCCC
>ENA-ORDP01001231-ORDP01001231.1-marine-sediment-metagenome-genome-assembly--contig:-NODE-1231-length-14458-cov-5.714504_pt1 | contig 14458 bp, 18 predicted proteins | sample MGYA00248627_ERZ508539 | MGnify/ENA primary metagenome ERZ508539 (study PRJEB26208, sample SAMN05571518) | marine sediment metagenome | biome: deep sea; feature: Hydrothermal vent; material...
GTGGATGATTATCAGGTACATATAGTGAAACCCCAGGATTACCGGGTGGATGCCGAAACAAAATCCGCTGAAGTCACCGATCGTGAAGTAACCGAGATTGATTTTCATCTGATCGGGCAGGAACTGCCTGTTGCCAAGGCCGGTCCTGATCAGAATGTCTTAACAGGTTCAACCGTTACGCTTAACGGCAGCGGCAGCCCTGATGCGAATGGAGATCCCCTGTCCTACAACTGGAGTTTTGTTTCCAGACCTGCAGGGAGTTCAGCAGTACTATCTGATGCAACTGTGGTTAAGCCGACTTTTACCGCTGATGTTGATGGTAAGTATGTGCTGCAGCTTGTTGTAAATGACGGCACAGTTGATAGTAGCCCTGATGTAACGATAGTTTCAGCCAGTGGCAACTCAGGCAACGACGGTGGCGGTGGCAACTCAGGCAACGACGGTGGTGGCGGTGGCTGCACAATCGGCGGCTCGAATTCTGTCGATTTCAGCTTTCCTATATTTTTGCTGCTGACTGTGCTATATCTATTCAAAAAAAAGAGGCAGATTACGAAAAAAACATAAAGTATTCGCTGTTGTAAAGGAAATGCAGAAAAATAGCAGGCCATAAGCTGTATTTTTCTCTGAAATAACCAAATATCAGCGCAGGGAAAAATGTTCCCAAAGCCCAGAGAGGCGCATGGCTGAAGAAGTGAAATCCTGAAAAGATTACTGCGGCCAAAACATTGGCCGCACTTATTCCGAAACAATGCGAGGGAAAATGTGCTCTTAAAATTCCAAGAAGAGCTCCCCTAAAAAGGAGCTCTTCGCTCATTGCAATATAAAATTGAATTGCAAAAAAATGAGGAATACTGCCGATATGTATCTCAGGTTTTACGAATATGGCAAGGATGATATAAAAACATTGGGCAGCAACAATGGCAAGATAAAATTTAAGGTCAGATAGAAATCCATATCTGCCTGTTAATCCTAAAAATTTTAAATATTCCACAAAGTTCACAATCAGATATAGAGAACGTATAGAGAACAGGGTCAGACTTTATTGACATTCATCTTTTTTCCCTTAAAGTTTCAATCACCTTTTTTATTTCCCCTTCCAAATTCTTCTTTTCTTTTAAGTGCCTTGTATTGCCTGTTAAATTACAAGGTATGCATCTGGTTGATTCCCTGAAGTATTTTTGAGAGAGGTGTTTCCCGGGTCTCAATCAGCAGATGTATATGATTGTTCAGCATTTTTCATTATTTATTCTTTCCTTTAGTAAAGCCGGATTCCTTTTGCCATGAGTTATTGCCAATATTATTATCTTATCTTTTTCAATTATATAGATTATTTTGTATGGAAACCTTTTAATAAGATGTTTTCTTGTTCCTTTATATTTTGTTGAATAAATTTTTGGATTTCTTTCAATAAATCTCATCCCTGCATCTACCTGCAACAAAAAATCGTATCCTAAGCCTTTTCTTTTATCTTCATACCATGAAAATGCTTTCTCTAAATCATCTTCTGTTTCAGGTCTGACTATAACTCTGTATTTCATTTTGTATTCATTATTCTTTTAAGAACATCCTCCCATGGAGAGCCTATGTCGGGATTCCGATGGTAAGCATCCAATCGTTCATCAATTATTCTTTTATCGTCTTTGGTTAATTCAATTGAGTCCGCTTCTAATGTTATCGTATCCCAGATATCTTCTACCAATTGAATTCTCTCAGGAATTGATAAATCAAGAGTATCAGTTGCCATTATTTTCTTCATGATTCACAACCTCCTATCATTTTTTATTTATGCCTCTTTTCTATTTTAGCATACCGGGTAGGTTAGGGAGAACGTGAGAACGGGGTCAGACTTTATTGACATTCATCTTTTTTCCCTTAAAGTTTCAATGACCTTTTTTATTTCCCCTTCCAAATTCTTCTTTTCTTTTAAGTGCCTTGTAACTATTGCGGGATCCTTTCTTGTAAATTCTGCAATCTCTTTACCTTTATACCCATATTCCTTTGCTACAAGAGTCAAGACCTTTCTCCCTAATGATACATCTCTGTCTTTGCCTTTTTGTTGAATCTGTTTTAATGTAACTCCAAACAGTTTTTCTATACCCCTGGCTATTGCACGTAATGCATACTCTTTTTCCCTCCTTGTCTGCCTCAAATCCCCATCACATTTCTGCATTACTTTTTCCACAAACAGCTCACCTCCCAGAACCCTCTGGTCTATAGTGCTGTATATATCATCTTTTTTTACTGCTATAGCATCGCCCATAAAGGCTCTATAGAGTTTTCTTGCCTCTGTCTTGTCTTCTGAAAATATCCTTAAAACCTGATCTGTATCTATAATATCTTCTTTGGATGTTTTTTTAGCATAACCGTGATGACTGCTCCATTTGTACTCAGCCGGTGTTTTGGCTATCCTGGCCCTCACAGGATTATGATGAATATATTTGATGAGAGACAGCAAATATGAATCCTTCTCACATAGTATTGCTTTATATCTGCCCTGGAAAAGATGGCCTGCGGTCTTGTATTTCCTGTTAAAATACATGGTATACCTCTGGTTGATTCCCTGAAGTATTTTTGAGAGAGGTGTTTCCCTGGTCTCAATCAGCAGATGTATATGATTGTTCAGCAATATATAAGCATAGAGGTAATAATTGTAACGCTTCTTATAGTCGGCAAGTATTTCAAGGTATTTTAAAAGGTCGTATTTGTCTTTGAATATCTTTTGCCGTTGATTGCCACGCGTTATGACATGATAAAGTGCTCCTTCAAATTCTATCCTCGCTTTCCGTGCCATGTGGTTAGAATATCAGTATGATGATAAAATGTCAATAGTTAAGTCTGACCCCATTATTCCCATTATTAGGCTGAACAATCTCTCAGAAACATTGTTATTTTTAGAAAGATTACCTTCGGTACACGCTCGCCCTCCGGCCTGATAACTCACAGTATCCTGCCCAGTCTTGTTCTCACTGCCCGCCGTCAGGGCATTCATCCCAGAGATTTCCTTCAGCTTCTCCTCACTTCTGATTCCCCTACCGCTCAGGCGGCTCTCTTTATTAATTCTTCCTGATTGTTCAAATCCCTCCGTTAAAAAAGGAACTAAACTATTACGTATTTTTCCTGTATTTTTTATTTTTTATGTATGAAGAGCACCTGTTCTGCAGAGAGATATCTCATTTTAAATCTTCTCCCTCGGAAAGAATCACTGTTCTGTCAGTGAACCCCTACCTAAGACCTTATGTTGAAACCTACCCCCTGTTGTTTTGGTAAGGATTTGGCCCCATTGACCCCACATTATCTTGCAATTTTCCACCACAACCGTCATAATGATAGCATGAAAGTGGCGGAAAAAGATAAAGTAATAAGCGGGATGCTCCTTGATGAGCTAAAACGATGTCAGGAGATGCTGCGCGACCTTGAGAAGTCTGTGTCAGTACTTCCCCGGGGGGCTCTGAATAAGCGCAAAAAGCGGTACAAGGATAAGGTATATAACTATTATTGCCTGAAATATCGCGAAGGCAAAAAGGTCATAAGCAAGCATATCCCCTCAAATGAGTTGGAGGGAATAGTGAAGCAGCTTGAACTGAGGAAAAAGTATGAAAAGGAGATAGGGTATTACAAGAAAAGAATCGTCTATTTAAACAAGATACTTGGTTCCGGAAAGAAGGCGGGTTAATGGAAATAAAAGCTAAAAACAACGATATCTTTCCTGCAGAAGTTCAGGAGTTGCTGCAGATGCTTTATTCAGTTGGCTTCTTTGAGGATTCAATGCTGATTGGTAGTTGGGTCATGCCTCTTTATCAGGAGTTATTGGGCATAAAATATATCCTGCGCACACTGGATATCGATTTTGCTGTCAAACTTGTACGTACAAGTCGGATCCGGCAAGCAGATATTGAGCAGATTCTTATTGCTCGGGGTTATCTTCCTGTCATGTCAGAGACAGGTATCCAGAAATTTACCCGGGAAATTTTTACAATAGAATTTATTACCCACCGAAGAGGCGGCAGAGCCGAAGAGGCTGTATCAATAAAGAAATGGAACTTAACAGCCTGTCCTCTTCCCTTTGTGGATGTCCTTCTTGGTTTTTCATTCATAATTGACTTTGGAAAATATAAGATAAGAGCACCGTTACCTGAGGCATTCTTTGTCCACAAATTGATAACTGCACAGAGAAGACCCGGAAGAGGAAAGAGAGAGAAGGACCTTGAGCAGTGTGCCATTATTGCAGATAAACTTGATGCCGTCCGGCTCAAAGCCGTGATCGGATCGATGAGGCTGAGCAAACAGACCCGGAAAACCATGAAAACCTCGTGTGAGACAATCGATTTTCCTCCACATAAATTGTGGTTATCATAATAATGTGGTGGAAATTGTAGAAATGCAATAGCGGAGGATTTCATTTGCCTCATATGCGTTGAACGAGTCCGTAAGCCCAGTTCACTGTTACCCTGAACATAGAACCGTTTTTATTCTTCCACAATGAGCAGCGTCAACCCGCAATCACCGCACTCAACCGCACCGGTGCTTACAGGGGAACAGCATGCAGGACATTTCCCTTCGCTGGCCAGTTCCTGTGACGTCCTGATCTCCGGATGGACCTTGGCAAAGTATTCCTCAATGCACTCCTGTGCCCGCTCGGCATCCTCCTCAGAGACCAGCAACTCCCATGTATCACCGCAGCAACCCTTGTTGCATGTGTCCTCAACATGGACGGTGCAGGAGATACCCGAATCGATAACAACATGATAGAGCTCATCAATCCATTTCAGGTCACCCTTCCTGATTGCTACGGAATTCTGAACAGTCTGCGCCATGAGCCACGCCCTTGCCTCCTGAGCCGCCTTGTTCTCTTCAGGGCTTAGAACGAAGAGTGCCACAGTCGGCGCACTTCTCGATATGCGCAAAGTACTCGGTTGAGCAATCAGGACAAATCTTTATCTGTCGCATGGCATGAGTCCCCGCCGGGAATTTATTAGAGTATTTGCAATAAGCATAGCAATGTCTATCCGGAATTCAATTAGCAAGCGATTATCCTCCTTATTATTTATAGTTTAACGAAGGTTAATAAAAACGTCAAATTATGTTTGACCTGAGAGATTGAACTGCAATATCGCATTTCATGTTACCGGCACTTCTCTGTTTTCTGGAATATAATGCTTTTTGTCACGATTCAAGGGCAGACCCCAGAGGCCGTGTATGGTTAATCTCTCCGCTGGCATCTGTTCCTCCTCAACTTGTTTTGAAAAGGTTCAGATTACCATTTCTTCTTTAGAAATTAACCAGCGCCGGCTTCTCCTCATCAGGTAGCTTTTTGCCCGGAGTTCTTTGCCTCCATACCCCGGCCACCTTCCCTTGGAATCAGTGGCCGGATTGACTCGGAATATGCACATTATTGGTGTTGGCATATAAATCCTCCCTCGGAAAGACCTTTTAGGTTCAGTTTCTCATTGCACCCGTCAATATCATCGATATGAATTGTAACACTATTTTAGCATTTACATTGAACGATTAAGCAGGCTTGACAAGGTGTATTATAAGTGTTACACTGTTTATGAAAGGAGGTATCGTTCATGCCTGCAAGAAATCCAAGAATAAATGTTGTTTTAGAAGAGCCACTATATAACAGTATTGAACGTTTGGCAAAGAGAGACGGTGTTTCGTTATCTCTGAAGGTACGTGACCTTGTAAAAGAGGCTCTGGAAATCGAGGAAGATATGGCATTGTCCGGTTTTGCTGAAGAAAGGGAGAAAACCTTCAGAAAAACCAAAGCCCTCAAACATGATGAGGTCTGGTAATCTTGCCATTTGAACTTAAATACCATCCTGATGTCAAAAAGATCGACTTACCTTTACTTAATGCCAGATTAAAAAAACGAATCAGAAATGCAATTGAAAACCGTCTCATGACAGCTCCCGATCGGTACGGAGAACCTTTAAGAAAGACTCTTAAAGGATACTGGAAATTAAGGGTGGGAGATTACAGAGTAGTTTTCAAAATCAAGGGAAAAGAGATATGGATACTCGGTATTATTCATAGAAAAAAAGTGTATGAAAAAATATGGAAAAGAGCCTAACCCCAGGTTTAAATCTTCTCCCTCAGAAAGAATCACTATTCTGTCATGATTCAAGGGCTGAACTTCCCATTTAAAAAATCAAGTAAATTTTCTGTCTAAGCAGCCTTCTTTAGTTCCTCCCTTATAACATAGTCACGATCTTCTTTCAACATTTTAAAAACAACTTTTATCAACTGCCGGGCCAAACATCGTAACGCATGATTATGTTTTTTACCTTCAGCTCGTTTCTTACCATAATAGGCATTTGATTCCGGAATATATCTTATTGTGCAGCCAGCAATTTCTATCATAGTTGCCTTGCAGATTCTGTTTGCCTTGTACACAACTCTTGTCTTCTTGCTTTTCCCTGAATCATCATCTACACAGGCCACTCCACAGTAAACCGCCAGTTGCTCTTCTCTTTCAAATCTCTTGATGTCCCCTATTTCACCAACCAGTCGGCTGGATAGTTTTGTGCCTATACCTGACATGCTCGTTAATCGCTTAACCTCGGCACTCTTCTCTCCCAGCTCTTCCAGCTTCCCGTCTAACATCCTGATTTCCTCTTTCAGCTCTAATACGCGTTTGGCACTGGAGGATATTATCGTTTTATATGTTTCTGCCATCTCCTCAAAGCATTCTATATTTCGTAAACCATCTATCATTAGTGAAGCATATTTCTTACCTATCATCTTTATTTTTAATAATGCTGCCATCGTTAGCTTCTTATATTTGCTGAAGTCAGGGTACTTTATCAGAAGTCTCAACAGCTTCTTGCTGTCCGTATTCCCAAACTCCAGTACATCAGGACATACCTCCAGTACACGCTTCCTTAAACGGTTCTGTGTCCGGATCTTCTCATTTATCAGACTTTGCTGATGCCTGGATAACAGCTTCAGTTTTTCATTGACACTTGGCAGTTTTGTTACTTCGATGAATGCCTTTTCCGTTCCTTTATCTACATGCTTCCTTAATTTCAACATCTTGGCTAACATCTTTGCGTCTCTCCGGTCATTCCTCCATTCTCCACCAAATACATCCTTGAACCTTTTTAGTTTGAGATTGTCCACGTTGTATAACCTGAATCCATTTTCTATCAACAACCGGTCAAAGGGGGTCCCATACCCGTTCTTTCCTTCTATTGCAAATCCTATTGCCACTTCTTCTCTTGCTTCTATTTCCTTGAACTCTTCTATCGCCTCATGAAAGTCACTATACTTGTGCGCTACCTCCCGGTCATACAATATCTCCTCTTTTTCATCCATGATTATTACATGATGCCGCTCACTTCCCACGTCTATTCCTCCATGTATTTCCTTCAATCTTTCCCCTCCTTTATCTTTGAGATTCTTTATGGCTTTGTCAATACCCTTTGTCCCGTCTATAATAGCCACTGTTTGGCATCTTCCCATTAGACTGGGTATTAACTGGGAGCACCCGGCAGTTCAGACCCGAGTCACTATATCTTTAGACGGACCCCTTCAGCCACAGATGCTCCCATTGCCACTTACTTATCTTACTCCATAAAGAAGGCTGCTTGTTTTTCTTTCCCGTTTCTTACTTTGTTTTTCTATTATAGACCCCAAAGGCCGTGTATTTCAACTCTACGCTGTTGTTAGGGCTTCTTATAATTCGAACATTTCTTGAAGAGTAGACACTACTTTTTCATATGTGTTCTTCTTTAATCGCCCTATTTTTCTTATTAATCTTGTCTTGTCGACAGTTCTGATCTGATCAAGAACAATTTGTCCCTTTTTCCCTTGAAACTCAATTGGTACTCTTGTAGGATATTTCTTGGCGGATGACGTCATAGGAGCAATAATTACAGTCTTGATGTTATGGTTCATTTCATCAGGAGATATTACAACACATGGCCTTGTCTTCTTGATCTCACTTCCATGTGTCGGATCTAATGAAACAAGATAGATATCAAACCTATTAACTACCACTCCCACTCTTTCTCATCAAATTCATTTTTTATGTTATCGTCAATTATTATTACATCTTCTTGATCCTTATGCATTTTCTGAAAAGCTATATCCCATCCTTCTCTTGCGGTATGAGATGATTTAATGATCAAACAATCATTCTTAGTCTCCAGCTCAATCTCGTCATTGATATGATATTGATCCAGAATTGCTTTTGGAATGCGGATTCCCCTGGAATTCCCAATCTTTATGACTTTAGTTTTGACAGTAGACATTTCAAGCCTCCTACAATATGATTACATTGTAATTACATTATTAGTATAGCGTATAGAAGTCTCAAATGTCACCTTTTAACATGCATTTTGTAATGATAGTGAATATCTACCATGATAGATATTTCTCCAGACACCTATCTGCCATCTGCACAGGCAGGTAAGAACTCGTTTTAATGCGCTCTTGGTTAAGACAGAAGAGTACAGGCCAAATATTAAATATTAAGTATTTGTTTGCAATGAAACCCACAGCAATATCTAAGCTTAATATTTAAGATGCGACCCCAGCGCCTCTCCAATCTTGTTTTTGATGACTTTATCATGGCATCTGCCCCCTCTCCTTTGGTAGATGGGGTTTATTTGGCGCTTACCTTAATATTTTTGGGGGAACTCCTGAATCAGTGGCCGGGTTGACTCGGAATATGTAATTTGTTAAACATTTTTGTTTACACTATACATAGGCTTTGCAGTGTAAAGCCGTCGGCATTCCTGGGGGTGGTTGGCCCCAAACTAACCGCCCTTTTATCTTATCATTTTTCTTATTTCTTCAATTGTAATTGGTTTGCACTTTCTTTTTTGTTTTTTATACATCTTTGAATGGTCTCTTCCAAAGTCAAAAAATGTACCTACCTGAAATGTTCCACTACCAAGTCTAATCCTGAGATACATAACAGATTCCAATTCCAATGAAAACAATGCAATGGTTCCTCTATCAGGTTCAAACATAATTTCAACATCTATTTCCCCTGACAAAAATTCTTTCATAAAACTCATTCTTCTTGCTCTGCGGAAACTAAATTGATATCCGCCGGATCTATCAGGTTCATAAAAGATATGATCAAAGTCCCGTTTGCTAAACACAACGGGAATACCATGCAAATGAGAATTACTGTCAAGATATAGTGTTGCATATTCGTTCCGATACTCATCATATATGAGTCAAGATAGGCATGAAGAGCTCTTATCTTATCCTGTTTAATTCATATTTAAGGTCATGTTTTTTGTAGATATCTTTCAGGTGTGTTTTTATGGCAGGTGCCTCTTTTCTGAGAACCTCCAATGCCCCTATCACCATCCTGTTAGATTCAGGGTTTTCGACGCGGGATTCGTCACAATAAACATTATAAATATTTTCTACAAAGTTCCTTTTACCCATAATCCTCGTTTTTCCTGATTTGCTGTATAATTTAAACCCTTCAAATCCCTTCAATAGATTACTGACAGCTTTTGAGTAATCCCCCTGTTTATAGCGACAAAAACATCTTCATAGCTGTAAGCTTCACATCTTTTCTGGAAATCGGCTCATGTGCTTTAACGATTTCATATAGCCTCTTTGTAAAGAAACTAATATACCCACATCTTCACATGATAATCTACTGATATCTCCTGATTTCCCTTTCTGTCAAGAGTGTAGACCCGACCCCTCCTTTCTGCGAAACTCCAGAAACGTCCACACTTCCTCCAGGCTGGCCTGCTCATAGTTGCAGTTGTCCCTGTGGGAGTTAAAGAAATCGAGAATTATACAGAGGGCAGGATATTCTTTAACCATTTCTCTTACCACTGCGTGACCGAAGAATCCTTTATCTCCAGGCAGCGGATTGCCACATTTTAAATACCCAGACCCTATTGTAGCCCCTGTCCCAACAATAATAACTGTCTTTTTGGTTTGGTAGCTCATATCTTGCCTTGATTCCAGGTCATGTTCTTGCTTTCAATTAAAAATTCATCAGTCTTTCAGAATGTTAAGTCACAAGCCATGACCTGACATGTTTCTTTTGCGTTTCTTTGTTTCTTCTCATTGTTATGAATCGGAAGAAAACCAGTTTTGTAATGTATTTTTGAACTTCAGAAAAGCTGTATCGGAACATCTATTAAAACTTACGTTTTCAGCCAATTTGTAAAATATGGATGATGACCTCGGCCTGTTTTTAATTCTTAAAGCATTTTCTAAAGCAAGCTTGGGATTTCGTGGTTTATCAGCATTCGGTAATAAATACCCTTCAGCCTGTAACCACTTTCTTAGATCATTATTATTCCAACCAATACAGTTTGCAACCTCAGGGGAATCACTCCAAACCCATACTTCAAGTTCCGGGTCTAATACAATAACGTTAGAACGCTTATTCCATCCTGAATGTTTAAGCCTTGATTGAATTTGTTCTGCAATCAGAATTGAATTGTCAGTACAACCACAACCTTCCCTATCAAGCATGACGATTGCGTAATGGTATTCATTAACATAGATTCTTAAAAAATCATGGGCAGCCCTATAAACTCCAGGGTCATTCTGGCTGTGTCGAATGATTTTAAAAGATATCTTGCGTATATCAAAGGATTCATTTCTTTGCAGAATTCCCTTTACAGCAAATTCCATATTTTTATCAGCAACAAGAACGATTAAATCCTTCATCCTAAAACTCCTGATGCAAAAAGGACATCAAGAGGGGTTTCTCCTTTCCATTCTTTTAATTCAGGATGTTCAGAACCTGCGATAATATCGGTAGCGCCATTATCGGATTTGGCAAAACATAAAATGTTTTCAATGTTTGCAGCGCTAAGAATAACAGGAGAATGAGTGGCAAGAATTATCTGTGCATTATACACCGAAGAAAGTGACTGGAAAATAGTTTCTATTGCTTTTGGATGTATTCCGTTTTCTGGTTCCTCAATGAGAAAGATTCCGTCTATATCAGGAAGGTAAGCTAAGATAGTGAGAGCAAGCATTCTGAGTGTACCGTCAGATACTCCCCACGAAGGGACTTCCAGACCATTATTGTATTTAAGAACTAAATAACGATGTTTATCTTCCTCTCTTAAGATAGTTTTTATATGTCTAAGATCTGGAAGTGCAGTCTGCAAATGTTCGATCCAGGCATGAAATCTGTTGACGTCTTCCTTGAAAAGTCTTTCAACTACCCAGGGTAGATTAGAACCATCAGTCCGGAAATGCTTTGGCAGTCCCGGAGGACTTGGCTTTCTCATGATCTCGCTATTTAGCATCAATACCTGAATGCCTTGTAATAGGGTACGCTTTACCCATGTTGCCACAGGAAATTTCTTCTCATCCTCTGGAAGATTCCCCAAGGCAGATTTTTGGGGACCAAGCTTAAAGGCGTGATCGAACCCTTTTGTCTCGGCGTAAAAATTATCATTCCCTCCTTTAACCTTATTTGCTATTTTTTTCCAATTTCTTTTGGTGCCACTTACGACGATGGTTTGGGGCGGTTCTTTGGGATCCGGAAATATTTGCAACTGGCGTCTAACGGTTTTCTGCTTTGGTTTAAACCACAACGTTTCACTTAGAATTCCACACTCTTCAGAATCTGGAAGTTTCCCTATGGCAATTTCATATCGACAATTACCTGTACGTCCGACTATTTCATTATATTGAGATGGGATGCCCATCTCAATGGAAAGCTCAAAAGAAGTCCCTTCTTTTAGCCACATTAAATCATTATAGTTTGGAGTTCTTTTTCTAATAGCTAGTTCAGGGCCATCTCTGACGATGTCTCCCAGAAAAGAAATAACGTCCAAGAAGGTTGATTTTCCACTTGCATTAGGGCCTACAAGAATATGAAAATTGCCAAGCTCTTTTTCAATGTATCTCAAACAGCGATAATGTAATGCTTCAACTTTACATATCATTGGCCTTCCCTTCCCTTTTTATTAACTTGGCAAACAAATACAGAGTTCTTTTGCTGACTGAGTGGTTAGCTTTGCTGACAAATAGGTCTCCCTGAAGAGTTGCCAGGTTAATATAACAAAGTTCTGAAAAATTATACCATATTATCATTATTATCATTGCGAATCTTTAATGGATTTTTTCGTTCAGTTTCACAATCACAAAACCTCTTCGATGTATCTGTCATTTTTGCGTACATAAAACTGGATTTACTTCATAGTTCCGTCCACAACCTCTATCTCATCCGGCGTAAGCTTGTAGAGGTCATAGATCAGTTTATCTATTTCTTTTTCAAGACGGGAAACCTCAGGGCTATCGGGATTTGCAATGATTTCCCCAACACATTCAATTATAGGGGACTTTGCTTTTTATACTATGAAAGGAGCCTTATCTCTTTTCATAGCCCTCATCCCACCGCTGTCGATTTCTCTCTGCTCATTTTTTACAATGCATCTTCCTGGACCTGCCAATAAATCAATAAATACGGCATTGTCTTTATCTGCAAACTTCCTCCTTGCCTCACATGATGCATTTAAGTACTGCTCTAAAAAGAAATATTTATCTTCAACCCACGTTCCTACACACTTAACGGGTAATTGATCTGCACCAGGAATAGAACAATTGCCAGCGCTGTCTTTACATGCTGGGGGATTGCAGCTTCGTATTTTCATAATGTTACTTTCAATAAATGGTTCATATGTTCTTTGAAGTTTGCCCCATCGTCTGTCAAGAGTGTAGACCCACACCTCTCTTTTGTTGTTCTATTATAGCAGAATTAACAGTTCTGATCATTTTTAAGTTTGTCCATATACAACGGTTCTTAGCCCTGTCTGACGCTCGCAGATACGGACAAGCACCTGGAGAGGAAGCATATGAGAACATGAGCCCTAAACCTCTCATCCTTGCAATGATAAACAGGCCTGAGCTCAAGCGTGTTCTTCAGCGGACGGAAGGCATTGAGCCATTTTTTGTTCTCCCAGGAGTCTTAATCTATCAACGCTATTCGTGACTATCCCATTTGTGTTACATTATGAATAGGCTTTACAGTGTAAAGCCGTCGGCATTCCTAGGGGTGGTTGGCCCCAAACTAACCGTCCTTTTATCTTATCATTTTTCTTATTTCTTCAATCTCTGAGAGATAATCTCATAGAATTTTATCAATTTTATTTTCCTGTTTCGTTAATAGTTTTGCATAGTAGGTAACAACGTTATATACTAAAAATGGGACAGGATAGACTCTCCCATTTTAGTATAGGAGATAGGAAATTAATAGCTATTAAAAAAAGAAACCTCCTGTTAAGATATAGGCGCCAAACCAAACAAAATCTTAAACAGGAGGTTTCAGAATGCAACTTAATATTAACAGGATTGAGGGATTCCGTCAATTAAGAAAAGAGATACGGGGTTCAAAAGAGCATTTAATAGTAGGAATTGATGTGGCCAAGGACAGACACAATGCCTTCTTCGGCACGGCCACAGGCAGGATACTGTATAAGCGGTTGATCTTTGATAACGACATTGAAGGGTTTGAGAAGCTTCTGCTGCAGGCAGAAGCCGTAAGGGTTCAGCACGCTCTGGAGACAGTGGTATATGGAGTAGAACCAACAGCAAACTACCACAAACCCCTCGGGGAGTACCTGATAAGGAAGGGACAGACAGTGGTATTGGTATGCACGGAGGCTGTAAAGAAGAACCGGACTTTACTGGATGGACGGTGGGACAAGCATGACACAAAAGATGCCGCCAATGTAGCAGACCTTATATCTCAAGGCAAATGCCAGTATTATGAATATCCTTCTGAGGAGCTTAGAGACCTGAGGAATCTTTTATCCCTACAGAGGAAGCTGAAGAAGTTAGAGCAGGCATTACGGATGCGGATACGAAATCATCTTGTAGCGCGGTATTTTCCGGAGCTGGATAAATGCTGCAACTGGGGAGCCCATGAGGGACTGGCAATAGTGAAATCATGTTTAGATCCGGCATTAATATCAAAGCTGCAATACGATGAATTCCTTCGCAGGATACAGACACAGGGAAGGAACCAGGCACAACAGAAACGCTTATCGGCCGTATGGCAGAATGCCAACAGATCGATTGGGTGCGAGGTTATACCCTCTGTAGAATTTGAATCCCGTATGATGGTGGAGCAGTTAGGGCACATTCGCATGGCCATTACCGATACACAGCAACAGATCAATGCAGTGTGCCAAGTGTTTCCGGAATACGAATATCTTTTAAGTATTCCGGGCTTCGGCCCGTTAATCTCAGCAAAAGTACTGGGTGCTATAGGCAATCCCTACCGCTTTAATAAAGGTTCTCAGCTACTGAAGCTGGTGGGTATGGATTTGTCAGCGAGCAGAAGCGGAAAGACTTCCGATGCAGTAACACCCTCCATATCCAAGAAGGGCAAGTCGGATATCAGATATGCTTTATACCAGGCAGCTATGATTGCATCGAACAAGAATAAGCACTTTATTGCATATTTCACAAATAAGCTCAGGGGCCGTCAGAGGGAACGAGGAAT
>ENA-ORDP01001232-ORDP01001232.1-marine-sediment-metagenome-genome-assembly--contig:-NODE-1232-length-14452-cov-3.929360_pt1 | contig 14452 bp, 12 predicted proteins | sample MGYA00248627_ERZ508539 | MGnify/ENA primary metagenome ERZ508539 (study PRJEB26208, sample SAMN05571518) | marine sediment metagenome | biome: deep sea; feature: Hydrothermal vent; material...
GGTCGGGATGACGGTTTATTGAACTGCCCCCTTATCACTTCGTAAGGAGGGGAAAATGTTAAAATACAAGACCTGACCCCTTTCACGCTTGGTCGCGCGCTGTGTTGCCTCAACACAGATTCTTTGATTTAGAGGTTCCCTTTACTATGCATGAGTGTCCCGCCAGTGTCCCATTACCTGAGATTCTTCGGTGAAGCGTATGGAACATTATGTGGTAAAACTTATATATGGCTTGCTATAACTGTCCATAAATGGTGCCGGGAGCGGGAATCGAACCCGCACAAAGCTATGCTTCGGGGGATTTTAAGTCCCCAGCGTCTACCAGTTCCGCCATCCCGGCAAGGAAGCCATGCATTTTACCACGTCTTTTTTATTTACGCTAAACTACTATTCCATCTGCGCTTAGTTTATTGAAATCGTGGCTTTAAGCCTCTATTCCAAAATAGATTATAATGGCGCCAGCGATTTGGCCCGGCAAAGACGGTTTGATTTGGGCAATGGCTTGATTTACTATCTAGGATTGGCCGGAAGTTTTCCCGCTAGACTACAATTTATAACAGGATATTTATGGGGTTGGTAACAGCGTCGAGCGCGAATTTCGATCTTCCTCACTACAACATGGTGATCGGCTACTATATATACGACAACATGGACAAAGACGTGGCCGATATCAGGGATCTTCTGATCGATAAAGATACGCGCCAGCCCAGGTACGCCATCATCGAGATCGGCGGGCTTTTGTCTATCAAGGGGAAGGTCGTTCTTATCCCCTGGCCGGCGCTGGTGAAAGGCGCTATGTCCAGAATGGATATAAACTGCTCTGAAGAGCAGATAATGGGCGCGCCCACTCCTCTCGACCCCCTCGCGCCGATACGAGCCGAGGAGGAGTTCATCCACAGCTATTTTAACACCGAGCCTTACTGGGAAACTGACAAGGAAGAGGAGGATGTGCGGCGCAAAGAGGCCTCCGGTTCATCTGATTCGTCCCAAGCCCCTAAAACAGTCGATGACATTCCTGTAGAAAAACTGACACTGGAGAATAATGAAAGTGACTGATACGCCCCCTGCGGCCCCATCGTCATCCCCCCTCACTGGCGATTTTCTGACCAGGGCGATCTACGTTACAGCCGCGTTCGGCGTCGTCTTGACGGCTATTACAGAGCTTAGCCATCATTACCCGTTAATTCTGGAGCTTTGCGGCGGCGACCTGAGCGGTTGCGCCGATGTGGCCTCGACTCCGTTCGCAAAAATTTTCGGCGTGTCCGTAGCTTACTGGGGCCTTTTAAGCTATGTCGCTTTTATCGCTTTCATGTTTTACAAACCGTCCTTTACTCTTCCTCTGGTGTCAGCCATGCTGGGAGCGGAAATTTATTTCCTCTGGGTGATGGCCGCCATTATTCATATCTACTGCATGTTCTGTATGATACAGTTCGCTGTCGTAATAGTTTTGTTTACGCTTACTTTCGCGTGGCATATAGGCGAGACTAAATTTATCCTGCCGGGCCGGTTATGGTCCGCGCCGATTGTCTCAATTGTAGTTTTTACAGCCCTGGTGGCGCCGGTTCTTATCTCTGCTAAAAACGGTCAGCTCGTAACAAGAGAGTTCGTAACATATGAAGGAAACCCGGACTCGAATATAAGAGTGGAGGTCTACTCAGATTATCAGTGTGGCTTTTGCAAGCGGCTGGAGCCGGAAATCGACAAACTTATGAAAAACCATCCCGATATCATGCTGGTTTTCCGCGATTACGTTATCAACTCCCACAAGCTTTCTCCTGTGGCCGTATCGTACGCAAACGGCGTGGCTTTTACCAAAGGCCGCGAAGAATTCATCAAGACACGCAGAGAGATTTTTAAAAACCAGGACAACATGTACGAATATCTTGAAAAGCATCTCGGCAGTATCGATTTCACCGACGACCTGAAAAGCAAAGTAAACGGCAAAGTCAACGCAGACATGAAGATGGCGGCGTCTCTTGGAATCTACTCGACCCCTACGATGGTGATTTACCGTGGCGATAAAATGGCGCAGGTAATAAGAGGGGTTGTAAAATATGAAAAATTCTCCCGTTTCTTAAAATAGTAAAATCAGCCGCCGGATATTTAAGCTTTACAATAAATGAAAAATCAGACCGCCTCCACAGCCGGGCGAAGGTTGTCGGACGAGTCGCTTAAAAGCGAGCTAAACGAGGCCCAGCTTGAAGCGGTCAACGTTTTAAGCGGGCCGTTGCTGATTCTGGCCGGGGCAGGCTCCGGCAAAACAAGGGTAATCACCTATAGAATAGTCCGCCTTATAGAAGAAGGCGTGGCGCCTGGCGCCATTATGTCGCTGACGTTTACCAATAAAGCCGCGTCGGAAATGCGTGAGCGGACGCTGAATCTTTTAAACGTAAAGTATATCGACCTTTGGATATCCACTTTCCATTCAGCCTGCCTGCGCATCTTGAGAACGCACGCCGACAAGATTAATTATCCGAAAAATTTCGCGGTGTACGACGCGCAGGATCAACTGCGGCTGATTAAGGCATGCTTAAAAGAGCTTGATATTCCAGAGAAGATATATCCCCCCCGGCAGATCGGGTCGCTGATATCCAATTTTAAAAACAAGCTCAAAGGGCCGGACGACGCGCAAAACGAGCTTACCTCAAGACACCACAGGGAATTTCTCGCATGTTTTCATTTATACGAGGAGAAACTGAGCGAAGCCAGATGCATGGATTTCGACGATCTTTTAGGCAAGGCTGTCCGCCTGTTCAGACACGACGGCCAGTTGCGCGAGCGTTACCAGGCAAGATACGAGCATATCCTTGTGGACGAGTTTCAGGACACCAACCTCGCCCAGTACGAATTGATACGGCTTCTTGTTGGAGACCGGGGCAACATCTGCGTTGTGGGAGACGACGACCAGTCGATATACCAGTGGCGGGGCGCCAACATAGGAAACATCCTCAACTTTGAAAAAGAGTATCCGAACGCCAAAGTGATTCTCCTTGAGAGAAACTACCGCTCCGCAGGGAACATTCTAAAAGGCGCGTCCGCTGTGGTCGCCAGAAATCCTGACCGGAAGAAAAAAACATTGTGGACCCAGAACGCGCCGGGCGAGAAGATAGACTTATACACCGCCACCGACGAGATGGACGAAGCGCGGAATATCGCCGACACGATAAGACAAAACGTAAACGGCGGTGGGTACAGCCTCAACGATATCGCCATATTTTACCGCACAAACTCCCAGTCCCGCGCCCTGGAGGATACGCTTCGCCGGGAGGGGTTCGCCTACCAGATATATGGAGGGCTTAAATTTTATGAGCGCAAAGAAGTAAAAGATATTCTGTCCTATTTTAAAGTGGCGCTCAATCCGCTTGATACAATTGCGCTGAAGCGGATCATCAACACTCCCCCCAGGGGCATCGGGGCGACGACGATGGAGCGGATGGAGACAGCCGCAAGAGAGGAGGGCGCTCCGCTTTCGGCCATACTCGATGATATCGGCGCCGTCAAAGAGATTAACCAGAGGACACGCGGCAAGCTTGAGGCGTTCCGGGAGATAATATCGCAGGTCAGGACGTTTAGCGCCACTCTGGATTCGACCGACGCTTTGTCAAAGGCGATGGAGGCGACCGGTTATATGGAGTGGCTTACGGAGGATAAAAAAAGCGAGTCGTTATCGAGGATGGACAACCTGAGCGAGCTGGTCAACGCCTCAGCCGAATTTGCCGAAAGGACAGGCGACGCGTCTATGCTTTCGTTTCTCGATCAGGCCGCGCTCGTGGCCGACGCGGACAGGGTTGAAGACGCAGAAGGAGGCGGGGCGGTGAAGATGATGACCGTCCACGTCAGCAAAGGCCTTGAGTTTCCCTTCGTGTTCGTCACCGGGCTTGAGGAGAACCTGTTCCCCCACGTAAGATCGAAAGAAGATGTAAACCAGCTTCAAGAGGAGAGAAGGCTGTTATATGTGGCTATGACGCGGGCCAGGGAAAGACTGTTTTTAAGCCATGCAGAGTCACGAAGGATGCTGGGCGTGTCGCAGGTGAACCGTCCTTCGAATTTTCTCGACGATCTGCCGGATGAAATATTGAACCGGCGGCGAAGCCTTCACCGGTCTTCTTATAACGCAGTCTATCCGGATAGGGGCGGTGGGGCTGGCTGGGCTGGAGGCAAATCGGTAAAGTCGAAACGATCCGCATGGCCGATGACTAAAGAAGAGGAAAAATCTATCGACGGTTTAAAAGTGGGGATGAAAGTAAGCCACCCCAATTTTCAGACCGGGGTGATACGCAAGATCGAAGGGGCGGGCGACAAGGGTAAAATCACCGTCTATTTCCCCCATTTCGGCGCGAAAAAAATGATCAAAAAGTTCGCCAAACTCGAAGTGATAAAGTGACCGTCAGCTTTTTAATCCCCGGCGCTTTATGACAACGCAAATTCTCCCGGCTATGCGTCTTACCGAAATATTAAAAGATATAAAAATACAGCACACCGTTTTCGCGCTTCCTTTTGCGATCATGAGCGCTTTTATCGCCGCGCGCGGGTGGCCGGGAGCCAGGCTTGTTTTCTGGATAATCGTGGGTATGGTCTTCGCCCGCTCCGCCGCGATGGCTTTTAACCGGCTGGTGGATGAGAAATATGACAAAGACAATCCGAGAACAAAACAGAGAGCGTTGGCGGCGGGACGGGCGCATCGTATCGATTACGCCATATTTGTAGCTGTCAACAGCGCAGGATTCATTTTCGTATGCTGGATGATAAACGAGCTTGCGCTCCATCTTTCTTTTTTAGCTTTGTTTATCGTGTTTTTCTATTCATACACAAAAAGGTTCACCGCCTCCTCCCATTTTTTTCTCGGCCTGGCCCTGGCTCTGGCGCCGATAGGGGCGTGGGTGGCTGTGCGTGAAGAAATATCTTTGGTTTCTGTCACGCTGGGCTCTGCTGTGGTTTTCTGGCTGGCCGGGCTTGATACCATATATTCGTGCCAGGACGCCGAGTTCGACTCAAAGCGAAAGCTTTATTCCCTGCCGGGCCGGTTCGGCGTCGGCAAGGCGCTTAAAATGTCGGCCGGGTTTCACGCTATCATGGCGGTTTTGCTTGTCATTCTCGGATTTGTCGCCCGGCTTTCGTGGCTATATGTTATCGGCGTGGTTTTCACGGCTGGTATGCTCTATTATGAGCATTCGATCATAAAACCGGATGACCTGAGCCGGGTGAACGTGTCGTTTTTCAACGCAAACGGGATAATAAGCGTAGGCCTTATGCTTTTTACAATAGCGGATGTGACCCTTTTATAACGATCATTAACCTTGCGAACAGACGATGAGCGCAAAACATAGTTCAAACCAGAAAAAACCGGAAGGACACAGGGGCCGTCTTCGCCAGAAGTTTCTCGATTTCGGACTCGAAAAACTTACCGACGATGAAATCGTAGAGCTTCTTCTGACGCTTGCCACCCCCCGCAAAGACTGCAAGCTTATCGCCCGTGAGGCCTTAAAACGGTTCGGGAATCTTGCGGGCGTACTCGACGCGTCTGTTGACGATCTTCAAAAAGTGCCCGGCATAGGCCCGACCAACGCTTTTGGGGTACGGCTCATACAGTCTATCGCCCGCAAGTTTTTAAGGGAAAAAATTATACGGGAAGATTATATAAACTCGTTTTCCGATGTGCTCGACTATTTCTCCCACACTTTGAGGGGGCAAAAAAAAGAGTCGTTTCATATTCTTTTTCTAAATTCCCAGAACGCCATCCTTCACGAAGAGCGGATATCCACAGGCTCTCCCACCCACGTCACTTTCCATCCAAGGCAGATAATAGAAAAAGCGCTCAATCACGGGGCGACAAACATTGTCCTGGCGCATAACCATCCGGGAGGCGAGTCGAAACCTTCAAAGCACGATATTTATATTACCCGCCAGCTCTATTTCGCCGCCCGCCTCACCGAGCTCTGGGTAAGAGAGCACCTGATATTCTCTCCGAACGGCTATTATTCTTTTCTGAATGAAGGACTGATTGAGCAGTTCGAGAAAGAATACGAAAAATTTCATAAAAACATGAGAAAATAGCTCTCGTTATCAATCTGCCCGATTTATCATAGATATCATAAGTTATATCTTGCGAGAAAACAGTGATTAATATATTCGATCCTGACCTTCGGCCCATCGCTGAAAAAGTGGAGGCTTGTGAGCGGCTCTCTTTTGAAGACGGCCTTATCCTTGACGCAACCCCCGACTTGCTGGGGCTTGGGAGCATGGCCAACGTTGTTCGCGAGCGGCTCAACGGCGATAAAACCTATTACATCACCAACAGGCATATAAACCATACCAACGTCTGTGTCAATTCGTGCAGGTTCTGCGCGTTCTCGAAAAAAGAGGAAGAGGCGGGCGCCTACACGATGGAGCTTGAAACGGTGTTAAGCGAGGCGCACAAATATGATGGAGAGAAATTTTCCGAGTTTCATATCGTAGGCGGCCTGCACCCGGCGCTTCCATACAGTTATTACGTCGATATGATCGCCCGGTTGAGCGATGAGTTTCCCCATGTTCATCTGCAGGCTTACACGGCGGTGGAGATAGCGTACTTTTCGAAAATATCTGGCATGACCATACGCCAGGTTCTTGTCGATCTCAAGGAGGCCGGGCTCGGATCGCTCCCAGGTGGAGGCGCCGAGATTTTCTCCAGCCGGGTCAGGAAAAAGATTTGCCCGGAGAAAATAGACGCCCAAACATGGCTCAAGACGCACAAGACAGCGCACGAAGCCGGTTTAAACACGAACGCCACCATGTTATACGGCCATATCGAGGCGGGCGAAGACAGGGTGGATCATCTGATACGGCTAAGAGAGGCCCAGGATAATACAGGAGGGTTTCTGACATTCATCCCGCTCGCTTTTCATCCTGAGAATACAAAGTACGAAGACCGCCCCCGGACTTCGGGCATGATGGATCTGAGAATGATATCGATGGCGCGTCTTCTGCTCGACAACTTCCCGCACATAAAAGCTTTCTGGATTATGATTGGCGAAAAACTGGCCCAGATTTCGCTCTCGTTCGGCGCGGATGATTTAGACGGTACAGTGGTCGAGGAAAAAATCACGCACGCCGCAGGGGCCAAAACCGATCAGGGTATGGCAAGAGAGCGGCTCGAAGGTTTAATCAGGGAAGCGGGCCGGACACCGGTTCAGCGCGATACCGTCTACAACATCGTCAGCGTCTGACGCGGTAAAGATGTCAAAACGCCCCCCAAAACACCCCAAAGTAGGACTCCACGATTTTCTAAATTCCAGGCCCTTGCTACATGCCTTGCGCCACGGTCTGGTTGAAACCCCGTTCAATCTTCTCATAGACACCCCCTCGAAACTGGCGGACAGGTTTAGCGCGGGCGATCTCGACATCGCGCTCATCCCCTCCATCGAATACGCGAGGGTGGCAGACGCGGTGATCTCTCCCATTTTTTGTATAGCGTCGCTGGGCAAAGTGGATACGGTGCTTCTTTTCTCGGAGCTTGCGATAGAGGAGATCCAGTCGGTTGCTTGCGACCCGAAGTCGCGGGCTTCTGCGGCCATGCTAAAAATTCTGTTCAAAAAGGTATACGGCAAAGCGCTATCGACATTTGTAGGAAGCGAAAAGCCGGAGCTGATGCTCCGAGCCGCCGACGCCGGCCTGGTCATAGGGGACATGGCATTCGGGATAGACCGGGAAAAATATGTGACGCAAGATTTAGGCGAGCTATGGTTTAAGAGCTTCGGGCTCCCCTTCGTTCACGCGCTACTTTGCTTGAAAGAGGGACAAAGATTCGATCCCGCCCTGGCCGCGTTAAAGCAGGCCAAGGAAATAGGTATGAAAAACATTGCGCTCATAGCCAAACAGGAGACCGACAGCCAGGAAGAAGCCGAAAGGCTATATAAATACCTGGCATCGAGAATTATTTACGATCTGGGCGAGGAAGAGATAAAAGGCTTGGAGCATTTTCTGGACTCAGCGAAAGAAATGGGGCTTTGCGGCAGGTCGGATCTTAAGTTTTACGATGAAGGCGCCTGATTTCTTCAGCAAGCTTGTCGCAGAAATGGATTTTTAGAGGTTCCCCTCAGTTAATGAAGGCAAAAATTCTCGCAGATTTCATTTTTAACAAAAGCAAATACGCGATATTAAAAGTCAAATACAACCCTATTTATGAAACGATTAAAAAGGAATTACCGAGCGCAGAACATCATTATGGGTTTCATGGATTAAACGATGTTGAATCGAATTATAATGAAGATGTTTACTTAAAGCATTTTGAAAACCATTCTATGCGATTGATAGAAGCTCCTGATAATTCATTTTTTATACTTTCTGATAATCCTTGTGTGCAATTGAATATTTCTTTAAATCTTGGAGACAAAAAAATTGATTTACCTTTTGTTTTACCAGTAACACCAAAACTTGGCCTGATTTCTGCTCAAAGGAAACAATTTGGTGATTTGCCATTAGCAATGAAGCCAACAACGGATGAATTTGTGAAATACGTAAATTTAACCCAAATTGGAGTAGCTCAAATCGGTATAGTTAGCCATACATTGACACTTCCAAAATATATTACTGAGGCTCTTGAAAAAAGACTGCTTAGTATTCAGCAAAACTAACGTAATTATTCTGCGAGGTTATGATTTGCAAGTATATTTCATGAAGGCAAACTCTTGATTCCAGTTAAGGAAAAGGAGTTTTAGAATGTCATTGCGAGGAGGCAAAGCCGACGAAGCAATCTCGCATCGGCTTTGTGAGATTGCCGCGCCCCTTGCGGGGCTCGCAATGACAGGGGGGTGGTGTTTATTTTTACTTTTTTTTCAGGACTACCCATCCTCAGAATCATCATCTCTATGTGTTGACAACCCGGACGGTTATCGATCATCATATTCAGCTTGGAAAGCTCATCGATATGAAATATTAACCGGCCATAGAGGCAGAAGGTTTTGAATGCATCATTTCGAATATAAAAACGGTCAGTTCCATTGCGAGGATGTGCCGTTATCCAAGATTGCGGAAGAAGTGGGCACGCCGTTTTACTGCTACAGCCACGCCACCCTTCACCGTCATTTTACCGTGTTCGACAAGGCGTTCGAGAAAGTACCGCATACGATCTGTTTCGCCGTGAAAGCAAACTCCAACCTTGCGGTGCTCCGCTTGTTCGCAAAGGAAGGAGGAGGCGCCGATGTCGTCTCCGGCGGGGAGCTTTTCAGGGCGCTCAAAGCGGGAGTCCCGGCGGATAAAATCGTTTACGCCGGTGTGGGCAAGACGAAAGAGGAGATAAGGCAGGCGCTCGACGTGGGGATACTTATGTTTAATGTGGAGTCGTCCCAGGAGCTTCTGGCCATAGACACTGTGGCGGCGAAGATGGGCGTTAAGGCGCCTATCGCGCTCCGGATCAACCCCGCCGTGGATCCGAAAACCCATCCCTACATTTCAACCGGCCTGAAAACCAGCAAGTTCGGCATAAGCTATGACTCTGCGATGGACGAGTACAGGCACGCTGTAAGCATGGAGAATATAGAGGTAGTCGGAGTGCACAAGCATATCGGCTCGCAGATAACACTGGTTTCGCCCTTTGTTGACGCGCTTGAAAAAACTCTGGACGTGGTAAAAAACCTTGAGGAAGAAGGGATCGGCATCCGTTACATAGACATCGGCGGCGGGCTGGGCATCCCTTATAAAGATGAGGCCCCTCCGCATCCAAAAGAGCTTGCCGACAACATAATCCCTATGCTTGAGAAGACGGGGCTTCATATAATTTTCGAGCCGGGCCGGGTCATCGCCGGAAACGCAGGCGCGCTGGTCACTCGTGTGCTCTACACAAAAGAGAATGAAGAGAAAATATTTTTTATTGTGGACGCGGGTATGAACGATCTGGTTCGACCCAGCCTTTACGATTCTTACCAGCATGTCGCCCCTGTGGAGGAAAGCGTCGGCCTGCGGAGGAAAATCTCTTCCGATGTGGTGGGGCCGATCTGCGAGTCGGGCGATTTTCTGGCCAGAGACCGGGTATTGCCGGAGTTTAAGCCGGGCGACCTTATGGCGGTGATGAGCGCCGGGGCTTACGGGTTTACAATGTCGTCGAACTATAACTCGCGCCCCAGGGTTCCTGAAGTTCTGGTCAAAGACGACAGTTACGATGTCATCCGCGACCGGGAAAATTATGACGATCTGGTAAAAGGCGAGAGGATACCGTCTTACCTGAAATAAAAAAGCTCTTACATTAGATAGAATCAGTTATGCCTGAAATAAAATTTACAAAAATGCACGGACTTGGCAACGATTTCGTGATGATCGACCTGAGAAGAAAAAAGGCGCCTGGCCTGGCCAAAAAAGCGGCTCTCATCTGCGACCGGAGGTTTGGGATCGGATGCGACCAGATGATAGTCATCGCGCCATCAAAAAAAGCCGATTACCGGATGACGATTTACAACGCCGACGGATCCGAAGTGGAGATGTGCGGCAACGGCATACGCTGTTTCGCCAAATACCTGTGGGATCGTAAGGAGCGGAAGATAAGAAAAAATAAAGCGCTGGATGTCGAGACCCTTGCGGGGATCATCCGTCCACGCATCGTGGGAGGCGGAATGATTGAGGTGGATATGGGAGAGCCGGGGCTTGAGGGCGTGGTCACAACAGCCGCGTTTAAGGGGCCGATGGTAAACCGTCCCTTGAAGGCAGGCGGAAAAACGTACAGGGTAACGGCTGTGTCTATGGGCAACCCTCACTGCGTCATATTCACCAGCGACGTGGATAAGATCGATCTGGCCGGAAGCGGGCCTGCTCTTGAGCGCCATAAAGCCTTCCCGAACCGGACGAATGTTGAGTTTGTCGAAGCGTTAAACCGAAATAACATTAAAGTCCGTGTGTTCGAGCGAGGCTCCGGCGCCACGCTGGCGTGCGGAACCGGAGCCTGCGCCGCCTTAGTGGCTTCTGTTTTAAATAAAAAGACAGGCCGCAAAGTATCCGCCCATCTTCCCGGCGGGACACTGAAGATAGAATGGACAAAATCGAACCGCGTTTTGATGACAGGCCCGGCTGAGGAAGTTTATAGCGGCGTCGTAAATATCTAGGCGCAAGACTTGAAATAGGACTATCATTGTCGAGAAAATGATAAACGCGCGTAAATTAAAAGCGCGGAGGAATATTAGCTTTGGAGTTGAAAATGTTTTTTAAAGGCTCGATAGTGGCGATTGTCACACCGTATAAAGATGGTCAAGTTGACGAGAAGTCGCTCGCCGATCTGATTAACTGGCAAATCGAAGAGGGCTCCAGCGGGATTGTGCCGTGCGGCTCTACCGGTGAATCGGCCACATTGACACACGACGAGCACGCAAGAGTAATAAACCTGTGCGTGGAAGTGGTGGCGAAACGTGTGAGCGTTATCGCAGGCTCCGGCTCCAATTCCACCGCCGAGGCTATCGAGCTTACGAAAATTGCGGCAAAAGCCGGAGCGGACGCGGCGCTTTTGTTGAGCCCTTATTACAACAAGCCGACCCAGGAGGGGATATATCAGCACTATTGGGCCGTCGCCGACGCGGTTGATATTCCCCAGTTTATTTATAACGTACCGGGCAGGACGGCTTCAGAGGTTTCATCCACGACGATGGCCAGGCTGTCTGAGCATCCGAATATAGCGGGGCTAAAAGAAGCTGGCGGCGATCTTGCCAAAACCGCCGACACTATGGCCATGTGCGGGCCCGATTTTACAATTTTGTCTGGAGACGACGCTCTTACCTATCCGATGATGGCGCTTGGAGCTAAGGGAGTGATTTCGGTGACGGCGAACGTCGCTCCGAATCTAATAGCGGCGCTGGTGTCCGCCGCCGAATCGGGCGATATGGCCGAGGCCCGCCGTCTGCATTTTAAAACCAGGGAACTGTCCAACGCCATGTTTTACGAGACGAATCCTATCCCGGTCAAAACCGCCCTTTCAGCGATGGGGCGTATCAAAGCGGAGTTCCGCCTGCCTCTTTGCGCTATGTCGCAGATAAACAAAGAGAAGCTTCAGTCCGTTCTAAACAGGATGGGCCTGGTTTAGGCCCCGCCTGATCTGGCGTAACCGCCCGCGCGCCACGATCATTTACATGCGCGCATCAATCGGATGGGTGAAATATGGCCGAAGCTTCCGGCGCTCTGGGCAATCTGGATTTGTTCCGGGCCTTATAACCGCCCTTTTTATCCAGCGAAAGCATACAATAACTCATCCTGATTAAAGGCGGCGTTTTTTGTGAATTTCAAGCATTGTCACCGATGAGAGCCATTGCCTTAAGTGTCATCGCGGTTTTACTGTTTTCGGGCCACGCTTTCGCCAAAACTGTCTCCCTTCCCATAACCATAGACTATCCGCTTCTCGGATTAATCATCAAAAACAGTGTGTTCACAGATCCGGGCGAGACGGCGGTAGCGCTCGATGAAAACAATGGCTGTCAGAAAATTACGTTGTCCGAGCCGCAAGCGGCTGATGAGGGCCGGTTTGTCCGCCTGAAAACCAGGGTTAAGGCGCGCGCCGGGGCTTACTTGTTCAATAAATGTGTGGCGCCGGTGGAATGGGAAGGCTACATCGAGGTGGTTCAGGAGGTCAGGTTCGACGATGACTGGGTTCTAAGGTTTCGCGCCTCCGACTCGCGTCTTTACAATTCAGAGGGAAGCCCGGCGCGCCTGACCGGGATAATCTACTCGCTGATAAAAACTTATGTTCATGCCTACCTGGATCAGATCGAAATAAACCTGGCGCCGCCTGTTACGAAAATGAAAAAAACTATCGCTCCATTCTTCGGCCCGCAGGCGAGCGCTCCACTCAAGAAGCTGGTGAAAAGTTTTCGACCGGGAAAGATTCGTATGACGAAAGATGCGGTTCGGATGGAAATCCTGGCCGAAACTGATGAATCGGCGGATAAGAGAGAAGATGAAAAAAAACTTGGCGATGATGAGCGGGAGCGGTTTACCGGCTCATGGGAGGCCTGGGACTCTTTTCTCGCCTACCTTCTTACGTCATTGCCGGATGGGAGTCTGCCCCCGGAAGATCAGCAGATACTTCTCGACACTTTGCTCGATATGAGGAGCCGCTTTATCACCGGACTGGCGGAGCACACGTTGGGGCCAGATTTTGTCCGGGATCAGTTCACCGATTCGTGGACAGCCCTGGAGCCAGTTTTTAGAAAGCGTCTGGATCACGGACACGCAAAGTCGGCCCTCGGATACCTTGCTTTTTTTACGTCCTCGGACGCTCTTGTCACCCTTGATAAAATCGGGTTTGCTTTCGGAGTCGAAATCAGCCGGAACGGATTGCTGAGGCTTGCGCGCCTTCTTGCCGATGACCGACCGGCGCCTCTTACGTACTCCGGGAATGTGGACACAAAACTTAGAAAAAGCCTCGGATTGGGCGAGCCGCTTGACGAGGGGGGGCCCTCTTTCGACGAGGATGAGCTTGATTTGGAAAGTGTGGGCGTTGACAAGACAGGCTACATGCCGCAATTGATCGACTTTTTAGCAACAGGTATGGCCTGGGCGGATACTTCACAAAATAAGAGCAAGATTGAAATGATTTTAAAGTGGGTCGCCACAAAGAAAAATCTGACTTCATATCTTCAAAGAGCAAGAAGATTAATAGACGAGTCCGCCGCCGCCAATTTGAAAAAAAGCTCTATTCCGAAAAAATATCATCAGCTTTACCGCCTTATCGTTCCGGCTACAGCGTGGCAGGAAAGCTGTTTCAGGCAGTTTAAAAAGTCGAGGGGCAAAGTGACCTATCTTCGATCTTACAACAACACCTCTGTCGGGATCATGCAGATTAACGAGAGGGTATGGAGAGGGATCTATAACCCTAAAAGCCTGCGATGGAATATTCGATACAATGCCATGGCCGGGGCCGAAATCGCTGATATCTATCTTCGCCGCTATGCGTTAAGAAAAATGAATAAAAACAAACCGTTGAGCGCCGACACGCTCGCCCGCGCGGTTTACGCAATGTATAACGGTGGGCCGGGCCAGTTCAGAAAATTTCTTAAACGTAGCGCCAGGGGCAAATTTTATCTTAGCGACCGCCTTTTCCGGCAAAAGTATCTGTGGGTCAAAAAGAATCGCCGGGACAAAATGACCGCCTGTTTCGCGGGGATGTGACAAAAGCTATGAGCGCCGAATGAGCGAAAATTCCGGCTGGCGCGTATATTTAGTCAGATGCCAGGACGCGACTTTGTATTGCGGCTCTACTACGGATATAAAAAGGCGCGTCGAGGAGCATAATTCGGGCAATGGCGCCAAATACACCAAATCCCGGAGGCCCGTTGAACTCGTCTGGTCAACTCCCGCAAAATCGAGATCGGACGCTTTTAAAAAAGAATCGGCAATTAAAAAATTATCGAGAAAGCAAAAAAATCTTCTTGTCGAATCATAGGGAACCTTTAAAAAGCGCTTTCGTAGCGAAATCGAGCGAAAAGTCGTCAGGCGAGACTGC
>ENA-ORDP01001233-ORDP01001233.1-marine-sediment-metagenome-genome-assembly--contig:-NODE-1233-length-14451-cov-59.774660_pt1 | contig 14451 bp, 9 predicted proteins | sample MGYA00248627_ERZ508539 | MGnify/ENA primary metagenome ERZ508539 (study PRJEB26208, sample SAMN05571518) | marine sediment metagenome | biome: deep sea; feature: Hydrothermal vent; material...
AGGACCACTGGGTCACGCGCATGGGGAAGTGGTTCCCCGGCGAGCGCACGGTGTTCCGGGGGCGGGATCTGCATCGGGCGTTTGCGTCCCGCCAGTGGATGGAACTGTACGTCTACTCGATCACGGGGCGCGAGTTCACGCCGAACCAGATCGAGTTGCTGAATTCGATGTGGGTGTATACCAGCTATCCCGATCCGAGGCTCTGGAACAACCGGGTGGCGGCGTTGGCGGGGACGGTGCGGTCCACTGGTGCGCTGGGACTGAGCGCCGCGTTAGCGGTGTCGGAGGCGACGATCTACGGGGGGAAACCGGCAATTCGAGCGGTCGATTTCCTCCACCGCTTGCGGGCCACGGTTGATCGTGGGGTGCCGCTTGTGGAAGCCGTCGACAGTGAGTTGAGACGGTTCCGTACTCTCCCGGGTTACGGGCGCCCCGTAGTTCGCGTTGATGAGCGCATTCCCCACTTGATAAGTCGGGCCAGACGTTTGCGTCTATCGGGAGGGCCCTACACAGAACTTGCGTTCCAGGTCGATGAATATCTGGTGGGAACCCGTCTACGGTTGAGAATGAACTATGCAGCCCTTACAGCGGCATTGTGTGCGGATTTGGGCTTTTCGACACGAGAGTTCTACTTATTCGCATTTGGCACCTTCCTTGCGGGGGCGATTCCGTGCTGGATCGATGCTCTGCAGCATGGCGAGGGGGATTTCTGGCCGATCCATTCCCGGAATATCCGCTACGAAGGTCCATCCAAACGCCGGTGGAGTAGCGCCTGAGGCCCAAAGTCCGCCACACCAGTCCCTTCACCGGCTCCTCGTAAAGTTTTCCAACGCCTTGCCGACCATCTGGGCAACCGGGCCGATTGTTAGCGCAGACAACGCCATGCGCCTCATTCCAGCAGTCCTGATGGCTGTCAGCCTGCTCGTTGGCCCGGTCGCTCGTGCGCAAGGCCATGGAGAGAGCGATCTGCAGCAGGCATACGGAGGAACGGAGTTTGTTACGATCGCGACGGGCACTCGTCAGCCTGTCGCCGAGGCGCCAGCCGTCGCGACAGTAATTTCAGCGCGGGACATTAGAGAGATGGGTGCGACGACACTGGCCGAAGCGCTGGAGGCAGTGCCCGGTGTCCACGTTTCGTTTTCCCCCCAAGGATATAATTCCATCTATGTCATCAGAGGGATCTACTCGGAGTTTAATCCGGAGGTCCTGGTTCTGATCAATGGCATTCCAATTACCAATTTGTACGTTGGGAATCGCGGCGAAGCCTGGGGTGGCATGCCGGTGGAGGACATCTCGCGTATCGAGGTGATCCGGGGTCCTGGCTCGGCCCTATATGGGGCCGACGCCTTTGCCGGCGTGATCAATATCGTAACTAAAACTGCCCGCGAGATTCATGGTACCCGGACGGGTGTGCGCGGCGGGAGCTTCGGCACCTACAGTGGCTGGATTCTCCACGGCGGCGACTATAACGGGACCAAGGTGGCGTTTTCGTTGGAGGCGCGCACGACCAATGGTTTTCAGGGCGAGGTGAATCAGGACGCCCAGACGGTATTTGATCACCAGTATGGGACACAGACATCTTTCGCGCCTGGTCGGGTAGCTACCAAGCAAAAATGGCTCGATACACGCATCGATCTTTCGGGCGGTCACTGGCGCTTCAGAAGCGGGTATCAGGGCCGGTTCGATGTTGGGACCGGGGCTGGAGTGGCCTCGGCGCTCGATCCTATTGGTCGCGGTGACAGCCACCGCTTCAACGCCGACCTGACCTACCGCACGCTCGATCTGGGCCCCGATTGGGACCTCAAGGCGCGGTTGAGCTATTTCGACGTCGCGACCAAGACCGATCTGGTGTTATTCCCGCCCGGTGCGTTCAGCGGCGCGTTTCCGAACGGGGTGATCGGCAACCCGGACGTTTTCGAGCGCCAGGGCCGGTTGGATCTGTCGACCTTCTACACGGGCCTTCGGCGCCACCGTATACGGATCGGTACGGGGGTATTCTACGGCGATCTGTACAAGACGCGCGAGACCAAGAACTTCGTGCTCGGGGCCGGGGGAATCCCGATCCCGCTCGGCGGGTTGGTCGATGTGTCGCGGAACGCGCTGTTCATTCGCCCGCACCATCGCACCAATGCCTACGTCTTCGTGCAGGACGAGTGGGACTTCGCGCGCGACTGGACGTTGACCACGGGGGTGCGCTACGACCACTACTCCGATTTCGGCGGCACCACCAATCCGCGCCTGGCCTTGGTCTGGCAGGCGCGCTACGATCTCACTGCGAAGCTGCTCTACGGGCGGGCGTTCCGCGCGCCGTCGTTCGCCGAGGAATACAATCTCAACAACCCGGTGGCGCTGGGCAATCCGAAGCTCAAGCCCGAGACCATCGACACGGTGGAACTGGCCTTCGATTACCAGCCGACCCCGGCCTTCCGCGCCGGCTTCGACATTTTCCACTACCGGATGAATGACCTCATCCGCTTCGTGCCGGATCCTGCGCCGGCTACCAGTGCTACGGCGCGGAACAGCGGCAGCCAGACCGGCCGCGGGCTGGAGGCGGAGTTCACTTGGCATGCGGCGCCGACGTTCACGCTGCGTGGCAACTACGCCTTTCAGCGCTCGGTCGACGATCGCACGAACACCGATGCCGGCATGGCCCCGGAACACCAGATCTACCTGCGCGGCGACTGGCGCTTTATCCCGGGCTGGTCCTGGGATACCCAGGGCAACTGGGTCTCGGGTCGCCGGCGCGTGGCCGGCGACCCGAGACCTCCGGTCGGTCCCTACCTCATCGTGGACACCACGCTGCGTCATCGCGTGGGCCACACGCGCCTGCACGTCGCCGCCTCGATCCACAACCTGTTCGATCGCCGGGCCAAGGAGCCCAGCCCGGCGCCGGGCCTGATCCCCAACGACCTGCCGCTGCCGGGGCGCAGTTTTTATGTCGAGGCGCGGTACGACTTCTGACGGCGCCCCTGGTGGGGGACCGGTGGTCGGGCGAGAGTGGCGGATATGGATGGGTCGCGGCACCGTGGAGGGAGCGCATCCGGGGTCATCGGGGGGCCGGTGTTTCCGATGATTCCGGCGATCTCATGGGGTCGGAAGACCCTGGTGGCGCTGTGCCTCGCCCTGCCGTGGCTGACCGGTGCTGCGGCGCCGTCGCCGGTCGTGCCGGTCGTGATCGGAGTGCTCTACCCTGACATCCCGGCGCCGTACCGGGAGGTGTTCACCCAGATCGTCGCGGGGGTGCGCGCCACGCCCGGGATCGTGGTGCGGCGTTATCCCCTGGAGCAGGATGCAGACCTCGCGGTGTTGCGGCGTTGGGTGCGTGCCAACGGGTGCCGCGCCGTGATCGCCCTGGGCCGGCGGGGCGTGGCGGCGGCGCGCGCCCTGGACGATCCGGTCCCGGTGATCGCCGGTGCGGTGCTGATCACCGACCCCCCCGCTGATCCGGGGCTCGTGGGGATCAGCCTCGCTCCGGACCCGGCCCGGCTGTTCGCGCGTCTTAGGAAACTGGCGCCGGCGGTGCGCCGCGTCGCTGTGGTCTACAATCCGACCCATAGCGCCTGGCTGATCCGGCGCGCGCGGGAGGCGGCCCGTGCGCAGGGGTTGCAACTGACCGCCATGGGGGTCAGCGATCTGCGCGCCGCGGTCGATCAGTACCGGCGCATCTTCGAAGAATCGGACCCCGGCCGACTCGCCGTGTGGTTGCCCCAAGACCCGACCACCGTGGACGCGCGCTCGGTGCTGCCGTTGGTCCTGCAGGCGGCCTGGGACCGCGACGTAGTGGCGTTCTCCAGCAACCCGGCCTACGTCGCCCGCGGTGTGTTGTTCGCTCTGTATCCGAACAACACGGCGATGGGCACGAGTCTGGGGCGTATGGCGCTGCGGGCGGCGCGGGGCGAGGGGCCTTCGCCGCCACGGTTGCGGCTGCTGCACGACTTGCTGATCGCGGTCAATCTGCGCACCGCCGACCACCTGGGGCTGGCATTCACGGGACGCCAAGTCCAGGGCTTCGACCTGTTGTTTCCGGTGAGCCGCTAGGGGGGGCGCGGATGGGTGTGTTGGCACGGTTGCTCCCCCCTGAGCAGGGTTTTCGCCGGCAGCTCTCGCTGGCGTTCTCGCTGGGGATCGTGTGCATGGCGGTGGCCTCCTCGCTTGCCACCTCCTGGTTCGCGAGCGGCAAGGTACAGCACACGCTCCTGGAGCAGGGCCGGCAGGTCACCGAGAGTTTCGCGCGTCAGAGCGTGCTGGCCCTGCTCTATGGCAGCGGGGGCAACGCGCGCGACGCCGCGGCGACCACTTTGGCCTTTCCCGGCGTACGCCGCGTGGCGGTCTACGGCCTCAACGGCAAGCCGCTGCTCGATGTGGGCAAGGGGGCGGGGTGGGCCCCGCCCGCACGCGGTTCGTGGCCGGCGCACGCGGCGCTGATCCGCGAGACCGGCGGCGACTGGGGTTTCGCGGCGCCGGTATACGCCGGCGGCGGAGGCCGCGCCGGGCCCTCGCCGTTCGAGTTGAAGGCCCTCCGCCCGGAGCTCATCGGTCACGTCTACGTGGCCATGTCCAAGGAGAATCTGCACGCGGTGCAGCGTGGCATCTTCCTGGACAACATCGTCATCTCCACCGCCCTGGCGCTGCTGCTCCTGGTGGTGCTGCGCATCATCACGCGCCGCATTACCGATCCGATCCGCGGGCTGTCGGCCATCATGAAGGCCGCCGAGCGCGGTGAGCTGGGAGTACGGGCGGACCAGCGCGGGCCCAAGGAGGCGGCCGATATGGCACACGCCTTCAACGGGATGATGACGGTGCTGGAGCGCAACCACGCCGACCTGTTTGCGCAGAAGGAAATGCTTCAGCACCAGATGGAGGCGCAACGCCTGATCAGCGCGGTCTCGGCGCGGCTGGTGACCGCCGGCGCCGGGGAAGTCGGCGAGGAGGTACAGCGGGCGCTGGAGGCAGTGGGCGAATTCTACGGGATGGAACGCGGCTACGTACTGCGCTTCGATGAGGATGGGCACGTGCTGCGGCGCACGCGCGAGTGGTGCGCCGAGGGCGCGCCGCCGCTCGGAGCGGACCTGCGCGAGTGCGACGCCGATCGTTGCGGGTGGCTGCTGCGGCGCATCCACGCGCGCGAGGTGGTGATCGTGCGCGACCTTGCCGAGGTGCCCCCCGGGGACGACGCGTGGCCCGGATTGCTGGCCTCGCAGGGCGTGCGCGCGTGCGTGTTTCTCCCCATGGTCTACGGCGAGACCGTGGCCGGGGTGCTGGGGTTCGATGCGCGCACCCGCGGCCGGGACTGGTCAGAGGCGGACCTCTCGTTGCTCAAGGTGGTGGCAGAAATCCTCGTCAACGCTCTGGAGCGGGTGCGCGCGGAGCGGCGACTGCGTGAGGCCAAGGAGGCGGCGGAGAGCGCGAATCGAGCCAAGAGCGAGTTCCTGGCCAACATGAGTCACGAGATCCGCACGCCGATGAACGGCATTCTGGGCATGCTCTCGCTGCTCGCCGAGACGCCGCTGAGCACGGAGCAGCGCGAGTATGCGGAGGTCGCGCGCAAGTCCGGCGACGTCCTGCTCGGTCTGCTCAACGACATCCTCGATTTCTCGAAGATCGAGGCCCGCCGGCTGCGCCTGGAGAGCATCGACCTGGACCCGCGCGCCATCGTCGAGGAGACCGTGGAGCTGTTCGCCGAACGCGCCCATGCCAGGGGGTTGGTGATGGCCTCGGTGGTCGCCGCCGAGGTCCCGGGGCGCCTGCGGGGCGATCCGATGCGCCTGCGCCAGGTGCTGACGAATCTCATCGGAAACGCCGTGAAGTTCACGCAACACGGGGGCGTGACGGTGCGTTGCGCGCGCGCCGGCGAGGACGCCGGCGGGGTCCGGCTGCGCCTCACGGTGGCCGACACCGGGATCGGTATCCCGGTCGACGCCCAGGCCGGCGTGTTCAATCTCTTCTCGCAGGGCGATACCTCTACGACCCGGCGCTACGGCGGGACCGGACTCGGTCTGGCGATCTGCAAGGAACTCGTCACGCGCATGGGCGGCGGGATCGGAGTCGAGTCCGCCCCGGGGCAGGGCAGTACTTTCTGGTTCACCGTAACCCTCAAGGCCACAGCCGGTGAGGGCGCGCGGCCCGGGGCCGCCCTGGCCGGCCGGCGCGTGCTGGTGGTCGCGCCGCAGGGTCCGCACCGCGAGGGGCTGGTCGAGCACCTGCGCCTGCTGGAAGTCGCCCACGAGTGCGTGACCGACACGCGCGCGGCGCTCCGGCACCTGCGCGAGCCGGGGACTGGGGGGGCCTGGGAGGCGGCGATCCTGGATGGCTCCGGCGCGGAGCGCGAGGAGGCCCTGGAACTGGCTGGCGCGCTGCGCAACGATCCGGCGTTGGCCGGTCTCCCGCTGTTGCTGATGATTCCGCTGGGCCAGTGGGGAGGGGGCGCGGCCGGCCGCAGTGCCGGCATCGATACCTACCTGAGCAAGCCGCTGCGCTTCGCGCAGCTCGTCGAGCGCCTGGGTGCGGTACTCGCGGGCGCGGCGCCGGCCGGCGAGCCGGTCGAACGCACCGTGCCGGCGTTGCCCGGGGCCGGTGCGCACGTCCTGGTAGCGGAGGATAACCCGGTGAATCAGAAGGTTGCTTTGGGGATGCTCAAGAAATTGGGGTGTTGGGCCGATACCGCGTGCAACGGGCGCGAGGCTTTGCGTGCGCTGGAGTCCGGGCCCTACGACCTCGTCCTGATGGACTGCCAGATGCCGGAGATGGATGGTTTCGAGGCCACCGCGGAGATCCGCCGGCGCGAAGCGGGGGTGCGCCACACCCCGGTCGTCGCGATGACGGCCTACACGCTCAAGGGCGACCGCGACCGCTGTATCACCGCGGGTATGGATGACTACCTCGCCAAACCGGTAGGGCTGGACGCCCTGCGCGTCGTGCTCCGGCGGTGGCTTCCGACCCCGCGGGATGGGTCCACCGCGCCGGGCCCGGGGGCCCGGGCGCCCGGAGAGGCGGAACCGCCCACGCGCCTGCCCAGCATCGATCCCCGCGCCTTCGGTGAGCTGCGCGAGCTGCTCGGTGCTGAGATCCACTCGATCGTGGCGCTGTTCCTGAGCGATGCGACGGCACGGCTCAAGCGCCTGCGCGCCGCACTCGAGACGCGCGAATACAAGATTTTCTTCGAAGAGGGCCACAGTCTCAAGGGCGGCAGCGCCAATATCGGCGCCGTGCGCCTCGCCGCCCTGTGCCGGGAACTCCAGCGCATGGGTCGCGAGGAGGACCTCGCCGGAGCCCCGGAACTGGTCGCGCGGGTCGAATGGGAGTTGGCCACCGTGCAAAAGGTGTTGCGCGGCGAGTTGGAGCGTCATGGGACATGAACGGGCACGCGCCGCCGAGCGGCGAGCCGCTGATCCTGGTCGTGGACGACGATCCGGCTACGCGCCTCATATTGCGCCGGGCCCTCGAGCGCGACGGCTATCGGGTCGAGGAGGCGGCCGACGGCGCGGCGGCCCTGGAGCGCTTCGAGCGCCTCGGTCCGGACCTGATTCTCATGGACGCGGTCATGCCCGGCATGGACGGCTTCACCGCCTGCGCCCGCCTGCAGCGCCTGCCGGGCGGTGCCCTCACACCGGTGCTGATCATCACCGTTCTCGACGACGAGGCGTCGGTGGATCGGGCCTTCGGGAGCGGCGCCAGCGACTACATCCAGAAGCCGATCCGCTGGGCGGTGCTGCGCCAGCGCGTGCGGCGCATGCTCACCGAGAGCCGCGCCGAGCGCCACGTCAATCACCTCGCCTATCATGATGCCCTGACGGACCTTCCCAACCGGCGCCTGTTCGCCGATCAACTGGAGCAGCGCACCGAACTGGCGCGGCGCAAGGGCCAGCCGCTCACGCTGCTGTTTCTGGACCTCGATCGCTTCAAACTTATCAACGACTCGTTGGGCCATGACATGGGTGACCTACTCATCCAGTCGGTGGCGCAGCGCCTGATGGGCGTGGTGCGCAAGAGCGACATCGTGGGTCGGTTGGGCGGTGACGAGTTCGCGATAATCGTCGAGAGTATCACCTCCGCGCAGGATTCGGCGGTGATCGCCCAGAAGTTGATCGACACCCTGGCCGAGCCCTTCATGCTCAATACGCGCGAGATCTTCGTCACGGTGAGCGTCGGCATCGCCCTGTATCCGTTCGACGGTGATCAGTCCGGGACGCTGATCAAGAACGCCGATGCCGCCATGTATCGGGCCAAGGAGCACGGGCGCAACAATTATCAGTTCTACACGGCGGAGATGGGCGCCCGGGCCATGGAGCGGTTGGCCCTGGAGACCAACCTGCGCCGCGCCCTGGAGCGCGATGAGTTTCTGCTGCACTACCAGCCGCAAGTACGGCTCGATTCCGGGGAGATGTTCGGGCTCGAAGCGCTGGTGCGCTGGAACCACCCGGATCTGGGCTTGGTGGCGCCGGGCGAGTTCATCCCGCTCGCCGAGGAGACCGGGCTTATTGTGCCGATCGGCGCGTGGGTACTGCGCAGCGCCTGCCGGCAGGCCCGGGCGTGGCGCGACACCGGCTGGGCCGGGCTGCGCGTCGCGGTCAACCTGTCCGGGCGCCAGTTGCGGCAGCAGAACCTCGTCGAGGTGGTGCGCAAGGCGCTCGAGGAGACCGGGCTGTCCCCGGAGGGGCTCGAGCTGGAACTGACCGAGAGCAGCATCATGCACACGGACGAGCTCACGCGCTCAACCTTGTGGGCGCTGCACGAGATGGGCATCCGTCTGTCGATCGACGATTTCGGTACCGGCTATTCCAACCTCGGCTACCTCAAGCGCTTCCCCATCGACAGCCTCAAGATCGACCGCTCCTTCGTGCGTGACATCACCATCGATCCGGACGACGCCGCCATCGCCACGGCCATCATCGCCATGGCCCACAACCTCAAGCTCGACGTGGTCGCCGAGGGCGTGGAGACGAACGAGCAGCGGACCCTCCTGCGCGAACGCGGCTGCGACGCCATCCAGGGGTTCCTGATCGGTCGCCCGGCCCCGGCGGAGGCCTATGGGGCGTTGTCCGAGCGTCCCACCAAGAACTCCACCGGACACACCGACTGAACGCACCCTTGCGCTGCGTATACAGTCGCGCAGCGCATGCATCCGACGCGCAAATCGGTTATCCTGACCCGGCTCTTTTCGCCCGCGAGGAATCCGTCGCCGGCCCGTCGGTCGGTGGGAACTTCCTGAATGTCGGCTCCTTTCCACCCATCGGCCAGGGGAGGTTCATGTATTCCGGTTCCATGAAGATCGCGGGGTTCGACGATGCCCTTTGGCAGGCGCTCGAAGGCGAGATGCGCCGCCAGGAGGAACACATCGAGCTGATCGCCTCCGAGAACTACGCGAGCCCGCGGGTCCTGGAGGCGCAGGGCTCGGTGTTGACCAACAAATACGCCGAAGGCTATCCGGGGCGGCGGTACTACGGCGGCTGCGAGTTCGTCGACGTTGCCGAGCGGCTCGCCATCGAGCGTGCCAGGGAGCTGTTCGGCGCCGATTACGCGAACGTGCAACCACACTCCGGCTCACAGGCCAACGCCGCCGTCTACATGGCGCTGCTCGAGCCCGGCGACACCCTCCTCGGTATGAGTCTGGCCCACGGCGGGCACCTTACCCACGGCGCCAAGGTCAATTTCTCGGGGCGTATCTACCATGCGGTGCAGTATGGCCTGGATGCCGCGACCGGCGGGATCGACTACGGGCAGGTGGAACGGCTCGCCCGCGAGCACCGACCCAAGGTGATCGTCGCGGGCTACTCCGCCTATTCGCGGGTCGTGGACTGGCAGCGGTTTCGCGATATCGCCGACGAGGTCGGCGCCCGGCTGTTCGTGGACATGGCGCACCCGGCGGGGCTGATCGCGGCGGGGATCTACCCGAGTCCGGTGGCGATCGCCGATGTGACTACCACCACGACCCACAAGACGCTGCGCGGGCCGCGCGGCGGATTGATCCTCGCGCGCGCCAACCCCGAGATCGAAAAGAAGCTCAACTCACTGGTCTTTCCGGGCACCCAGGGCGGACCGCTCATGCACGTGATCGCCGCCAAGGCGGTGGCGTTTCTCGAGGCGCTGCGCCCGGAGTTCAGGGACTACCAGCAGGCGGTGCTGGACAACGCCCGCGCCATGGCGGCGGTGATGATGGATCGCGGCTACCAGGTCGTCTCCGGTGGCACCGACAACCACCTGTTCCTGGTCGATCTGATCGAAAAGGGCATCACGGGCAAGACGGCCGACGCCGCGCTCGGTCGGGCGCATATCACCGTCAACAAGAACGCGGTGCCGAACGACCCCCAGTCGCCGTTCGTCACCAGCGGTATCCGCATCGGGACTCCGGCGGTGACCACGCGCGGCTTCACGCGCGAAGAGGTCGGTGCTCTCGCGGGCTGGATCTGCGACATCCTCGACGATCTCGAAGACGAGGCGGTCGTCGCACGCGTGCGCGAACAGGCGTTGGAGATCTGCCGCCGGCGCCCCGTCTACGGACGGGAGTAGCGTTCCGCGCCGACGGGTCTCGCGCCCGTTGCGGATCGCGTGCAAAGGAGGCTGCGGCCATGCGTTGTCCGAACTGCGGTTCCGAGGATACCCGGGTCGTCGATTCGCGCCTCGCCAACGAGGGCTTCCAGGTGCGCCGGCGCCGGGGGTGCGGTGCCTGTGGCGACCGCTTCACCACCTATGAAAGTGCGGAGCTGGTGCTGCCGCGTATCGTAAAGCGCGACGGCAGCCGCGAGGCATTCGCCGAGGGCAAGCTGCGTAGCGGTATGCTGCGTGCGCTCGAGAAGCGTCCGGTGGACACCGAGCGGGTGGAGGCGGCGATCACCCACATCAAGCAGCGCCTGCGCGCGGGCGGCGAGCGCGAGGTCTCCTCCGGGCAGATCGGCGAGTGGGTCATGGCCGAATTGCGCGAACTCGACCAAGTCGCCTACGTGCGCTTCGCCTCGGTGTACCGCAGCTTCGAGGACGTGAACGCGTTCCGCGAGGAGATCGAGCGCCTGGAACGCGAGTCGCCCCCGGAGCAGCACAAGCACCAATTGCCGCTGCTGCCCGACGACGGCGAATAGCGCGCCGGGCCGGAGCCGGATGTTTTCCGCAGCCGAACACGCCTGGATGGCCCGCGCCCTGGAACTCGCGCGGCGCGGGCTCTACACCGCCGATCCCAATCCCCGCGTCGGCTGCGTGCTGGTGCGCGAGGGTCGCATCGTCGGTGAGGGCTGGCACCGGCGCGCCGGCGAGGCACATGCAGAGGTGCGCGCGCTGGAGGCGGCCGGGGAACGGGCCCGGGGCGCGAGCGCCTATGTCACGCTGGAGCCGTGCCGCCACCAGGGGCGCACCCCGCCGTGCACGGAAGCGCTGATCGGCGCCGGGGTCGCCGAGGTGGTGGCGGCGATGGCCGATCCCAACCCGCGGGTGGCGGGCCGCGGGCTCGAGCGCCTGCGTACGGCGGGGATTGCGGTGCGTGCGGGTCTGATGGAGGCGCAGGCGCGCGCGCTCAACCCCGGCTTCGTGCGGCGCATGGAGACGGGCCGCCCGCTGGTGCGCTGCAAGTTGGCGATGAGCCTGGACGGGCGCACCGCGCTTGCCTCGGGTGTGAGTCGATGGATCACCGGCGAGGCCGCGCGCCGCGACGTACAGTTCCTGCGCGCACGCAGTTCGGCGATTCTGGTGGGGATCGGTACGGTGTTGGCCGACGACCCTTCGCTCACCGTGCGCCTGACGGCGAAAGACCTTGGGCTCGATCCGGATTTAGCGGTGCGTGCGCCGTTGCGGGTCGTGGCCGACGCGCATCTGCATACGCCGCCGGCGGCCCGTATGCTAGGATTGTCAGGCGTTACCCTGATCGCGGCGGTCGGTGCGCAGGACGCGCCGCGCGCGGTGCTGGAGGCACGTGGTGCCGAAGTGGTCGCGTGCGGTGGCGGCGGGGACCGGGTGGACCTGCGGCGGTTGCTGGCCGAACTGGCACAGCGCGAGGTCAACGAACTGCTGGTGGAGGGTGGTGCCACGCTCGCCGGTGCGCTGCTCGAGGCGGGGCTGATCGACGAGCTGGTCATCTATCTGGCGCCGCATCTTCTGGGCGACGGCGCGCGCGGGCTGTTTCACCTGCCCGGCATCGCCACCATGGCGCAGCGCATCGGCATCGAGATCGTGGACGTGCGCGCGGTCGGGCGCGATTGGCGCATCGCGGCGCGACCGGTCCCGCGCTGAGAGTCCATCGGGAAATTGGCGCCGGAGGATCGTTCCATGAACCCCGAGCGCGCAGGATAGACCTACGGCATGTTCACCGGGATCATCGAGGCCGTCGGGACGGTGGCGGCGGTGGTGGGGTGCGGCGGCGACGCGCGGCTGCGCATCGCCACCGGCGAACTGGACCTCACCGACGTGGCGGTCGGTGACAGCATCGCGGTCAGCGGTGTCTGCCTGACGGCGGTGGCCCTGACGGATGACGGGTTTCGGGCCGATGTCTCCGCTGAGACCCGCTCCCGGAGCTGCCTCGCGCACGCTACGGTCGGCACGCCGGTGAACCTCGAGAAGGCGTTGCTGCCCACTACCCGCCTCGGCGGGCATCTGGTCAGCGGCCACGTCGATGGGGTCGGTGAGGTGCTGGAGCGGCGCCCCGACGCTCGCTCGGTGTGTCTGCGCTTGCGCGCCCCGACGCCGCTCGCACGTTATATCGCGGCCAAGGGATCGGTCTGCGTGGACGGGGTGAGCCTGACCGTCAACGAGGTGGTGGGGGCGGAGTTCAGCGTGAACGTCGTTCCGCACACGCTCGAGCACACCACGCTGGGGGCGTTCGCGCCCGGGCGCCGGGTGAACCTGGAGGTGGACCTGATCGCCCGTTACCTGGAGCGGCTGCTGGTGGGCGATGCGCCCGGCGCGCTCGACGATGCAGGCCTGACCCGCGAACTGCTGGTGCGGCACGGCTTCATCGGTTCCTGACCCGCGCATCGATCGATCCACGCAACCGGATCCTCCCATGCCTTTGAATACCATCCCGGAGATCATCGAGGACATCCGCCACGGCCGGATGGTCGTCATCATGGACGACGAGGAACGCGAGAACGAAGGCGATCTGCTGATGGCCGCCTCCCTGATCACGCCCGAGGACATCAATTTCATGGCGCGCTATGGGCGCGGTTTGATCTGCCTGCCCATGCCGCGCGAGCGCTGTCGGCAACTGGGGCTGCCGCTCATGGTCTCGCGTACCGAATCGCTCTATCCCACCAACTTCACAGTATCCATCGAGGCTGCCAGTGGCGTCACCACCGGAATCTCGGCGGCGGACCGGGCGGTCACCGTGCGCGCCGCGGTGGCGCCGGACGTACGGCCGGAGGATCTGGTCTCGCCCGGTCACGTCTTTCCGATCATGGCGCAGCCGGGTGGCGTGCTGACCCGGGCGGGCCATACCGAGGCCGGCTGCGACTTGGCGCGGCTCGCGGGGCTCGAGCCGGCCGCGGTGATCGTCGAGATCCTCAACGAGGACGGCACCATGGCGCGGCGCCCGGAGCTGGAGGGGTTCGCCGCGCGGCATGGTCTCAAGATTGGCACGATCGCCGATCTGATCCGCTACCGGATCGCACACGAGAAGACCGTGCAGCGTGTCGCCGAGTGTGACCTGGACACCGGTTTCGGGGCGTTCCGGGTCGTCAGCTACCAGGACCCGGTGGACGACCAAGTCCACTTTGCGATGGTCAGGGGGGCGATCGATCCGGCGCGCCCGGTCCTGGTCCGCGTGCAGGTGCTCGATACGCTGACCGACGTGCTGGGCATGGTTCATGGGCGCGGCGGTTGGACGCTGCATCGTGCGCTCGCCCGCGTGGCGCAGGAAGGCGAGGGCGTGGTGGTGGTGCTGCGCCACGGGGAAGATCCGCGCGCCCTGATCCGGCGCCTGCGGGACTGCAGTCTCGAGTCTTCCGAGCCGTCCCAATCCCCGGCCGGCGGCGTCGAAGACCTGCGCACGCTGGGGCTGGGCGCGCAGATCCTGAGTGACCTCGGAGTCCGGCGTATGCGCGTGCTGAGTGCGCCGAAGAAGGTCCATGCCCTCTCCGGCTTCGGCCTGGAAGTCGTCGAGTACGTGGAGTGAGGGCTACGGTTCGACCGCCCGCGTTCCGCGGCAGGGCGGGCCTTTGCCCGCCGCCGCCGTTGTGGGACCCCGCCGCGATCCCCACGGGTCCGCGGTGTCGGCCGGGCGAGCCCGGTCCTACGGATGGGTGGTCGTGCGCGTTCCGGGGCGGGCCTTGGCCCGCCGACGCTGCGGCGGCATCCGTTGAAGCGCGCACACCCCGCGTGTAGCATTGGCCGCACCCCGCAGACCGGGCGCCTTGGGGGTGCCGGCGGCCGGCGATCCGGAGTCTCAACCCATGGCCAGAACCACGAAGATCGTCAGCGGCGAACTCACGGTGCGCGACGCCCGCTTCGCGCTGGTCGCCTCGCGATTCAACGCCT
>ENA-ORDP01001234-ORDP01001234.1-marine-sediment-metagenome-genome-assembly--contig:-NODE-1234-length-14447-cov-8.928293_pt1 | contig 14447 bp, 17 predicted proteins | sample MGYA00248627_ERZ508539 | MGnify/ENA primary metagenome ERZ508539 (study PRJEB26208, sample SAMN05571518) | marine sediment metagenome | biome: deep sea; feature: Hydrothermal vent; material...
GACGTTACCCATGGCCGCGGCCATGCCGCCCTCGGCCATCACGGTGTGCGCCTTGCCGAGCAGCGACTTGCAGACGAGGCCGGTCTTCGCGCCGTTGGCGGAGGCCTGGCGGGACGCGGATGGCGATTTTCCCTTCGATCCGCGAGGGGTCGAAGCGGCGCGACTGGCGCTGATGGGCGACGCGCCAGCGGAGCTTCTCGAATCGGCAGCACTTTGCGCGGCGACCTACCTGTTTCTCCACCTGCATGATGCCCACGCGGCGCTGGCGGTACTGCAGTCGGCTCTGGACAAGATCGAGGAGCAAGGTGGATCCCCGAAGCCAGGGTTCCTTATGCTTGCTTCGAACTGCGCTGAGCGCATCGGGGAGACCGGGCTGCAGATTACCCTCCTGGAGAAGGGGCTTGCGCTTCGATCTGACGACAAGGTAACGCTAGCCCAGATCGCGGCGACGCACGCTGAGGCGACGATCGCGCGGGATGGGCCGGAGAAGGCTCTTGGAACTCTGCGCGACGCAGCAGCCCTGTTCAACGAAGCAGGCGACGTGCGATCGCAGGCCGTCACCATGGGCAAGATCGCCGACATCCTCCAGCAGCAGGGAGAGACCGACGAGGCCCTGCACATCTGGAGAGAGGAAGAACTCCCCGTCTATGAGCGGCTCGGCGACGTGCGATCGCAGGCCATCACCATGAAAAAAATCTCTGACATCCTCCAGCAGCAGGGAAAGACCAATGAGGCCCTGCGCATCTGGATCGAAAAGTATTTGCCTGCGGCGGAGAGAACTCGAGAGATCGACATCATTGCAGACATCCGCTTCTCCTGCGCAAAACTTCGCCTCGACCGCGGCAGCCCGAAGCAAGGTGAGGCGCAGACGATTTTGGACGAACTAGCGGAGAGCTTCGCCCTGAACAAGAAGCTCCAGCGTGCCGACGGAATCGCCATTGTGGGCTCGCTGCTCGGGCAGATTCTCGCAACTGCGGGCCGCGTGGACGAGGCCCTGACTACTCTGGACCAGTCCGCTCAGGCCTTCGAGCAACTCGAACAGGCAGATCAGTTAGCCCAGGTGCGTGAGCTGCAAAAGAGAATCAGGGAGGGGAACGGATGACCGTCCAGACCCGACCTGGCTCTCGCGTTCCTGTGCGAGAGAGCCGTGGCCCAACAACGGCATGCACGCGGATGCCAAATCGCTCTGGGGGCTGGTTTGGCGTTTGCAAGTTGGCCGTTTGCCAAAGTACAGTCTGTAAGAGCCGCGCGACCGGTGAGCTTAACAGTTAGACGAACATGAACGGCGTTGTGATGACAGCCAGGTCGGACGTGATCGTTGCAGTCGTAATGAGGGGTAAGTGGATTCTGGTGATCCGCCGCGGTCCCGATGATGTTCCAGGTCCGGGCTATTGGGCTCCTCTCACCGGCAGAGTGGAGCTCAGCGAGGAGCAGTCGTCCACCGTTGTGCGGGAGGTTCGTGAGGAAGTGGGGCTTGAGGTCCGCCCGATTCGACCAGTCTGGGGGGTGCGCCTCGGACGACGGAGCCGACTATCTGCACTGGTGGCTGGTGGAGTACGTTGGCGGAGACGTTGCGCTAGACCCGCGAGAGGTGAGCGATGCGAGATGGTGGTTTGGATTGGCCAATGCTCACGGGAAGGTTATACTGTCTCATGAATTTGATGAAGGGTGACAGGAGGTGCAGTCTTGAATAGTACCAAGAGAGCCCACCTGTTCATCTCTGGACTGGTGCAGGGAGTCTATTTCAGGGGCAATATCAGGTCCAAGGCTGGAGAGCTGAGATTGACAGGCTGGGTGAAAAACCTTCCTGATGGCAGTGTTGAGGCTGTGTTTGAAGGTTCTGGAAAATCAATCAAAGACATGGTTGAGTGGTGCAGGCAGGGATATAAGAGTTTCATGAGTCGCGCAAGGGTGGATCGGGTCAAAATGCTGTCAGAAGAATTCAAGGGAGAATTCGCTAGTTTCTCAATAAGATGGTAGGTGTTATCTGGACATTCATGAGTTGTCATAAGGCATGTCGGCTGATTCACCCGAGTGGACGATTGCACTGAAAAATACCCCTCTGAAAGGCCCTCAGTTGGATTCTAGAGCGGACGCTTATAAAATTAGCAAGCCGGGCCGACACAAAGCAGTAGAACGCTCCTGGGTTGCCCTTTTCTTCGTAGGTCCGCTAATCTACCCTTAACGGACATGGATTGAACTCCTAGAGGGAAGGTATATAAAATTGGTTGCTAAGAAGATTTCAACGAGGTTTCCTGGGGAGTTGCTTGAGGAGATGAATCTTGTAGCTTCTTTGGAATACATAGATAGAACTGAACTCATGAAAAAAGCCATCAGAGAATTCCTAAAGGATGTGGTAGAGGATTTGACATTTAAGGAACGGGTGGTAGAACGTTACTTTGAGGGCAAGCTCCCTTTCGAGAAGTTAGAGATCATCTGAGGGAAAGAGGATGCCGCTGCTATAAGGGTGTCAAAAAAGATCATGGAGCAGGGTGAGAAGCTTGCCAGAGAGCTCGCATAGGATTGTAATAGATACCTCAGCCCTGATTTCTCTGGCTCACGGCGACATTATAGATTTGCTTCTAGATGAGTTCAAGTGTGTTATGATTTAACAAGAGCGATGCCCGGGAATTTGGCTGCGAAAGTGCAAGAGAAGGGTGATACTAAATCTTATTCATCATGTCGCCTTTGACTGTAGGGGCGTATGGCCATACGCCCCTACCATAGAGGTTTTCCCAGTTGATCATGGTGATATCTAAAACCCGATTTAGTATTACAGGCGTTCCAGCGACGAATCCGCCTGAGAGACCAGCCCCCAGTTGGCCGCCTGGGTCGACCAGGGCTTAACTCGTCCCTCCTCGCTCGGCCGGCAGATCGTGCTGACCCCGCAGGCCGGCGAGGCGTACATATCCTCGTTTAGCACCCGCTTGAGCGTTCGAAGCAGCTTGATCCGCACCTCGTGCGAGACCTCCACCCCATCTTGCTGTAGTTCGGCCAGCGCCGCTTGTTGAAGATGGCGCAGTAAATCCTCAATGTTCACCCTTTCCCACAACCTGAATCCTGCCATGATCACTCCTTTCTTCGAGGGGCCTACCTATCTGAGCTCAAGGGCTCCCGGGCCCGTTTGATGGTCTTGCTCCTCCAACCCCTAAAGAGGCGGATGGCCAGATAGGTGGCTATGCCGACCAACAGAGGCAGGAGCACGGCAGCGAGGCGAAAGATGGCTAAGGATATGTCCAAAACTTCCTGATAAGCAGCAGCGGAGAGCGTCAGGAGGAGCATCAGGACCCCGGTCCCTATGGATGTCCTCAGCGGGTGCTTGGTCACCGGCTCCAGGTAGTTCTGCCGTTCCCTCGTCCGGTTGAGGAAGGGCACCAGGAAGATCAGCAGGATGAGCAAACTGGGAAGGAGGATGCCACCGATCACCTCGGGATCGAGAACCGTCCCCCCCAGGTGGATCTCCAGCCAACCGGGGATCAGCTTCAGCAACCCGAAGACCCACAGGAAGTACCAATCCGGCTTGACAGTCGGCGTCTGAGGACCGGGTGGTCCATAGAGCTCAATGGGGTGTACTGGGAAGATAGAGGCGATCAACAATAGGCCGCCGGTCATCAACAGAAATAGCATCACCATCAGGCTGGTCTGCTGGGGCCAGAGCGGGATCCCTAGCAACCGCCCTGGTGCGACCCGGCCTCGGCTGGAGGAGGGCTCGGTATGCTTCTGCTTGATCATCACCAGCAGATGCAGGCCGATGAGCCCGATCAGCAGAAGGGGGATGATCACCACGTGATAACCGAAAAACCGGGGGATGGTGCCTATAGCCGGGAACTGCCCAGCGAAGACGAACTTGGCCAGCGCCACCCCAATCCAGGGGATCGAAGCGGCGATCTGGTAGCCAATGCCGCTGGCCGTGACGGAAAAGGCGTCGTAGGGCAAGAGATAGCCGGTGAAGCCCGCCATCACGGTGATGAGCAGCAGCAGGATGCCGATCACCCAGTTGATCTCGCGAGGCTTCTTAAAGGCTCCGGTGAAGAAGACGCGCAGCAGGTGCAAGATCACCACGGCAATCATCAGATGGGCGGCCCAATGATGCACCTGACGGACGATCAGGCCAAAGGGTTGCTTGTCGATCTGAGTGACGCTGTGGTAGGCTGCGGGAAAAGAGCGGCCGCCTACGGTGATGATCTGCGCGGAGGGCTCGTACGAGAAGAGCAGATAAATCCCGGTGATCACCAGGATGACGAAGCTGAAGAGGGCGATCTCACCCAGAAAAAACGAAGGATGCATCGGGAAGGCCTTGTCCAAGAACTTCTCACGAAAGCCGGACCACCCCAGGCGCTCCTCAAACCATCCCAAACCCTGCCTTTGCATGATCTAGCGACCTCCTGGCAGCGGTCCCACCGGTCCATCGAAGGGTCCGTCCGCCACCAGCTCCCCTTTGGCATTGAGGACTAGGGGCAACTGAGGCAGCGGTCGCGGGGGCGGCCCCGCCACCACCTCGGCACCTGCCAGCGGGTTATACATTCCCTGGTGGCAGGGGCAGTGGATGTGCGGATACGGAACCCCCGGCATCGGCTCATGGGAGAAGCCCACGGTGCAGCCCAGATGGGTGCAGATCGCGCTGTAGGCTACATAGCCGTCCGGAAGCCAGTTCAGGTGCGTGGGGGGAATGAACTGGGATCGCCTCAAGTTGATCAGGATAATCAAGTTGTCCTGTACTGCCTTACCCTGTGGAAAGGCCAAGACTGCTTGCTGTGGGACGATGCTGGTTGGTGTGAGCGGAGCTCCCTTGTTCTGCCCCAGCGCGAAGACCAATACATCCCCCGCCTTGATCTTCTCACCTCGTTGTGCCGTTTGCGGCGGCTTGACTGTGCCCAGCACCGAGGCCAATGCGGCCAGTGAGCTGAACGCTCCGACGCCCACAACCCAACGGAGCAAGGTGCGCCGCCTCATCCCCGCTTGGTGGGTATGCTCAGGTCTCTCGTGCTCTTCAGCCATTCTTCTGACACCTCCTCGACTTTTGCATGATCTAGCGACCTCCCGGCAGCGGTCCCACCGGTCCATCGAAGGGTCCGTCCGCCACCAGCTCCCCTTTGGCGTTGAGGGCCAGGGGCAACTGGGGCACCGGTCGTGGGGGCGGCCCTGAAACCACCTCAGCACCTGCCATATCGTTATACATTCCCTGGTGGCAGGGGCAGTGGATGTGCGGATACGGAACCCCCGCTCCCGGCATCGGCTCATAGGAGTAGCCCACGGTGCAGCCCAGATGGGTGCAGATCGCGCTGTAGGCCACAAAGCCATCCGGAAGCCAGTTCAGGTGCGTGGGGGGAACGAACCGGGATTTCTTCAAATGGATCAGGATAATCAAGTTATCGTGCATTTCCTTGCCTCGGGGAAAGGCCAGTGTAACGTCTCCCAGTCCAACGCTCGTGGGTATAATCGGTTCCCCTTTGTGCTGCCCCGGTTCAGGTACGATGACTATGCCCGCAGGTCGGCTCGCGGATGCATTCGTGGATGTAATCGGATCTCCCTTGTTCGGTCCCAGCGCGAAGACCAATACGTCCCCTGCTTTGATCTTCTCATCTCGTTGCGACGTTTGCTGCGGCTTGACTGTGCCCAGCACCAGGGCTAATGTGGCCAGTGAGCTGAACGCTCCGACGCCCACAACCCAACGGAGCAAGGTGCGTCGCCCTATCCCCGCTTGGTTGGCATGCTCAGGTCTCTCGTGCTCTTCAGCCATTCTTCCGACACCTCCTCCGTCCCTCTCTGTCTACCATGGCACGCCGTCGTCGCGCTCCTGTGCGACCACCACGTCAGCGATGAAGTACCGCCGGTAGAGACCGATCAGCGCCGCCAGGATGAAGAGCAACAAGGCCGCCAGTTGCCCCAAACTGCTCGGTGAAGCGCCGTGGAAGAGTTGCTGAGCGAACTCCCAGGCCGTTCCCACGTTGGCCGCGGTCAACAGCAGCATGAACCAGACCACGGGCCAGGGTGCCGGCTTGGCCGGGCGAACCTCGACCTGCTCGACCTCACCATCCAGATAGACCGAGATCAATCCCTGAAGCCCCAGTAAGATGAAAAGGAAACTCCAGATAACCAGTGCGATCTCATAGGATTCCAGATGCTCGACGATCATAGGTTATCACTTCCCTGGAGCGAAGAGGTCCAGCTTGACTTCGCTTCGCTGCCTGTGGTACGTGGTCCAATCGTCCTTGTCGGCGTAGGCCAGCATGATGGTCATCACGCCGGGGACGATCGACTTCTGGTCTTTACCTCCGGGATTGAGGAGGCGTGCAAACTCCAGTGTGGTGCCCTGTGCATCCTCCGCGCCGGCGAACTTGATGAGGTCAGCGGTCTCCCCGGCCTTGGTGACCGGCTCATGGGTATAGGGAGTATTGCCGAACTCATCCTGCATGTAGGCCTGGCCTTTCTTGACGAAACCCATCATGATCTCTGCGCCCTTCATCGCCGGGCCCTCCGGTGCGAGTCCCAGGGCTAGCCAGCCCTTGCCGGGGCTGTGCAGCCCAAAGTATATCTTCTTTCCCACGATGGACCAAGAGAGATCCATCCCGGTGGCCTTATCGTGGAGGCTGTGAGCGTACTCACCTGCGGCGATCACCCCATTGAGGGTGGGCAGCAGTGAGGTCGTGCTGGTAGAGGAGATGGGTGCGCCGGCAGCGGGAGGCTCAGGTGCGTTCTTTACCCACAGATCGGCGACGAGGACGAGTCCCCCCAACAGACCGACGAGCAGGAACGCGATCGACACTGTGCCCTTATTCATGGTCTTTCCTCCTCAGCCCTCTTCTCCAACAGTGAGCACGAGAGTAGCAGACTAACAGGCCTCTCCCAAGGAACCTGTGCGGAACGCGAGCAGGGCACAAAAGCCCCTTCGGTACTAGAATGGGCTCTGCACCCCGCTTCGCAGCAGTCCGTGTTTATACTTAAGAGGAAGCGACGACCACGATCTGCCCGATCATGTAACCCTGATGGCTCATGGACCAATCGCCGTTCGGTGTGTCGCAGGGAACCTTGCAGTGGAATTCGTACGTTCCCGGCTTCTGCGGCGCGGTAAACTTGATCACGGTCACCGAGGGCTCACCTTCCTTCAGAGCCGGCTTGGTCACCACGTCGACGCCCAGTTCCTTGGAGGTGAACGAGTGGTCCATGTCATCCCAGTTGTAGATGGTCAGGACGACCTGAGCGCCTGCCGACACCTTCATCTGCCACGGGCTGAAGGCGTCATGGTACTTACCGGGGGTCGCCGGACCGAGCTTAAAGCCCCCCAGGATGTCCATGTAAAGGTAGACGGTTTGCGCCTGCGCCGCGTTGGCGGTCGCGACCAGGGGGGAGGCCATTGGCTGCACCTGCTGAATGGCGAATATCCCTACCGCTAGCGTCAAGACTACTGCAGCAACTACTGCTACTTTAGGAAACGTTCTTACCTTCATCATACTATCTCCTTCCTTGCTTGGGGATTACCGTACGACCCCATTATAGGTGCAGGCGCCCTTAAAAGACCATAGAAGCCAAATGAAGCCGGAATGAAAAGAAACTTAGAAAACGGTTAAGAGATGAGTAAGGCGCAGATGCCCCTCACAAGCTAAGATGGGCCCTGCGCCCTGCCTCACGAACGTCCGTGCGAAAAGCTATTTAAGGAGCGACGACCACGATCTGCCCGATCATGTAACCCTGATGGCTCATGGACCACTCGCCGTTCTCCAGATCACAGGGAATCTTGCAGTGGAATTCGTACGTTCCCGGCTTCTGCGGCGCGGTAAACTTGATCACGGTCGCCGAGGGCTCACCCTGCTTCAGAGCCGGCTTGAACACCACGTCGACACCCAGTTCCTTGGAGGTGAACGAGTGATCCATGTCGTCCCAGTTGTAGACGGTCAGGACGACCTGAGCGCCTGCCGGCACCTTCATCTGCCACGAGCTGAAGGCGTCGTGGTATTTGCCGTCCGAACCGAGCTTGAAGCCCGGCAGGATGTCCATGTAAAGGTAGACAGTTTGCGCCTGCGCCGCGTTGGCGGTCGCGACCAGGGGGGAAGCCATTGGCTGCACTTGCTGAATGGCAAATATCCCTACCGCTAGCGTCAAGATTACTGCGGCAACTGCCACTACTTTAGGAAACGTTCTTACCTTCATCGTACTATCGCCTTCCTTGCTTGGGGATTTGTCCTACGACTCTTATTATGGGCGTAGACGCGCTTGAGGGGCCATAAAAACCGGATTAAAATGCGGTTAAAAGGCGGTTAAAGCCAGGGAACCGGAGTCCCCCGCCGACCTGCTCAACCTGCCAGTTTGTATCCGAACCCCTTGACGGTTTGAATCCAGCGAGGGTGCTGCGGTTCCTCCTCGATCTTGTTGCGCAGCAAGTGGATGTACTGCTTCACGTCATTGGAGGTGGCACGGCTGCCCTGTGGCCAGAGGCGGATGATGAGCTCGGCATCGGAGAAGACACGACCCGGTTCGATCGCCAGCAGCCGGAGCAACTCATACTCTTTAGGGGAAAGCTGCACAGGTTTGCCTTCGAGGGTGACGACTTTGGCCCGATCGTCGATGCTCAAGGTGCCCACCTGAATCCCATGAAGGTCTATTTTAGCGCTGACGCGGCGCAGTACCGCTTGGATGCGGGCCTCCAGTTCACGGGGCTCAAAGGGTTTCGTCAGGTAATCGTCTCCCCCCAGCGAGAGCCCTTTGATCACGTCATCCGTGCTATCTAACGCGGTCAGGAAGATGACCGGCACATGGCTCTGCACGCGGATCGCCTCCAGCACGCTCCAGCCATCCAGACGGGGGAGCATGATGTCCAGTAAGACCACCTCCGGGCAGGTGCTCTTGAATTTTTCCAGCGCTTCGACTCCGTCGTTGGCCATGACGACCTGGTGACCTTTGGCCTCCAGGTAGACCTTGAGGAGCTCCCGCGCATCGGCATCGTCTTCAGCGATCAGCAGTCTCATCCTCTGGACCTCCCTGCGGCAGTCTGAACCAAAAGTGGCTACCCTGACCGGTGATGCTCTCGAAGGAGAGTGTCCCCCCTAGCAGCTCTACGTAACCCTTGGAGACCGCTAAGCCCAATCCCACGCCCGGTCCGGCTGAATCACTAGCCCGGGTGAAGGGCTCAAAGAGCTGCGCGCGGACCTCCGGCCCGATGCCCGATCCCGTGTCTGCGACGGAGAAGTAGGCAAACCCCTCGGACGCCTTGGCCACTATATTCACACTTCCCTTCGAGGTGTACTTGATCGCATTGTTGAGCAGATTCAGCAGTACCTGCTTAAGCTTAGTTTCATCGGTGCGCAGGGTCAAGCTCGACTCGACCTCCACCTCCACGCGCAATCCCTTCTCCTCCGCCAGGGGACGCTGATTCTCCACGACCTCGGCGACGATCTGCGCCGCACGCTGCTCGGTGAGATGAAGCCGCTCGGCTCCGGCCTCCAGCTTCGAGAACTCCAGCAGATTCCCAATTAGGACCAGCAGATGCTTGCCCGATCGTTGGATTGCCCCGGCGTACTGGTGCCCCGCCTTGTTGAGCTTGACGTTGATCTCGTCGAGCAGGAGGCTGGCATAGCCCAAGATGGAGTGCAGGGGTGTGCGCAGCTCGTGGCTCATGGTAGCCAGGAAGATCGTCTTGGCCTGGTTGGCTCGCTCCAGCTCATCGGTTGTCTGGCGTAGCGCATCACGCTGGTGCACGATGGAGTTGGCCATGGCATTGAACTCGTTGGCCAGGGATTCGATCTCATCGCCACTGTCAACCAAGGCCCGGGCGCGGCTGTTCCCCGCGCCGAACTCCCGCATGGCCTCACTCAGCCGCTCGACCGGCCCCAGGATCATTCGGTACAGACCCCAACCTACCAAGATGCTCAGGATCATCAGTCCCAGACTCAACGCCGCCAGGAGCAGCGACCCGCGATTGATCTCCACCTCCATGCGCTTCAGCGAGATCCCCAAGCGTATGTAGCCATCCACCCCACCTTGCAGGCGCCGCTTGACCTCTGGGGTTACCACTAGCCCAAGTCGAGAAAGGATCCCCAGCGGATGATTCAAAGGATGGATGAGATCGAGGTAGGGAGACCCGTTTGAGGGGGTGAGGAGGTGGTACACCACGACGCGAGCAGGCGTGGTAACGAGGGGAAGATTGACCAGGTAGCGAGATTGCTGCGCGAGCACCTGTCCGTTGAGCACGATCTGCAAGTAGATCACGTCACCAGCCACGAGGTTTCGCGCCAAGAGGCCTAAGTCGTTGTCGTGACCCAAGTTAAGCACCTGCTCTTCCAGGACCTCTCCGGCGGTGTGGAGGGCCAGTTGTTCCCCCTGGCGCTCGTACTGGACTCTTAGCTCATAAGTTAGGCGTTGAATAGCGGTCACGCCGAAGGTGACGGTCAGCACGACGGTGAAGAGTATGAAGGGCAAGATAAACTTGTATCTCAGACTCAGGCGCATCGCAGTTGACCCCCTTCTGCGACCCTTTCCTCGCTCGAGCAGAACCGGCCAAGTCGGATAGACAAGCGTCCTCCCGTTCCCTGAACGGGACGGGGTCCGAACGTCGAACTTGGAGGCTCTCCACCGATTGGCTGCTCGGCCCTGGTAACAATCTCTTGATCCATTATAAGGGGAGCGCCTCAGATTAGCATACCTGGGGATCCGGCGATATGCCTTAGTTGGACCTGAGAGATCGGTTTTCCACCTATGACGCCTCCTATCTCGACCTGGCGATTCGTCGGGGGCTTGGAGGCCTGCGTCGGAGGACCTGGCCTGGGACGTGCTCTTGGGCTTTACCAAGCTGAGCAAATTCAAGGTGCTCCACGGTCGGGTGGAGCTCTATCCGGACAAGCGATGAAGGCCTTAAGCAAAGGGGTTGCGCACCTCGATCTCGGCGAACCGTCGAAAGTCCCGTTCGTTGGCGGTGAGGATTGTGGATATTCCATGATCCAACATGGCCGCCACCACCTGGACGTCGTAGACCTCCTGGGCTCTGATCCGGTAGCGCTCGGCCAGCTCAGCCATCTGCCGCGAGCTGCTCGCCCGCAAGGGGAGGACCTCCAGAGCTTGCAGGAGGGCCTCGATCTGAGCGCGGGCCTGCCGGGGAGTAAGCGGGCTCTCCACCCGCCGGGGGTCGGTGACCACTGCATAATACTCGGCCAAGATCTGCGGAGTGAGACAGGCTGCCGGCTCGCCGGCGAGCGCCTGCTGCAAGACCTGCTGGGCGCGATCGTAAAAAGGCGAGTCTCGGTTGGTGGCGTAGACCAGGACGTTCGTATCCAGGAGGACCGGGCCGGATTCCACCCCGGCTTCCGCTTGCTCCGATTCGGGCCTAGCGGTGGCTGTCACGGTAGAGCTCGACCCTACGCAGGCTCCCTTGGATGGAGCCCAGCTTGTAGCTGCGGAAGGCGATCTTCCCCGGTTGGCCCGCCTGGCCGTTCAGGCGGCGGAGGCGGGCTTTGATCTGCCCCAACCTGCGCCGTTCGGAGGCCCATTGCGGATCGGCATACCAGGAGGTCATCTCTTCGTCCAGGAAGCGGAGGAGGTCTGGGATATTGAATACCCAGTCGCGGCCGAAGCGTTTCCCATAGCGGTTGAGATGGCGCCGCTGGAGCCAGTAGCGGATGGTGGCCGGGGAGCGGCCGAAGAGCTCGGCCAGGTCCTGGGTAGTCAGATACTCCTTGGCCTGTTTCATGGGGATCACCGACGTTAATCATAATGTATAACGTTGGGAGCGTCAAGCAGAGTGCTGGAGAGGAGAGTCGTCCATGAAAGCTCGGCCGCTGACCCTGGCAGAGACCGCGCGGGTGCGGGTGCACCTTTGGAGTTACCCAGACCAGAGGACTTTTGACACTGGACTTTTGACAAATAGGAGGAACTGCGTCATAGAAGATGCATGAATACCAAGGCATGCATTTCACAGTTGACGCAGTTCCGAGAAGCATTATACCAAAAGTTCAACCATCGAGCCGACACGCTGATGGAATTGGTGGATGCCTTGGCCAGCAACCCCCAGGCCCGCTCGGTAGTGGAGTACTCTTTGACACCCTGTTTTCGGCGCAGCTACTCCACAATCTTTAAGGCCATCGCCGAGCTGGACTGGGAGCAAAGGACATTGCCCCAACTGCTGGCGGGGTATCTTCCTCGACTTGCCCAACGACCCTTCTGGCTGTTGGGAGTGGATGTGAGCTCACAACCTCGTCCGTATGCAGGCAGCTTGGCAGATCGAGCCATGGTCTATCAGCCTCAGATAGTCAAAGGGAACAAGCCGGTGACGATCGGGCATCAATACTCGACTGTGGCCTTGTTGCCGGAAGCAGAGACGGGGATCTCTGAGAGTTGGGTGATCCCGCTGATGACCCGACGCGTCCACACCCAGGAAGACAAGGAGATGGTGGGGGCAGAGCAAATGGACAGTTTGCTCCAGGACCCTGAGCTGCCCTTCCGGCAAGAGCTGTGTGTAGAAGTGGGGGACAGCAGTTACAGCAAGCCGGCCTACTTGCACGCTCATCGCCAGCAGAGCAACCTGGTGACCCTGGTCCGTGTGCGGAGCAATCGCAGGTTCTACCGGCAGCCCGGCGGGGATGGAAGTGGGGTGGGTCACCCCAGCTGGTACGGAGAAGCCTTTTCTTTGCCGGATGATGCCACCTGGCATCCGGCGGATGAAAGGGCTACCCTGACTGAGGTCGGTCGGCGTGGTCAGCAGTACCGGATAGAGATAGAAGCCTGGCACAATATGCTGATGCGCGGTAAGCGGAAACCGCAGCCACTGCCTATGCAGCGTTACCCGTTCACCTTGGTGCGTATTGTGCGTTATGATCAGGTGGGCAATCTGGCCTGCCGGCAGCCCTTGTGGCTGATTGTGGTGGGCGACCAGCGGGAGTCTCTTACCCTGCTGGAGATCGCTCAGGCCTATGATCAACGGTTCAAGTTGGAACATTTTTTCCGGTTTGGCAAGCAAAAGCTTTCTCTGGTCGAGTTCCAAACGTCAGAAGAGCAGCGGGAGGAGAACTGGTGGGAGTTAGTGCATATTGCCTATGCGCAATTGTGGTTGGCGCGACGTGCAGCCCAGAGCCTGCCTCGTCCTTGGGAACGGAACTTGCCGGCGATGAAAACAGCTCAACTGAGTCCGACTCTGGTCCAGCGAGACTGGGGACGAATTATTCGCCAGTTGGGCACACCGGCCCAAGCACCCAAACTGCGAGGTTATTCCCCGGGCCGGGCTAAAGGCACCAGGCTGACCCCTTGCCCACGCTACCCGGTGGTCATCAAAGGTCAACTTCGGGGGCCTCCACCCTAACCTCAGCTCGATGATTCAGTGGACAATGTGCTTCAGCTTACTCAGTAAAGGTTGGCTTGGCTCCGCGTTTGTCAAAAGTCCAATTGACAAGTAATGGGGCTTTACAGTCTGTTCCTACCTTGACTGTAGCGGAAAGGGGGCGGTCGGCTTGACGACCCCAGCAGCAATGCATAGCCTCTGGGCCTGAGAGATCGGTTTTCTTGACCTTGACAGCAACCCTTAGTCTATCTATACTGGTCGTAGACTGGTCTAACCTGTTTGGAGGTGACGCATGGCTACCATCGGTGCCTATGAAGCCAAGACCCATCTCTCCCAGCTTTTGGAGCGAGTGGCCCAGGGTGAGCGGATCGTGATCACCAAGCACGGTGTGCCCGTGGCGGTGCTGGAGCCCGCTTCTCCTGCCAAGAGAGCCGATCCTAAGAAGGTCATTGCGGCTCTCAAGGCACTCCGTCGCGATCACCGGCTGGACGGGCTCTCCATGCGCGAGCTGATCGAGGAGGGGCGCGCCTGATGGCCCAAGATGAGTTTGTGCTGGACGCTTCGGTGGCACTGGCCTGGGGCTTCGAGGACGAGGCCAACCCGTACACCGATGCCGTCTTGGAGGCGTTGGCCGAAGCTGAGGCCTTCGCGCCCGCGGTCTGGCCGCTTGAGGTGGGCAACGTGCTCTTGGTGGCCGAGCGGAGGGGGCGACTCACCCAGGCGGGCACCGTCCAGTTCCTGACGCTGCTGCAGCAATTGCCCATTATGGTGGAACCGGAGACGCCGGAGCGGATGCTAGCTGAGATCCTGACCTTAGCGCGTGAACATCGGCTTTCCACCTATGATGCCTCCTATCTCGACCTGGCGATTCGTCGGGGGCTCGCGCTGGCCACGCAGGACGAGGGTCTCCGGCAGGCGGCCGTCCATTGTGGAGTGAGGGTGTACCAAACATGAAAGCCCAAGCGCGCCGGCGGGGCGTTGCGCTTTCTGGCTCAGATCAGCGATAAAGCTACGGGAGCTTCCCTCAAGGGCCGGGTGTTCATTGATGGTCGGCCTTTAGGTTGGGCTCAGGAGGTCGATCTGCCCCAGCTATTGCCTGCGCGACCGGGCATAGTTGGTGCAAGACCTTTGCCACTCAGCTTCACGCGCTTGGCGTTCCCCTGGCCGTCGTCTCTCGGCTCCTGGG